>Ga0078972_1003218_pt1 | contig 49879 bp, 43 predicted proteins | sample YelNatPaOPGAMG01_FD_67568 | JGI IMG/M metagenome (GOLD analysis project Ga0078972, IMG submission 67568) | Hot spring thermophilic microbial communities from Obsidian Pool, Yellowstone National Park, USA - OP-RAMG-01 (SPADES assembly) (version 2) | ecosystem: Environmental > Aquatic > Thermal...
GACCAAAAATGACCCCTTTTTCACTAATTTCCGTTATGGGGTGAAATCTCGGAAACCCGCATAAATAAAGTGGGCCGTGAAGGAGTTGAACCTTCGGCACCCGGATTAAAAATCCGGTGCTCTACCACCTGAGCTAACGGCCCAGACCGAAATTATAAAGCCGACGCTATACTCTGTGCATTTACCGGGGCTTGCCCAGCAAGTCTTCCAGGACCCTCCTCATCCTCTCCACATGCGAACCTTCCCAATAGACCCTCCCGCACGAGGGGCAACGCGAGAACTCCTCGTGGGTTGAGTATGTGTGCGGAGGGACAAGGTCTTTTACTTTCTCCTTTTCAATCTCCTCAAGCTCCGCGTTGCAAACGGGGCAACGCGAGAAGGGCCTAAGCTCCCCCTTTAGGCCAAGCTCACCGATGACCTCTATCAACTGCTCCCTCGGGTCCTCTGAGGTGATAACCAAGCTCCTTACGAGGGGAAGCCCCGAGGCATTCCTGTTCCTGGTCAAAAGGACCCGCCCCTCCCTCGCGGCCCTCGCGCCCAGGTCATAAAGGGAACCCGATGCCAGCTCAGCGTCAAACCCGAGAAATCTGAGCCAACGGCAGAGCTTGCCAGCGTGCTGATCAACGAGGAACCTCATCCTAGTCCCATGAGTATGAGGAGCTCCCTGGCAAGGGTCGCGGCTACGCCTCCTGAGCTGGGGCCGCAGTCCTCACGGGGGTTATACTCAACCATATCAGCGGCTATGAGCTTGCCCTCAAGGCCCAGGATGAAACCCATGAGGTCTCCGAAACTCATGCCCCCGGGTTCGGGGTTTGAAATCCCAGGAAAAACGGAAGGGTCAAGGACATCAAGGTCAAGGCTAAGGTAGCACTTTTTCAGGGAAGACAGCCTTTCCAGAACATCCTTTTCCTCAGGCCCTTCCTCCCCGGGGGCCAGCGACCTCCATCCAAGGCTCAGAACATCAAACCCTTCATCCCTTAGCCTCCTGGCAACTGTAGCGTGGCAGAACCTTTCGCCCTGATAATCGTCCCTCGCGTCAAGGTGCGCGTCTAGCCAGACCACGGGGAACTTGCCTACTTTCTCGCGCAGGTAGAGGCACAGGGGAAGGGTTATGGTGTGGTCCCCGCCCAGAGCCAGGAACGGCGGTTCTATCTCCCACGATTTAAGGGCTTCCTTGCACCAAGCCACGAATTCCTCTCCAGATAAACCCGAAGGCGGATAAAGGTCTCCGAGCTCGGAATAGCTAAGCTCCTTGCCCTGGTATGGGCTGAAATCCTCGTTGGACTCAAGCCAGAACCTCGTGTGCGCTGGCCCGAGGGATGCTCCGCGGCTGAAGTTAACCCTTCCCTCGTATGGAATTCCAAAGAGGCTCGTCATTTTCCCCCTCACATCAGATCCTTCCTGAGAAACTCCGGCAGAGCGAACGCGGCCCTGTGGATCCGGTGGTTGTAATACCTGAGGCCATCCGGGGGCTCCCTTTTTGGTTCAAACCCGTCTATGCCCTTAAGGCAGAGCGCGTAGCACCACCATCCGCCCGGATACGTTGGCATGGGCGAGGTGTAGAAGTGAACCTCTCCGAAGACCGAGAGCAGGTGTTTCTTTATCTCCTTTATGGTTTCAAGGTGATGGATCGGCGACTCAGCCTGGATCGCCAGAACGCCCGGTTTTGAAAGGACCTTGAAGGCCTCCCTGTAGAACTCCTTGGTAAAGAGGGTTTTGGCGGAGCCAACCGGATCCGGAGAATCAACGATTATCAGGTCATATGACTCGGGCGGGGTTCTGCGCAGGAACTCAAACCCGTCTTCGTATAGGACGAGGGCTCTCGGATCTGAGAAACCGGAGGATAGGATGGGAAGATACGCCTTTGCAGCGTCAACAACGGCCTGGTCTATCTCCACGAGGACAGCCTTTCGGACAGGATACCTGAGGGCCTCCCGGAGGGCCCCCCCGTCGCCACCGCCTATTATCAGGATTTCCTGAGGGTTGGGGTGGACCAGCATCCCTGGGTGGACCAGCATCTCGTGGTATATGAACTCGTCTCGCTCGGCTGTCATCACACACCCGTCAAGCACGAGGACCCTGCCGAAGAATTCGTTTTCAAATATCTCTATGCGCTGATAACGGGATTCGTGCGAAAAGATAAGGCGCGAAACACCGAGGATGAGACCGGATGAACCCGAGTGCATTTCCTGAAACCAGAAACTCTTGATCATAGCGAAAATTTTAATCCCCGGCCTTTCGGCGTGGCAACGCGCGGCCCGGCGGCCTTAAAATCTCGCTGTGCAGGCGCTCCTTTTTGCCGCGATTATAACCCCGGGCCACGGAGACGATGAGCTCGTGAGGCTCATTCTGGAAGGGCGTCTCCCTCCGGGATTCTACTGGACCGAGCCGCTTTTCATCCCGGATAGCCTGCTCGGTGATGGGCTTAGGCCTGGCCCGGAACGGCTTTCTCTTTCTCTCGTTTACGAATCCGACACATTCCAGAGGTTTTCGGGAACTGCCTCGCTCTCATACGAGCAGGGGGGATTTTTTGCCGTTGCGGAGCCCTTCGTTTGGCTCGGGAACGACTCGCTTTATCCTCCAAGGTGGAACGGGATTCGCTCTGACTGGATGAGGGCATTTTTCGGCTTCCGGTCGGAAAGATTCTCCGGCTACTGGGGAAGGGCGCCGGTTTCCTGGGGGCCCGCGCTCTCGCACAGGCTGATGTTTGACGGGGGCAACTATCCGCCATTTGACTGCGGAGAGCTCGCCTGGAGCGGCTCCTTCATGAGGGTCTCGCTCTTCTTTGGCATCCTTGACCCCTACCTGATAGAGGATTTCGTGGACACCTCCGAAAACATTCAGCGCCGGAAAGAATATCAGCGTTTCATCAACGGCCATAGGTTTGAACTGCTTCTTTTCGGAAGGCTTAACCTAGCCTGGTCAGAGACCGTCAGATACGCCAGGGAATCGGGCGGGCCGTGCCTTCAATACTTCAACCCGTTTCCAATCTATTACGCCTACTCGTGGACCGAGACATTTCAGCACGAGGACGACTACGCCTGGGACCTGGACGCTACGGTTTCCCTCCCCGGCCTGCTCCTATACGGCGAGCTTTACATTGACGACTTCCAGTATGTCCCTGACACCATCTGGGACCCAAACCAGTTCGCGCTCGCGCTCGGCCTGACGAAGGCCGCGGGCCGGCTCGCGCTTAGGCTTGATTACTCAATGGCGACTAGGTGGGCTTTCAATTCAAGGTTGAGAACCACGAAGGCCCTATACAGGGGCTGGCCATACGGACATCCGCTTGGCTCTGACTTTCAGAGGTTTTTCGGGGAGATTGATTGGCAGGCCCGGCCCTCCGCGAGGCTTTCGCTCGGCCTTTCATTCACCCAGGATGGCTCAGGCTCTGTCTACGAGCGGATGCCCTACAAGCTCGGTTATCCCAAGGAGAATTTCCTCGCCCCGCCTGTTCAGACGGAAACAAGGGCCTGGCTTTCTCTCCGCTGGCTCAGGGGCCCGGCAGGCCTTGAGCTCAAGGCAGGCTACAGGGGCATAACAAACTGGCAACACCTAGAGGACCGGAGCATTTCCGGGATGTTCTTCTCAGGGGGAATTAGGTTTTCAGTGTTTTGAGAATCTTATCGGATCAGGGTTTGCGGGAGACCTTGAAGCCGCCAGGCTGTCAGCCCCTTCTATGTCCATCACAATGCTACAAAGATCCTTTGAAAATTGGAGCAATATAGGGTTCAAACGCCTCACCCAACAACCTTCAAAACGCAGTCAATCACATAATCAACCTCCTCGTCCGTGAGGGAGGGATAAAGGGGAAGGCTTATCGTCATATTGCCTATCCTCTCGGCAACCGGGAACATGCCTGGCCTGTATCCGAAACGCTCAGCGTAGTATTTCCTCAAGTGGATCGCCCTGTAGTTAACGGCGACCCCGACCCCACGCTTGCCGAGCTCCGAAAGGACCCTGTCCCTGTCCTCAACCCATATCGTAAAGAGGTGCCGCGATGATTTTGAACCGGGGACAACCTTGGGAAATCCTATGCCCGCTTTTGAAAAAGCCTGCTCGTATCTCTGGCAAATCTCCTCCCTCCTCGCTCGCCAGGCCTCCATCTTTGGCAGTTGTGGAATGAGCATCGCGGCCTGGAAATTTGTCAGGTTATACTTCCACCCAAGCAATTCCATGTCCCAGTGCCTGTAGACCCCGGCGTAGCGGTCAGCCGCGCCGGCGCTCATCCCGTGGAGCCTGAGCTTTCGGAGGAGATCGTCTTGCGCGGGCGAGTGCGTTGTTATAGCGCCCCCCTCGCCGCATGTTATGACCTTTGTCGCGTAGAAGCTGAAGGCGGCCATGTCCCCCTTTTGGCCTGGTTTTATCCCGTCCCGCGTTGCCTCTATCGCGTGGGCGGAATCCTCCAGCACAAAAAGCCCGTGCTTGTCGGCTATCTCCCTTATGGCTCTCATATCCGCCATCTGTCCGTAAAGGTGAACGGGGATTATTCCCTTTGTCTTCGGGGTTATGGCGGATTCTATCAGGTTCGGGTTGATGAGCCCGGTCTCCGGTTCAACATCAACGAACTTTGGTATCCCTCCAGCGTGCAAGACCGCGTTTGATGTCGCTATGAAGCTCATCGGCGTTGTTATGACCTCGTCGCCCGGCTTGATGCCGAGAGCCAGGAGGCCGAGGTGGAGCGCGGCCGTGCAGGAGTTCACCGTTACGGTGTGGGGGACGCCTAGATACTCGGAAAACCTCCTCTCAAACTCGGCGTTGGCCGGCCCTGTTGTGAGGAAAACGCCTTCCAGGGCCTCAAGAAGCGCCCTTTTCTCCTCCTCGCCCAGCGAGTGCCTGAAAAACTCAACCCTCATATCTCCCTCCAGCCCGCGAGTATTTCCTCAATTACCCTCGCCATGACATCCGTTACCCTTTCGGCGAAGGCGGAGCACTTTTCGGGGGTGAGCCTTGAGAAATCAACCCTTTCGTCTGGGTTCTCGTAGACTATGACGGGCCTTGGCACAGGATAAACCCTTACCCCCTGCCAGTAGTAATAAGAGGCCACCTCTCCGCCCGGCAGTGAGTCCCTGAACCTGGGGCAGAAGCCCAGGAGCGCGGCCATCTCGTCAATTGCCGAGTGGCCCATCCCTCCCTTTCCGAATATCTCCTCAGCGTCCCTGCGGGTCTCAACCCACCAGTCAATCACAGCTACAAAAACTCCAGAATCCCTAAAAAGCCTCCGGGCACCAGCCCTCAGGGGATCGGTATTGCCGCCGTGGCCGTTAACCACGAAGAGGTATTTCAGGCCACCTCTTGCCAGGGTTTTCCCAAGCTCGTAGAGGAAGTCCTCCAGGACCTGGTCTGTGAGCGAGCAGCTGCCGTGATAAGCGAGCAGGGAGTTGGTGACCCCATAAGGCATTAGGGGCAGTTTCGGTATGCCCAGCCTTTCCGATAGCCTGTCGCAGAGGGCATCTGGGATGAGGTTATCCGTTCCAACAGGCCCTCCGTCGTGGGCCTCAATGGTCCCTATGGGCAAAAGCGCGGCCTCAAAGCGTTTCTCAGCGTGTTCATGGGTTGACAGGTCTTGCCAGTTCATAGCCCCATAAGGATAAAGCTGACAGAAATGGCCTTGCATTGACCTTTCGCTTGGGTATATACTTTCATCTTTGGAGGTGAAATATGAAAAGGATAGCAGCAAGCATAGGGCTCATAGGGCTGGCTCTCCTTCTCTCGTGCGGAGGAGGCGAGGAGGCCAAGCAGAACGGTATCCTCTATGCAAATGCGGTGGCCGAACCCGGCTACGATTCTTTGGAGGCTGGGGCCATGCTGAGCGCGGATGTGATGGTTGACTCCTCTGACCTGACCCTAAAGGTCAACGGAACCGAGCTTGAAATTGAGACGGGCGGGCCTTATCCCTATTTTTGGTTTGGCGGGTATGTCCGTAAAGCAAACCCCTCAGAGCTCTCATTCACCAGCTCGGCCCTCGGGAACGCCTCAGCCAGCGCTAAAATACCCGATTCCATTGCTGTGGATAGCCCTCAGGACGGCGATACCCTTCCAACAGGCCAGGATGTAGATGTGACCTGGGACAGCGTCGCGTGCGATTTCTACTGGTTCTCTGTGGATGTTTACTTCTACGATACCGCCGGATCCTACCTTGACGACAGGGAGTGGTATGGATACACGACGAGCTTGTCCTACACCATACCAAAAGATTCTCTGATCTACCCGGGAATGGCATACGCCGAGGTTGATTTTGAGGTTAACCCTGTCTTTGGGCCTGTTCCCGCACCAGGGGCAAAGGGCAACATCACCGGAGACCTGGAAGGCTTTTTCTACGGCGTTGGCGCTGGAGGCGTGGCGTCCTTCTATGTGGGAACTCCTGTTAAGCTCGGCAAAACGAGGCCCCACAAGCCATCCGACGGCAAGGCCTTCCTGAAAGGCGTGGCTGAGATCGTTGGCCGTTAGACCCATATAAAAGCTGATAACCCGGAGCGGATCGCGCGATCCGCTCCTTTTTAATCGGGCTATTTTTGCGCAAACCGGATCCCCGGGTTCGCCTCCGGGACTTGAAAGCCGGTCTTCGGCCGCGGATCGGGCCTTGACAGGCCGAGCCAAATCGGTTATAATTTGCGTGTTAAAAACGGAGGTGTGATATGGTATGTGTATTGATTGCGCTAGGAGCAGGGATTGGCGGGCCGGTAACAAGAGGGCCCGTAAGCATGGGCAATGAGGTCAGGCCTTACTATGGGAAGAAAGGCGACAGCCTCATGCTCTCAGATCATCTGATTCCAATTTTGGACACGGCGCCTCGACCAAGGGTCTTCTATGGAGATAAGTATACACCGTTCTACCCGATGGCTAATGGCGATGGATGGATTCCGCCGGTTAGTGTGGCTACTGACCCCAATAGAGATGAGTGGACTCCCATGATCGCCGTAGATGCGGCTGGAGTTCTATGGTGCACGGTAAATGTCATACAACAAGAATATTACGACGCTGTTGGGATCTACTACTCTACAGATAAGGGTAGCACCTGGAACTTCAGAACCTTCATAGCTGGATATGTTGACCTCGGTGATCCAGTTATTGCCATAGATGTAGGCAGAAGCCCAAACAGAATGTATATTGGCTTCTGGGGCTACTATGGATATAACGATTACGACGCCGGTTGGTTCACTCTTGATATATCGGGAACTACTTTGACAACGGTATCATCTGGTTGGTTTGAAACCAGCACCCCAAATGTCTCCGGTCCTTCAATCGCCATGGTTGAGCGCGGATACAACCCGAATTATGTTTTCATGGCCTGGGAATACTGGTATTCGCAAAGCAACCAGTATGTTATCAGGGTGGCAAGGTCAAGCGATGGAGTCAGTTGGACGCAGAACGATGTTTATCAGCCAGCTCCTGGAAGATACTGCGGCCAGGTCTGGGGTAATGCCGGAAACAACACAAACCCAGCGATCTTGATAAACTATAAATATAATCCATCTGGTACCGATTGGGCTACTGCAACGGTTGCCGGGCTTCTCATCTCTACGAATAGAGGTGGCTCATGGTCTAACCAGCAATACACCCCAGGCGGAAACATCTTCCAGACCAGCTCTGCTATAGGCTATGGAACGAACAACATGGTTTGGGCAATACAGACCAACCCCAACAGCAACGACGGAAACATCCTGATTCGTTATTCAACAGATAGGGGCTCAACATGGACTGCGACCTACTACATAGAGAACTCCCCCCTGACTATTGATTCCAGGATGCCGATCGTTTATGCGGATGGAATGCAGCAAACCAACTATACATCTCAGTTGTTCTATCTCGGTTTCTATAGAGAAACTGTTTCGGGATCTGGAAGGGGTAACTACTACTTCAAGGTAGCGCCCGTTTCCTCTGCGACAACAGCGTCCAGTTGGGTATGTCCCAAAGGAGTGGATAGCTTTGCCATTGCTAATGAGGCCAGCTACTCTGTCCAGGAAGCAAACTGGGCACAACTGCACCTTGTGCCATTCATCTTTAATGGTGGGTATGCGCCGGGCCTTGTATGGAACCATCAAACCTCTGCATCAAACCACGACATCTTTTTCACCCGTCCAATAGCTCCGCTCTACGAAGAGGTTAACGAGGATGGATCTGCAGAACCAGGATTCTATGTGCACCAGATAAGTAACCCAGCCACGAACAAGCTCCTCCTTGAGATAGGCCTTCCTTCTGACAGCAGGGTTAATCTCGTGCTCTACGGCTCTGACGGGCGCACGGTCCTTTCGGATGGGTTTGAGTTTGAAGCGGGCAGGCACCAGATTCAGAAGGATATATCGCGCCTGCCTGCGGGCGTTTATTTCCTTAAGGTGTCAGCGCAGATGGGAGAGGTCTCCGGCAAGATAATGGTGAAATAGCTCTCGGCGTTGCGCGAGGCCGGGCCGGCCCCTTAAAATATACCCCTAAGGGAGGTGATAGAGAATGACCGCCTTGATAACCTGCGCCATGCTCTGCGCTGGCGCTACAAAATACGAGTATAGGCACGGGGAGGGAGCGAGCCTCAAGTCTGACGCTTCCGTCCAGACCATATCAGCGACCAATACCTGGTATGAGGGCATAGTCGCGGACGAGGTGGACTGCCAGGGTCCTGGCACATACAGCTTCATAACCAACGCCGGCCACCCCTGGGGCGATGACATGAACATCCTGTTCTATGTTCCGCCCAGCTCCGGCTACGACGCGCCCTGGTGGAGCTACACCACTGTCAGGGATTACACGGGCGCCAGGGAATACATCCTCGGTTACAACGACTGCTGTGAGGAGGACGAGTGGGGCGATTGCGTTGAGTGGCCCATGCTCAACCTCGTCGCGGGAACCCCCGGCTACACCCTTGAGGACGCATACCCATACAGGACGGGCCAGGGGAACTTCAACGGCACAGCTGGCGTGAGGACAACCTGGAGCGTATCCGGAGTGATGGATATCACGGAGGAGATAGAGATGACCGGAACCTCTTTTGACAACAGCCGGATCCGCTACACGGTCATCGTAACCAACCGCTCAGGCTCACAGAGGTGTTTCGGGATAAGGGGATTCTTTGACATCAATGTCGCCGGAAACGACGGCGCGTATTTCTGGGACCCCGTGAACGGATGGCGACAAGACGAGGAGGGCTGGAACAACCCGCCTTTCAAATACTATGTGGTCTCAGAGGTCTACGGAGGAGGAACCCGGTATATCTACGGGAACATATCGGATTCATCCTACGGCATGACCCCCACGAAGCCGGACAGGTTCTCATACGCGTACTGGGGAGACTTTGAGGAGCCTTTCGGTAACGGGCTGTGGGCGAACGCTTGGCTGGACTGCTCCGCTCAGAACAGGAATGTTGGGGGAACGGACGCGTCCGTCGCATACTGGTGGGGTTATGACGGAACACCAATATGCCTGAACCCCAACGAGAGCTTCAACGCCACAACCTACTTCTTCGCTTCGCCCCAGCCCCTTGATGTTCAGGAGGAGGCCGGGGGGCCCTCCGGGCCCATATTCGGCGTTAGGCTTGAGGAGGCCGTGGTGGGGGACGAGCTCAGGGTCATATATATCCTGACGAGGGACGCTGATGTCCGCCTCGCGGTATATGACCTTTCCGGAAGGGAGATGCTGGGCCTTGAGAGGAGCCTTGAGAAAGGTAGCGGCGAGATATCTCTTCCAGTTTCAGGACTGGCTCGTGGGCTTTATTACATGAGGTTTGAGGCGGGCGCGGATGCGAGGACCCTCCGTTTCGTGAAGCGCTAGCTTGCAAAGGGCCGGCCTCCGGCCTTATGCTTTTGAAAACCGAAGGAGGTTTTGAAATGTTGTTCTTAGCTACGCTGGTTGTTGGCCTTTCGTCTGAGGCCAACCTGTATCTGGAGGGGCGCGAGAACCCCTCATACTGGAAGGAAGCAGTTCTCGGCAGGGGCGTCGTTGTATACACAGCAGGAACTGACCTTGAAGCGAAGGCCAAGGAGCTCGCCTCACGCGGCGCCACGATAATCAGGGTGAACGAGATACCCGGAAGCATAGTCTTCACTATACCCGAGAAGACCGTTGAAGCGACTAGGGCATTCATAGACGCCTTGCTGACCGACCCGGCTGTCCTATATGCGGAGCCCGACTTCAAGGTTTATCCGTTCTTTACGCCCAACGATCCATACTGGACATCTTCCTACCAGTGGGGCGTGAGGGACATCAACGCGGACGACGCGTGGGACATAGCAGGCCTCGGCTCAACGAGCGTGATCCTGGCGATCGTTGACCAGGGCGTTTATTACACCCACCAGGACCTGGCCGCGGCTTACGGTTCTCCCGTTGGCTATGACTTTGTTGACGAGGACACCGATCCCTCCCCTGGCAGTGGCGAGGACCACGGAACCTGGACATCCGGCATAGCGGCCGCCCGGATAAACAACGCCATAGGCATGGCCGGTGTCAGCAATTCAAGGCTTTACGCCCTGCGCGCTATGACTTCCTCTGGCGGCACATACACCGACATAGGCGACGCGATATACTGGGCCGCTAACAACGGCGCGCACATTATTTCCATGAGCTTGGGCGGATACAGCAACTCCTCCTATCTCCAGAGCGCCTGTCAGTATGCCTGGAACGCCGGGCTTTACCTCGCGGCGAGCTCGGGCAACGATGGATACAACTATGTCGCCTATCCGGCCGCTTATTCCACCGTTGTCGCTGTTGGAGCGATAAATCAGTCCCACGCAAGGCCTTCCTGGAGCAACTACGGCGCTGACCTTGAGCTCTGCGCGCCGGGGGTATCGGTCCTGGGTTGCTACAGCACAAACAGTTACGCTTACGGCGACGGCACATCCGCCTCCTGCCCCTTCGTGACCGGCGCGGCCGCGCTCGTCAAGGCCTATAGGCCCTCCTACACCAACGAGCAGATAAGGAACCTCCTTAACAACACAGCGCACGACTGGGGCTCTGCTGGTTGGGATCAGTATTACGGCTATGGGGAGGTTGACCTTTATGCGGCAATTGTCGGCGCTGGCATAACCGAGGACGAGCTCGGCACAAAGTTCCCTGTCAAAGCGGTTGTCTCTCCCAGCGTTTCCCGCGGCGACGCGAGCCTTCTCCTCACGCTCGGTGGCCAGAGGGATGTCACGGTCTCGGTCTATAACTCCCAGGGCGCGCTCGTTGCCACCTCGTTCAAGGGTTCCCTGCCCGGCGGTGAGCACAACATAGGCCTTGACCTTTCGGGCCTTTCCAGGGGAACCTACATGGTCGTGGTCTCAGACGGCTACAGCAAAGCTACAAGCAGGCTGATAAAGGAATAATCTCGGAAGACGAAAAACAGCGGCCCTCTCTCCGGAGAGGGCTTTTTATTCCTACAGGCAGGGAACGGCGGGTTAGAAAACCCGTGCTGGGAACGGGGAACCCGATCGCTAGGCTGAGATCTTTCACTCTCCTGTCAGCCTCACTTCGTCAAAGAAAAGCGTGGCCTGGCCGTCAGCGCCTGAATAATCCACCCTGAACGGGAACTCAAGCCCTCCTTTCAGGTTCCTGTAATCCCCGAAAAAGAAACTCTCTCCCCACATTGAGAGGCTTTTTATCCTATCGCCATCAAGGCTCAGCGTGGCCGTGTCGGAGCCGAGCTTCATTTCAATCACGATTATCTCGCCTGCTGTTCTCGCTGATGTGATTGAATCCACTATTGATTCATCCGGGATGCCGAAGAGCAGGGATGCGGGGCCCTGGTTGGGCAGGTCCACAACCGAGAGGACCCCGCCAAAGGGGCCGTGTAGGGTGAGCCTCATGAAGGATGTGTCCTTGGAGATGGTAAAGCTCCCCTCTAGGGCGAGGATACCTTGGGTTCCTCTGTATCTGCCAAACCCATTCATCTGCCTGACGAAGGCGTTGTGAGATACGGCCTTTAACAGAGCCGAGGCCGCGGCGTGCGGGTCCATCTCGCTGGGCGGCCTCGCTTCCCTGGGAACGCAGGATAGTGCCGCCAGGGCTACCAAAACCGGACTGACCTTCTGCATCTCTCTGCCCTTATTATTGAGATTATATCAAGGGCGGCCTCTTCCACCCTTTCGTTAACAACCCAATAATCGTAGCCGGCGCCCTCCCTCATCTCCATTTTTGCGGCCTCAAGCCTGGCAAGCACCTGGCCCTCGTCCTCGGTCCCTCGGCGCGAGAGCCGGGCCGCAAGCTCCTCAAGGGAAGGCGGAGCAATGAAAACTGTTGTGCACCTGGCGCCAAAGCCCTTCCTTATCTGTCTCGCTCCCTGGGTATCAATCTCCAGAAGGACATCAATACCCCTGGCCAGGTTTTCCAAAAGCGGTTTCTTGGGCGTCCCGTAGTAATGCCCGAAAACCCTCGCCCATTCTACAAATTCACACCTTTCAATGCCCTCAAGAAACTCCTCCTCGGAGAGGAAGATGTAGTCAAGCCCGTTGACCTCCCCTGGCCTTGGGGGCCTTGTGGTTGCTGAGACCGAAAGCCAAATCCCCCCTATGCCCTCCATTACCCTTTTTATAACTGTGCTCTTGCCGGAACCCGATGGGCCCGATACTACTGCCAGAAAAGATTCCCTCTTCACTCCAAGTTCCTGACCTGTTCCCTTATCTGCTCCACGAGCTCCCTCATTGCTACCGAGAGGAGTATTAGCCTCTGGCAAGAGCTCTTGGAGGAAAGCGTGCTGGCTTCCCTGTGAAGTTCCTGACAGATGAACTCAAGGCGTTTGCCCACAGGCTCGCCCTGCGACAGGGCCTCACGGAAGGCTGAGATGTGCCCCCTGAGGCGCTCCAGCTCCTCCTTCACATCGGCTTTTATGATGATCCAGCTTGTTTCCACCAGGAGCCTCTGGCGAACCTCCTCGTTGGCCAAGGGCAGTCTCGCTATGTTCTCTTCAACGAAACGCCTCCTGGATTCGTTTTCCTCTTCCTTCAGGGATTCGGCCTCATCCGTGAGAGCTGACAGCCTGTCCAGGAGATCAACGAGACAGGCCTTTGTCCTCTCGCCCTCTTGGGCGCGGGTCCTATTCATTTCATCAAGGGCATCTGAGACGAGCCTCAGGAGGTCATTTAGAAACCCCTCGTTCCCCCCTGAGAGCGCGGCGGCCACGCGCGGGGCGTTTAGGAGGTCAACGGTCGGGACTATTCCCTCGGGCACGAACTCCTTTACCCGGCTCAGGTATTGAGTGAGAGCTGGCCCGTTCAAGGGAAAAAGCCCCTCAGATTGGATAAACTTGACGGTCAGGTTCACCTTTCCCCTTGAGAGCTTCTTTTGGACTAGCCTCCTTATCTCAACCTCGGCCTCAGCCAGCTCGTCAGGAAGGGATACCTTGATCTCCAGAAACCTTGAGTTCACCGAACTTGCCACTACCGCGACCGTATGATCCCCCACTCGTCCTTGGGAGCGGCCGAAGCCGGTCATGCTCTTAAGCACGGACATATTATACCTGTTGCCGGTTGCCGGGCGCCAGTTGAGCGTGCCCCTCTCAGCTATTCGGTAGTTTTGGTGAAGACCCCCACCGTATCCCCGCCGAACTGGACCTCAAATCCATCGCCGATCTGGTTAGCGGGGAGGCAGTAGCCTTGGTAGGCCATGTAGTAGAAATCACCGTCCCTGTAAAGCTTGAACTTCTTGCCGGCAAAGCGCTCGTCAGGCTCCCACTCCTTGTAGCGGCCCTTCTTGTCCCGCCAGTAAAACTTCTGCGCGACCAGGACCTCTTTCTGGCGCTTTCCGCACGGCGGGTCATCGGATATGACGAAAACGAGGACCGTATCCGGAACGATCCAGCTCCTCGCCGTGTCACCTTTCCATATCAACTGCCAGCACTTGTTTCTGTGGAGAACCCACTCCTGGCCTTCCCTGGCGTAGACCTTGTAGTGGATGATGTCCTTCAGGGTATCGTTTCTCTCTTTGCCGGAGGTATCTATGTAGGTAAGGATAGCCTGCCTCAGGAACTGGCCGGTTGGATAACCGCACTCCGAGCCTCCGGACTTCTGGGAGAGCAATAGCAAAAAACTTACAAGGTAGCTCACCCGTTAATTTTAATGCGGGAGGTCAGGGGTTTTCCAGGGTGCGCGCTAGCTCATAACTATAGCCACCCAAAGCCCTCCGTCTTATGCGCAAGGGAAGGTCAAAACTCGGGCGTTCGGCCCTCGCGGATGAGATACAGGCACAATCCCTTAACGAGCGAGATATACCCCAGGCCGGATGAACCGGGCCGCTACATCCGGGAACATAGTAAGGGGCGCCCCTGGTTCCCAGAAGAGAACGATGTCCTTGTCTTTTCCCAAATAAACCTTCTCCGTGCCCATGGTGTAGAGTGCCAATTGAGAACCTGGCCTAATACTATGGATTCATTATGATAAAGCCAGGCAGGAAGGTTGCTGGCCGGTTTCAAGGCAGGGTAAATACCGCCTGTGGTAGGCTTCCAGAGCTCGTAGATAATTGATGCTACCGTGTTGTTCTGAAGGAGCATATAGTAGAGGCTGTCAATCCGACTGGACTCTTCTTCGTTTGAGTGCTCGTATGTCCAACCTCCGAGGCTAGCCAGGATCACAGCCCATAGGCCTATCCATTTCCTTTCCATCTCGTCCTCCTTTGGTTAGGGTAAAAAATTATAACCCATCGGTGGGTGAGGCAATCTTTAAGGCCTTGATCCACAAGAAGCACTTGCGATATATTATCCGTGTGACCGAGAATAAAAGAAAGATTTTCGCTGAACTTTGGAACGCAGAAGGTAGCGCAACCGAGAAAGCAAAGCGTGTGATTGAGGAACTGGGCGAGGATGGGGCGAGGCTCGCGCAAGAGGAGCTCGGCATCCCTTTCTCCCTTTTCCAGCGCGCCGGGGTTATAGGTCCAGAGGAGAGCCTGATTATACCGGGCGGCGATTTCTACATACCATTTGAGATCAAGGTTGAGCCCGGAGGCGAGCTGGTTGTTTCCCCCGGCACGGTCATGCGGTTTGAGCCGGAGGCCGGCATAACTTGCTACGGTCTCCTGAGGATGATCGGTAGCCCTGAGAACAGGATAAGGCTCCTGCCCAAGGACGAGGCCAAGGGCTGGGCAGGGGTGCGCCTTGAGGGATCGGAAACCTGGGGATCAATACTATCGCTGTGCGAGATATCGGGAGCGCTCGGGGTGGTCTATCCTGGGGAAAAGACATCGTTTGGCGGGGGTTTGGTCGTGGCGGACACGAAGATAATAAAGGTCCACAATTGCCACTTCAAGAACTGCAAGGCTGACTACGGAGGCGGAATGATGGCCGCTGGCACGGTTGACCTTGAAATAATAGGGAACACCTTCCTGGAGTGCTCGGCTAAAATAGGCTCCGGGCTCGCCCTTGCCGAGTGCGTTGGCGTTGTCCTTGAGGCCAACAAGATATACAACAACCGCTGTGAGGAGGACGGTTCAACCGGCGCCGGAGCAATGGTTTCCGATTCCCAGAATATCCTCTTGCTCAGGAACGACATCCGCGGCTGTGCCTCCAGCGCGGGCGCCGGGATAATGATAGTGGACTCGCAGAAGGTCTTTCTTGAGGAGAACCTCTTCTTTCAGAACACGGCCTCGGACGAAACGGATGGCAACGGCGGCGGCCTAGCGATAGCCGCCTCAAGGAGCGTTGAGATAGCGAAGTGTCGCTTCATCAGCAACTCAGCCTCCAACGGCGCTGGAATGGTCATCATGCGCTCTGGCGATGTTAGGGTAGCTGAGTGCATCCTGGTTGAGAACTCCGCGGCCGGCACGGAGGAATCCGCTGGCGGCGGGGCGTTCTTCGGGGATGTTGCGGATCTCAGGCTTGAACGAAACAGGTTTGAGAACAACATGGCCTCTGTTGGGGCCGGATTCGCGGCGTTCGGTTCCCCGCGCATATCGGTAGTGGGCAATGTGCTCTCGGCCAACATGGCCAGAAAAGGTGGGGGCGGCGCGGCGGTCTACGATTGCACGAGCGCGCAGTTGGAGGACAACGACTTCGTCGCGAACACATCCTATCAGGGTGCTGGACTGCTTCTCAACGCTTGCCCGAGGTCAGCTATAAAGAGGAATCGTTTCAGGGCCAATCGGACTGGCCCGAAGGAGGACTCGCTGGGCGGCGGGGCCGTCATCATTGACTCAAAGAGGCCTGCCGTGATCGAGAACGAATTCCGTGATAATATCTCAGTTATAGCGGGCGCGCTGATGCTCTCCGGGTGCAAGAATCCTCTGGTCCGCGCAAATAACTTTGTTGGCAACTCAGGCGTTGCCGGCATAGTGGCCTTCTCCGAGTGCGAGGGAGGCAGGATGGAGAAAAATAGGTTCAGGGCCAACGAGGTCATGGGCGAAGGGTTTGTTCTCAAAAACAAGTCCGATATCGCTGAGATAGATAACATTTATCAGGATTGATCGCGGCCCTCGTCATCTCTCAGATCCTTCTGGAACCCCATTCTGAGGTCTCCACCGGGATGTTCAGCAAGAACGAACAGCGCCGGGGAGGCTGGGCTTTTTTCAAGGTTGGGGCAGAGGTATTCAGGTTCAAGGGCGTGGGCCTCATAGCTGGGGGATGGGCAGGCGTTATGACCAAGGAGGGCCAGGGCATCATCCAGTTCGCGCCCTGGTGGGCTGATTACTGCGGTTATGCCGGCTTCAAGAGGAGAGAGCTTGGCCTGCGGCTTGAGCACACCTGTTTCCACAGGGTTGATACCGCTGTGGACCGCTCGCTTTACTGGAACGCCATAAGGCTATACTGGGAGGGAACCAGGGGCCCGCTCTGGATGTTTCTCTCGGGCGCTTTCTACATAAACGACAAGGACATGTATTGGTTGTCAATGGGCGCTGATTACGCCAACGACCTTACATGGGAGATTGAATACTCTCCGCTTCCCTACGCATTCATCAGGTTCTGGAACTTCACGGGCGTTGGGCTGAACTACCGGAGGTTTCACATCGGGACAGAGCTGGACGCCGGCGCCCTCTTCACAAGGGAAGACTCCAGATTGCGCCTATTCGTGGGCTGGCGCCCATACGACCGCAACCAGCACCGGCCAACCGAGGCGTTCCTCGCCGGGCTGAGGTTCGGTTTCTGAATCAAACCTTTATGGGGTCAGCCGGGAAATGCCTGCGGAGAGCGGCCTGCCGTTTTTGACCCAATTCCCAACTTGCCAGCATATATAGCCCATATGCCTCATCCTATTCCCATACCCCTGGCACAGACTCGCCGCAGTCTGGACACATTCCACCTCTTAACCTGTTCTGGATTACGGAGAACCAGTGGCGCTTTATCAGGAGCGCCCCGCACGAGGGGCAGTGCGTGTCCTCAAATCCCGGCATGTCCCTGTTGCCGGGATAGATGAACAAGAGGCCTTCGCCTTTCCCTATTGCAATGGCTCTCCTGAGGGAGGAGGCCGGAGTGGGCGGTATGTCCCTTGCCCTGAAGGCTGGGTAAAACCCCGAGACATGCCAGGGGGTTTCCGGGCCCAGCTCTTGGGATATGAACCTGGCTATTTCCCTTATCTCGCGGTCGGAATCGTTGACGCCAGGAACCAAAAGCGTAGTGACCTCAACCCAGACGCCCATTTTTTTCATGAGCCTCAGGGCGTTCATCACCGGCCCGGGCCTGCCCCCGGTCCACTTTTGCATGGCTTTCTGATCAACGAATTTGAAGTCCACATTCGCTGAGTCAAGAAGCCCTCTGAGTCCAGAGAGGGGCCTTGAGCTTATGAACCCGTTCGTGACCCAGATGTTTCTGAGCCCGCGATCCTTGGCAAGCTTCATGATCTCAAGGGCATACTCGTAATAGACCGTTGGCTCGGTATATGTGTAGCTCACCGAGGGGACCCCGGCCCTCACGGCCGTAGCAACCACATCCTCAGGCGGAACCCGTCTTTCCGCAAGCCTTGTCATTGTCTCCGGTTGCAGGACCGGAAGCTGGCTTATCTCCCAGTTTTGGCACCACTTGCAGGAAAGGTTGCATCCGGGCGCGGCCACCGATAGGCTCGCGCTCCCCGGAAGGAAGTGATAGAGGGGTTTTTTCTCTATGGGGTCAATGTGCGCTGATATCAGAACGCCGTAGTTCAGGCTGATGAGCTCATTGCCCCGTCGCTCCCTCACGCCGCAGAGGCCCCTTTCCCCCTCATCCAGCATGCAGGAGTGAGGACAGAGGGCGCAGAGAACCTTGTCCCCCCTTTTCCTAAAGAAAAGCGCTTTCCCGCTCAATTTCGTTTTGTCCCTTTTCGGCTTCAAAAAAGGGATCACTTGAGCTCAAAGATGTAATCAACTTCAAAGACTTCCTCTTTCTCGGTATAGTATCTCCAGGACTTCACATTGTTAACCGCCGCGTTGTCCAACTGCTCCTTACCCGAGCTTGAGACGACCTCAACCCTGTCCAAGACGCCGTTTTTCTTGAGGTAGACCCTAAGGGTCACTGTCCCGGATTCCCAGTTTTCCTTCGCTGATTTGGGGTAACTTAATTCCTGCTTCTCCCTTATTTCAACGCCTGCGGGTTTCCTAACCTTTGTTGTGACCTTGGCTATGGCCGGAAGCGGTCGGGGAGCCTCTCCGATGTTGATATCCGGAGTAGGCGCCTGGAGGCCGCCCGTATATATCTCTCCGGCCTGCGGCAGTTGCGAGCCTATGATAAACTGGAACACGGCCACCCCTGTGTCCACCTTTTCCGACTTGCCAAACACCCACGACTTAACGCAAGCCAGGGCCGCGTTGTCCAGGAGCTTTGATCCAGAAGAGGTGTCAATCTTCGCCCCGGTCACCGTTCCGGCCTTTGAGACTATTACCTGGACCCTAACGGTTCCCTGAACCGAGTCATCAAGTGCCTCCTTCGGGTATTCGGGTGGGGGGTTCTTGACCTTTTTCCGCAAGGCTATTGAACCCTCAAGGGTAACCTTTACCGTGCCAACTTTCTGGGCTTCCAGCTCCACCGAAAGTTGTGAGACGATCGCTATCATAATAAGGCAACAGGACATAGTCTAATTATAAAGTCGCTCGGCCCTCCAATTTCAAGCGAGCGCGCCTCTCGTGGTTGAATTCCCTGAGCGTGTTGATATATAATAAATATATGTCGTTCAGCATAGAGGACCTTGAAAGGGCAGGAGATTATCTCTGGGTGATAAGCCCTGATAGGGTGCGGGGCATGAGGGTGCCAGGTTATATCTATGCCTCGGACAGGATGTTGGGGCACATTCTGGCCGACAACGCGCCCCAGCAGGTTATAAATGTTGCTCACCTGCCGGGCATAGTTATGGCCTCAATAGCCATGCCAGATATTCACTGGGGATACGGGTTTCCCATAGGTGGGGTAGCGGCCTTTGATATGAAAGAGGGGATAATATCCCCAGGAGGCGTTGGTTACGACATCAACTGCGGCGTTAGGCTATTGGCAACCAACCTGGAGCTGAAGGATCTCAAGCCGAGACTGGAGAAGCTGGTGGATAAGATATTCTCCCTTGTTCCAGCGGGCGTAGGGTCATCCGGACAACTAACCCTTACGGAGCGCCAGCTGGCCGATGTGGCGGCCCGCGGCGCTGTTTGGGCCGTCAAAGAGAGGGGTTTCGGTTGGGACGATGACCTTCTCTATATGGAGGAGGGAGGATGTATGGAGGGCGCGGACTTTGACGCTGTGAGCTCCAGGGCGAGACAGCGCGGTGCGCCCCAGCTGGGGACCTTGGGGAGCGGCAACCACTTCCTTGAGATACAGGAAATTGACGAGGTCTACGACGAGCCAGCCGCGAGGGCCATGGGCCTGGAAAAGGGCCTCGTGACCATTATGATCCACACCGGTTCAAGGGGATTCGGACACCAGATAGCTGACGACTACATAAAGGTTATGAAGGGCGCTATGCGCAAATACGGGATCCAGGTGCCGGATACCCAGCTCGCCTGCGCGCCCATTGACTCCCCTGAGGGCAAGAGGTATTTCGGGGCAATGGTCGCGGCGGCCAACTACGCTTGGGCAAACAGGCAGATAATAACCCACAGGGTCAGGGAGGCCTTCTCCGCTGTAATGCTTAAGAAACCGGAGGATCTGGGGCTTTCCCTCATATATGATGTGGCCCACAACATTGCCAAGAAGGAGGAGCACAGCGTCGGAGGGAAGAGGATGAGGCTGATGGTCCACCGCAAGGGCGCTACCAGGGCGTTTCCCGTGGGCCATCCGGATCTCCCTGAGAAATACAGGGAGCTTGGCCAGCCGGTTCTTATACCCGGAGACATGGGCCGGTATTCATTTGTGCTCGTTGGCCAGCCCCCAGCAATGGAGTCCGCTTTTGGTTCAACATGCCACGGGGCAGGCAGGGTCATGTCAAGGGCAAAGGCAACCCAGAGCACTACCCCTTCCTCGGTAAAGAGGGCGCTCTCAGAGAGGGGCATACTTGTCCGGGCGCACACGGACGCAACGCTTACCGAGGAGGTTCCCGAGGCATACAAGGATGTGGCTGATGTGGTTGAGGTAGTCCACTCAGCGGGCCTCGCGAGAAAGGTCGTCAGGATGAGGCCGATAGCGGTTATAAAGGGTTAGGAGGATAAGGAAACCCGCTCGCGCTTGCGCGCATTCGCGTTCATAGCGTATATTATAGGCCTCGCTATGAAAAGGGGATTTTTGTTTATTGCCCTTATTGGCCTAGCTTGCCAGAGGGGAGACCCTGTCCAGGTTGGCCTTGATTACCTTACCTTCATAGAGGAGGGCAAATACGACAAGGCCTACGATCTCATAGACAAGATCTCCAGGGAAAACACCACTAGGGAGGACTTCAGGAGGTTCTGGGAGGAGCAGGAGGCCAAATACGGCAAGCCTTACAAGCACGAGGTAGTTGAAACTGGCACTGACAGCGGCATGATAGTCATAGACTACAACTGGTATTACCATCCGCCGGCTGATACCCACTTTTACGAGCCGGTGAGGAGCTACCGGCTGAAACTCAAGAGGGATTTCCAGGGGTGGAGGGTGAAGTTCCGGAAATACAAGATAACCAGGACGCCCAGGACGCCCTTATCTCTGATGGGAAGGCTGGCCACGCTTGGATGAACAGGGAGGAAATGCTCAAAGAATTCTCGCACTTGCCGGAGAGCAAGACGCGGGCATTTACGGAGGACGAGCTCCGGCTGATAGCTGAGCTTATGGAGGCCTGCGTTGAGACCGGCCAGCCACAGGTGGACATAAGAAAGATATCCGAGGGCGAGCGGCACAATTACTCATTTACCGTGGTGGCGCAGGACTGGGCCGGAATGCTTGACGCTGTTTCCGGAATAATCCACGAGAGCGGACACAACATCCAATACCTGACGGCCATGGTCAATTCATCGGGCAAATTTGCCGTAATAATGATGGTCCTCTCGCTAACCCCGAAAGAAGCCAGGAGGCTTGAGGCCCGGAAGGCCGAGTTTATCTCCCTCCTTAAGATGGCCGCGCAGGGCGGGCTTTCCATAAGGAGGATGGTGACCATAGGCGCCAAGAAGATAAGGGTTTTCAGCGCTGTTCTCCGAGAGCTCAAACACCAGGCTACCGAGAAGGAATTCGCTGAGATAACCTCGCCCGGCGGCGAGCTGGAGCAATTCATAACCACCAGGTCAGAGGCCTACCTCACCGAGCGTTTCCCGGGGGACCTGGCCCTTCTCGTGCTCACCCAACACCGTTTCCGGCAGAAAGTAAAGGAAACCGGCAGCGTCCAGGTAAAGGTTTCCAACATCAAGACCTCAAAGGAGCACCTTACGGGCATAACTGTTGCCGGACTTGACCGCTTCCTCTCGCTGGACGCTGTCCTGGATGCCCTGAGGGAGTTTATCCCGGATTACAAGCGCAAATATGACAAGGAATTCGTCACTGAGGACGGCGTTTCGGTGGTAAGGGTGGAGATAACTGACGCCGATTACAACCCCCTTTCACCTGAGGATTGCCTTTCCCTGGAGAACTTTCTGAGAGGCCGCCTTGAGGAGTCCAGAATAAAAAGGAGGGATCTCAGGCTCAAGTCAGGGGCGGAACTCGTAGGAAGGATACTGGTTCCGAGGCTTATAGAGGAGACCGAATTGACCGGGAGGCCTCAACTCCTGATCCTGCCGGAGGGAATAGAGGAGGGGATCGCGCAGTTCAAGATGGTTCTGGTCAACAAAGGAGGTTCCTTCTCCGATCAGATAAGGCGGAGGCTGGACGAGATCCGCGGTGTAGTTGTTTCCAGCTTGAAGGTTAGCCAAGCAAAGGACAAGAACATCTGCCTTTTTGCGCTTTATGTTGACTCCTCATACTTCTCCTCCGAGGAGGAGATATACGGGGCTATAAAGAGAGCCGTGCAGGAATTCCTTCCTGACATCAGGGACTTTGACGAGGGGATGAGGAGGATGGGCGTTGAGCGCCTGAAGCGAATAACCGAGCTCGTGGCCGATAGGGGAATAGGCCCGCGCTTTGTTAAGAAGGTTTTCTACGGCATGGACGACGCCTATCGTGTCACCACCCCCCCTGAGGAGATAGCCGAGGAGATATTCTTCATCAACGACATTCTGAACCGGTTCCTCTCAAGGGGCGAGGTTGTTGCTGACTACATTGCCCACAGCGATTCCTATTTTTTCGGGATAGCTGGGCCACGGGGGGTTCTTTCCCTGGAGCCTTTCGTGGAGATCTTCAGGCCGTATGAACCCATATTCATCGGGCTTGAGATGATGGGGGTCAACATATACCTTTTCAAGGTCAGAAAAACCAAGGATATCAAACCAAGAAACCTCTTAAAGGAGATGAAACAGAAGGAGGCACTCAGATGAAAACGACCATATCAGTCATCAAGGCGGACATAGGCGGTTATGTAGGTCACTCCAGCATGCACCCAATGCTAATTGAGAAGGCGGAGGACGAGCTCAGGAAGGCGAGGGATGCGGAGATCATCATAGACTTCTCGGTTCTCAGGGTCGGAGATGATCTTGACCTCGTTATGACCCACACCAAGGGCGAGGACAATCCGGAGATACACGGGCTCGCTTGGAAGGTCTTTGAGGAGTGCACGGAAATAGCGAAGGAACTGGGGCTCTACGGCGCCGGCCAGGACCTTCTAGCCGACAGCTTCTCCGGGAATGTAAAGGGTATGGGGCCCGGAGTAGCTGAGATGACCATAGAGGAGCGCCCCTCAGAGCCTATAGTTATATTCTGCGCGGACAAAACAAGCCCCTCAGCCTGGAACCTACCCCTCTTTGAGATGTTCGCTGACCCGCAGTGCACAGCTGGACTTGTCATAGATCCCAAGCTCCACGACGGATTCGTCTTCCATGTCCTTGATGTCTACGAGGGCCACGCCTTCAGCCTTGCCTGCCCGGAGGAGATGTATGACCTTCTGGCAATAATAAGCGGGACAGGAAGGTATGTCGTGAAGGAGGTGACCAAGCGCGACGGCACTCCGGCCGCATCAGCATCGGTCCAGAAGCTGAACTTCATAAAGGGCGAGTATGTTGGAAAGGATGACCCTGTCCTCATTACAAGGGGGCAAAGCGGTTTCCCCGCGGTGGGGGAGCTCCTTGAGCCATTCGCCAGGCCCCACCTAGTGGACGGGTGGATGAGGGGAAGCCACATAGGCCCCCTGATGCCCGTTCCCTTCCACCAGGCTAACCCATCCAGGTTTGACGGCCCGCCCAGGGTAATCGCCGCAGGATACCAGCTCAAGAACGGCAAGCTCGTTGGCCCGCGGGACATGTTTGATGACCCGGCCTTTGACAACGCCAGAAGGGTCGCTACAGAAATGGCCAATTACCTGCGCAGGCAGGGGATATTTGAGCCCCACAGGCTTCCGGAGAGGGAGATGGAATATACAACCCTGCCCCAGGTCCTCAAGCGCCTTGAGGCTAAAATGAAGGGAACCAAGCCTTCCAAAAAGAAGGGTAAATGATGGAAGAGATACCCCTTTCCGAGTTCAGGGATTATGTGGCCCAGGTCGCGGAGAGGGAGATAGCCCAGCGCGCGGCCGATGCTGACAAAACCGAGTCCTTTCCCTGGGAGAGCTGGAGGGCTTTGGCCGACAACGACCTTCTGGGCGTGAACGCCCCCGCGGAGTTCGGGGGCATGGGCCTGAGCAACCAGCACTACGCTGTAATGATAGAGGAGATAACCAAGGCTGACCCTTCGGTTGCTGTTACCGTTGCGGTTCACACAGGCCTCGTTATCTACATGATAGACAGGTTTGGAACCGAAGAACAAAAGGCCAAATACCTTCCGGACCTTATAAAGGGAAAAACCCTCGGTGCTTTTGCTCTATCGGAGCCAAACGCCGGCTCAGATGCCGGCTCCATAAAAACCGCCGCGAGGGAAACCGGATCCGGCTTCGTGCTGAACGGCACGAAGATATTCTGCACATCGGGGAGCATAGCTGACCTGATAATCGTCTTTGCCGTAACCGATCCCGAACAGGGCAAAAGGGGAATATCCGCTTTTCTGGTTGAGAAGGATACCCCTGGTTTCTCAGTGCCCCGCACGGAGCGCAAGCTCGGTTGGAGAGGGTCTCCTCTCGCTCAGCTCGCCTTTGACGACGCTCTAGTCCCGAAGGAGAACATGCTTGGCGAGCGCGGTGCTGGCATGAAGCTCGCGCTCACGGCGCTTGATACGGGCAGGATAGGGATGGCCGCTATGGGAACCGGAATAATAGCCGAGGCCCTTCGCCTCTCCTCGGAATACGCGAAGGAACGGCGCCAATTCGGCAAACCCATAGGGAGTTTCGGCGCGGTCGCGGACATGATAGTCGGGATGGCGGTTGATTACGAGGCCGCCCGCTTGTTAACCCTGAACGCCGCTAGGCTCAAGGACGAGGGCGCCCGTTTCACCAAGGAAGCCTCTGTGGCCAAACTGTTCGCTACTGAAGCCGCTATGCGGGCCGCCATAAACTGCATCCAGGTATTTGGCGGATACGGCTACACAACGGAATACAAGCCAGAACGCCTTTTCCGGGACGCCAAGGCCCTTTCCATAGTTGAGGGGACGAACCAGATCCAGAAATTAGTCATAGCGAGGGAGATATTGGGGAGGCTTTAGGGGCGTCAATTATCTTTTGGGAAAGGGCGGCGCTAACGCCTGGTTGAAGGGTAAGCCGGAGGTAGCATATAATTTACCTGTGAGGAAAGCCTTCCCGGAGCAGAGACAAAACCACTTTTCTCGGAGGGAAAAAGTTCTCGGCCAGTTTATGACCCCTCCTTCTGTTGCGCGGTTCATGGTGAGGTTTTTCCAGTCTACTTTTGATCAGCAACAAGCAATAGCCTGCGATCCAGCGTGCGGAGAAGGCGTATTTCTCATTGCTCTTGAGGAGGCTGGAATTTCAGGAGTCGGAATTGATATTGACCCTCTTGTCGTTGAAGGAAGCAGATTCAAAGATAGGATCACAATAGGGGACGGCCTTTTGTTTCAGCCAGAAGAAACTTTTGACCTGGTGATAGGTAATCCTCCGTTTTCTTCAAAATACGGCAGGGTAAGCGATCGCAATCTTCTTGACCGCTTTGTTCTTGGGCGAGGCCGAAAAAGCCAGGCAATCGAAATTCTGTTTCTGGAAAAGTTCGTGCGCCTCGCTAAACCAGGCGGTGTTATAGGGATAATACTGCCAGAGGGGATCTTTGCCAGCCTGGGTCTTGTTTATGTTAGAAAGTGGGTTCTCTCAGTCGGCGGGGTTCTTGGCGTGGTTAGCTTACCAGGCAATCTGTTTTCCCGAGCCAATGTGAGCGTCTCGGTTCTGTTCCTGAAAAAAGGCGAGGCGGTTCAGGAGAGCTTTCTGGGAATAGCTGATGAGACAGACGATCTTGAACAACTTCTCTCGGATTACCAGGAACGAAGGTGCGGTGTGAAACCTTGGTCGGGGTTCGCCATCCTGGACGAGTCAACATTTTTGCCAAGGCATTTCAGAGGCCTCGGCCATACTGATGGCGTCCCGCTGTGGCAGTTTCTCTCCGAGGCAAGGTCTGGAGCAACCAGGTATGGGAAAGAAAGAAGATTTGCCGGCGAGGGAATTCCTTATATAGGGGCCATAAACATAACCGAGTCCGGCATAGATCTGGGAAAAAGACGCTTGTTCGTTGAACCGGGTTCGCCAATGGATATTCCAGGAGCCCGTGTTAAGGCTGGAGATGTTCTTTTCGTCCGCGTTGGAGCTGGCTGTATAGGCCGAGCCGCTGTTGTTCCTCAAGAGCTTGAGGGAGCCATTGCAGATGATTGGATATACATCCTGAGGCCCAAGCCTGGCGTGTCGCCCAAATGGCTTGCGGACCAGTTTTACACAGAACCCGTCAGAAGGTTTATCGCCATTCCGAAATCTGTTTTGTTGAGGACGAGGCTTCCGGAACCGCCGGAGATTGAGGTTCGGCTATGAAAGTGATAGAGATACAAAAGAAACAGAAAGACATAGTCGTGAAATTACTACTTACTAATCCCAGGAGCAAGGTTAGAATTATAAGACCTGATGGAACATACATCCAGACACCAACAAAAGATCCTTGGGATCAAAATTGCTGGGTAGAGCGGATGATCTCCTATAAGCAAGGGAATAAACTTGTTGAGCTTGGCGAAATTCTCAAGCTAAAGGCAGAGGCCGGCCAGCAACATTTTTTGGATTCGCTCCGGGACAGCCTGCAACAGGTCAATGAGTTTTTCACCGAAAAGGATTATTTCAAACAGCCCGCCACTGAGCCTGAGAAGGTAGGGAAATTTGCCGGTTACGATGTGTTCCGCCGTCAAAGGGACATCTTCGGCTATGAGGGTTTGCTTGATACTGGAATGAAGGTCGTGAGTTATGCCAAACCTGGCGAGTATACCGCGGCTCTCCAACCGCACTTTTATGTTTATCTGCCCATTAATCCTGATGGGGTAGCCGAGCCAGATGCGGACAGATTTTTCATCGGAGAATTGCAATTCCCGCGTAAGGCCAAACGCAATGAGCAATATACATGGTGTTCTGTTGACGATGAGATAAAGGAGATCGTTATGGGCCTGGCTCACACGGACAGGAGTGGACGGGATGGACTGATTGAGATATTGGAGTCATTGAAAAAATGAATGAGCTTCTAGACACCGCCATCCGCGCGGCCCACGCCGGCGGCCGGGTTTTGATGCGTGGGTTCGGCACCCTGAGGCTCGGGGACGCTGAGGCAAAGGGCCCGACCGACATAGTGACGGAGTGGGACAGGGCATCAGAGGCCGAGATAATCCGGGTCATAAGCTCAGAATACCCGGATTCGCACTTTCTGGCAGAGGAGGAGGGGAAGCTCGGGAGGGGTGAGATGGTTTGGGTAATAGACCCATTGGACGGCACCAAGAACTACTACAGGGGCCTGCCGCTTTTCGCTGTTTCGGTTGCACTGGCAATTGACGGCGAGATCGCGCTTGGGGTGGTCCACGACCCTGTCCGGGGAGAAACCTATAGCGCGATTCGGGGCCAGGGGGCTTTTTTGGGCACGAGAAGGCTTCGGGTCTCGGAAAAACGCGAGCTTGCGGGCAGTTTTCTGGCGACGGGTTTTCCCCACAGGAGAAAGGAGGACACAGATGCTTATTTGGCGACATTCAGAGCCTTCTTCAAGGAAGCCTTATCCGTCCGAAGGCTCGGCGCCGCGGCCCTGGACCTCGTTCACCTTGCCTCTGGCATATACGACGGCTTCTGGGAGTTCCAGCTCTATCCGTGGGATGTTGCCGCCGGATATCTCATCGTGAAGGAGTCTGGCGGGGTTATGACGGATTTCGGGGGCGATGAGAATTTCCTCCGGCCCTCCTCAGTTCTGGCAGGCAACCCCTGGATACACGAACAGATGCTCACGATAATAAGGGAGATCATAGGGTGATCTTCTCTGACCGGAGTGTCCTTGCGGAGATAGACATTGATTCAGCCGCATACGCCGCTTTGGATGTTGAGACCACCGGCGTTCACCCCTGGGCAGACAGGGTCGTTGAGATAGGCATTGTCCGGTGGAGAAGGGGGGCGCGGGCCGCGGAGTTCCTGGACATGGTTAACCCCAAGATCCCAGTGAAACCGGGCGCCCAGCGCGTCCACGGCATATCCTCTGAGGAGCTCGCGAATGCCCCTCTTTTTAGGGAAATAGCATCGGATGTAGCCGATGCCCTGGCGGGCGCCGTAGTTGTTGGGCACAGGGCGCTTTCGTTTGATCTCCCTTTCATAAACACGGAGATGGCGAGGGCTGGCCATAAACCATTGAACAACATAGTCATAGATACCAGCCTCCTTGTGAAAACCTCCCTCATACCGGGCGAGAGAAGGGACCTTTCCTCGCTCGCAAGGGCTATGGGGGTGAAAGAGGGCGAACGCCACAGGGCGCTTCACGACGCCAGGCTCGTTCTCAGAATATGGCTCGCTCTCCTTGAGCGTTTCGCGGAGTATGGAAAGAAGACCCTCCTGGATATACTGCCGTATTTCAGGGCCAACATTTACCCCCCTTCTGTGATGGAGGTTTTCAGGGCCGCGAGGGCCGGTGGCTCCGCGGAGGTCCTCTACCCCTCAGGCAGGCGCCTGGAGACAAGGCGCATTTACCCCCTCTTTTACCGGAGCGGAGCGATAGTAGCCGTGGATGAATCAGGAGAGATAAAGTCCTTCAAGGCCGAGAGGATGAGATTGAACAGCCCCGCGGGCTTAAATTAGAATTTGCTTATGCAAAAAGAGAAAAAGGTGCTCGTAATAGCTCCGAGGGAATACCTTCCTGGCTTCCAGATAGCCGGCGCTGAGACGGTTTCGCCCGAGCCAGGCCAGGTTGAGGGCCTCCTTCAATCCGCCATGAGCGAGGGGAAGTGGGGGGTGGTTATCCTTGACGAATCCCTGGCAAAAGACATCTCGCCCCGGCTTTCAGCCCAGGCCTTTGAGTCGGTTATGCCCATAGTGGTCTTCATCCCCCTCGCCAGGTCATCGGCCGCCTCGCCTGAGGAATACATCTCCTCCGTGATAAAGAGCGCGCTCGGATACTCCATAAAGGTTCGTGAGTAGTGATTGCCCGTGATATAATATCCAAAAAGCGCGACGGGCTTCCCCTGTCCCGTGAGGAGATATCCTGGTTCATTTCGGGAATCGCGCGGGGCGATATCCCGGATTACCAGGCCGCGGCCCTCCTCATGGCCGCGTTCATCAACGGCTTGTCGCGGGAGGAAACCCTTTACCTGACCGAGGCCATGGTTGGCTCGGGCCGCACCGTTGAATGGCCTCGCGGCACCTACATGGACAAGCACTCAACAGGCGGGGTCGGGGACAAGATAAGCCTCATTCTGGCTCCCCTGGTCGCATCCTGCGGCATCCGGGTCCCCATGATATCAGGCAGGAGCCTTGGCCACACCGGAGGCACGCTTGACAAGCTTGAGTCCATCCCCGGCTACAACGCCAGGCTCTCCTTGGAGGATTTCAAGAGGGTTGTGCTTTCGGTTGGCTGTTCAATCATCGGCCAGACAGACGATCTTGCTCCGGCTGACAGGAGGCTCTATGCGCTCCGCGACGCTACGGGAACCGTTGAGAGCATCCCCCTCATTACCGCCTCCATAGCCTCAAAGAAGCTCGCCGAAGGGGTCTCAGGCCTCGTCCTTGATGCCAAGTGCGGACGAGGGGCATTCATGAAGACAAAGGAGGAAGCCCTCGCGCTGGCGCGCTCAATAGGGGATGTCTTTTCTGCAAAAGGGAAGATGTTCAGGGCCTTGATAACCAGCATGGATCAGCCTTTGGGCAACGCTGTCGGGAACGCGCTTGAGGTATCCGAGGCGGTTGAGGTTCTCTCCGGCAAAGGCCCTTCTGATGTCCGGGAGCTCTCTCTGGAGCTCTCCGCTCACATGTTGGAGATGGCAGGGCTGATGGGCCTTGATGATGCGAGGAAGATCTTGATCCGCAAGCTGGACGATGGCAGTGCCCTCGCGAAGTTCAGGGAGATGGTTGAGGCCCACGGCGGGGATTTCTCCGCCATAGAGCGCGATGATTTCACCCAGACCAGCATAACGGAGGATATAAGGGCAAGCTCATGTGGGTTTATCTCACGGCTTGATGCACTCTTGGTCGGCCAGGCATCCACGGCGCTCGGCGCGGGAAGGCAGAGGGCAGAGGACAGGGTTGATCCCAGGGTTGGGGTTTTGGTTCACAGGAAGGTCGGGGATGAGGTTAGGGCAGGAGATGTTGTCTTTACGGTCAAGGCAAACGACCCCAAGAGGCTTGAGGCGGCCCTCCAGAAACTTGAGCGAGCGTTTGAGATCTCTCACGAGAAGCGGGAAAGCGGACCTTTGATCCTCGGTTGGATTGATTAAACCAAGTTTATTCTGTTATCAGAATACCCTTCGCCCTTATTTCGTCCCCAAAAAGGTGCCCTCCTCCGCGTTGTTGAACTCTTCAGGGGTATACCCAAATATGTCCATCCGCCCCTGAAGCAGGTGAGCCTCCACGCGGGCCTCTGAAACAACCCTCATACGCTCTATAGTGTCCATACCCTTAAAATCAGGGGAGATTACTGCTATATCAAGATCGCTGTCGGGGCCTGGTTTCCCGTTGACAACCGAACCGAAAACCACAACGCCCTCAATCATCAGCCCCTTTTGACTACTGAAAGCGTTTCTCTATCCAACGGATTATCCTCCTTGTTGCCCAAGGAGGGCCTTTGTCTCCTCATCAGGTTGCAGTCCACCCATTTCTGCAAGGCGAAGCAGGTCGTGGATCTTTGGTGGGGTTTTGCCTGACAAGAGCCTTGAGTCCTTTTTCATGGCCATATGACACATGAAGACCACATAGATATATCTAAGGAGCGGCAGTGATCTCCCACGAGAAGCGGGCCTTTGATCCTCCGATCTCACCACCTCACCCCAACATATCCCTCAAGGACACAAAACCAATCCGGGCAGGGCCAGAAGCTTGGCCTGAAACCCATGTAGTAGAAGCGGGGCGAAAGCCCTATTATGCAGTTTATTGTCCTGTCCTCGGCCAGGTATTCCCTGTATTTCCACCACCACTCAGCCCCTTCCGAACCCAACGAGGCCGGGGGTGACCTGATCTATTATCTTTATGTCAGACGCTCCGTAGGAGGTCCTCTCCCATCGGCAGAAGTTGCCCGTGAACGCGGCGCCCCAGTAAAGGTGAAACGGCGGGTTTATTTCAAGAGGTTTTGATAACCCGATCTCGTAGGAGGTTATGGCCTCGTTGAGCCTGGCACCTATCTTGAGGTTATTGTAATAGATTGTCTTCTCATACATCGGGTGATCCATGATGCCTATCCTTATGTAAGGCTCTGTGCCAAGCGGAGCACCTTTTACATATGTTAACTGGCCGAAGAAATTCGTCCAGATGCGGTAGCCCCAATCAACTTCTCCGTATGGAGTTTGAGATACAGCCCTCTGGCTGGGCGCGGCCTGGCCAACGCCCACGGCAAACTCAGCGCTGAGGCTCAAAAGAGTGATTGTAAGCATCTTTCTCCTCTGCGGGGTCAAAAGAGTATAGGGTATCCCCGGATAGTTTCAACTTACGGTTAATACCACGAAATCTATAAGCTTTTCCTGAACCTCCTTGGACATGGTGATATTGGATTTCATTTCATAGTGGTATTCGGCGTGTTGGAAAACCCGCGCTGGGAATGGAGATTGAGATTGAAAACGATTGCACAAAATTAGCTGAGGGCCGGCCTCCGGGCGATCCCTACCTGTTCACCAACCAAACCCCTATTGCTATGAGGATGACGCCCAGGGCCTTCCAAACCGTCATGGGTTCGCCGAGGAACGCCCAAGCGACAAAGACGATCAGCACATAGCCCAGGGAAAGCATGGGATAAGCCACGGATAGCTCAACCCTGGAAAGGAGCGCGAGCCAGACCACAGCGCTCAGAGCGTAAAGCCCTATTCCGGCTATCACATGGATGTTGGTCAGCGCGCCCAGGAGAAACCTTGCCAAGCCCATTGCTCCGAACCTGCCCACCTGGCCGACCCCGTGCTTTATGAGAAACTGGCCCGCGACCACCATGAGTATATCAACGGCCAGGAGAACGATGTCAGTGAGGCTCTTCAAAACTCCTCCTCGTCAAAACCCTCTTCTTCCTCGTCCCAGAAATCCTCATCATCCTCCTCTTCAAAATCCTCCTCGGATTCGCCGTAGTCGTATTTGATGAAAACCTCTTCTGTATCTTCTATGTCTTCTATCGCTTCAACCTCCTCTTCGCTAGTTTCGCCCATCATCCTCTCCATCTCGCGGCGGAGGCTCTCGGCGCGGGCGTAATCCCCTTCTTCAACAGCTTTATCGTATTCCCTGGCGAGAAACTCGTATGAATCCTCGTCCTCCGGCGGGGTGAAGGTGCCGCCGGCCGAGTATCCCAGGACCTCACCACAGCAAGGGCAGATAACGCTCGCCTCGTCCTCGGATACCTCAATGGGGCAATTGCAGACCGGGCACCTTATCCTCAAGATCAGACCTCCTTCAGACCGAACCTCGCCGCGAGATCGGCCTCAACCCTCGGAGCCTCGGCCGCGTTGAGGAGAAACGAAAGCCTGAGCTCGGAGGAGGTCATCGCGTATACCTTTACATTCCTCACCGCTTCGGCCGCGGCCCTTCTTACCCCTGGGTCAGAGCCTATTCCGTAGCCGATTACGGAGAGGATCACCCTGCCGGGGATGAGCTCCAGGCCAACATCGTCGCCAACGAGGGAGACTGCCCTCTCGGCCTCGCCCGCCGGGACAGTTATGCTAATTTCCTTGTCAGTTTTCGTTAGCATCAAGACCCCTATTCCCTCGTCAGCGAGGCTGGCCAGAAGCCCTGCCTCAAAATCCTTGTCATCCGGGATGTTCCTGATTATAATTGAGGCTACGGGCGCGAGGACTATTGCCTTGACGCCGGGCGCCTCCAGTCCTCCGGATACCTCTGTTCCTCCTTCTTTCAATCCTCTAACCTCCAGCTTTGTTCCCTTCCTGGCGGCCAGCGCGAGAGCCCTTGTGTGAACAACCTCAGAGCCGAAGGCCGTGAGCTCAAGCGCCTCCTCATACGAAAGCCTCGTGAGCCTTTTTCCGTCCGGAAACCGCTTGGGGTTCAAGGCATAAACCCAACCAACATCCTTGTAAAACCTCACGGCCACATCCGGCCCCAGGCTCGTCGCTATGGCAACCGCCGTAAGGTCAGACCCGCCCCTTCCGAGCGTCGTGACCTCGCGGCTCAACGATACCCCCTGAAACCCAGCCACAACGGGCACTGTCCCCTCCCTAAGAGCATCCGTTATCCTGAAGAGCTTGACCTCCTTTATCCTTGCCCTACCGAAGTTCTCGTCAGTGACTATGCCGACCTGGGAGCCGGTGAAGCTCTGGGCACGGACGCCCATCTCGTTAAGGGCAATGGCCAAAAGGGTCATTGATATGCGCTCACCAGCGGTAAGGAGCATGTCCGTTTCCCTCCTTACCCATGGATTTCCCGATTTGCCGGAGACCTTTCTGGCGAGCGAGAGCAGGTAATTGGTCTGATCCCCCATGGCCGAGACAACCACAACGGGCATCATCCCCGCGTCAATCCTTTCCTTTATGGCACGAGCAACTCGGGGCAGATCATCGGTATCGTGCAATACCGAGTGGCCGAACTTGAGGACCTCTAAACCCTTCACGGCGAAAATTATAACCCACCGCCGGCGCGAGATTCACCTCCGGCCGCACTGCGCTGGAGTGCCTCTGCGGTTTATAATTTTCGGGATGTTCAAGAGAACCCTGATAACCTGCGCGCTCCCATACGCTAACGGGCCGCTCCACATAGGCCAGATAGCCGGCGCCCACCTGCCGGGCGATATATTCTATAGGTTCACGAAGCTCATGGGCAGGGAAGCCATCCACATCTGCGGCACGGACGACCACGGCGTTGCCAACATCGTGGCCGCTGAGAAGAAGGGGCTTACGCCTGACCAGAGCACCCAGCTCTATTACGAGGCCTTCACTCGGACCCTAAACCTCTGGGAGATACGCTACTCAAACTTCTCCCAGACGAAGAGGCCCCTCCACCACAGGATAGCTCAGGGGTTCTTTATGAGGCTCTACGAGAGGGGCTATTTCTACAAGCAGGAGATAGAACAGCACTTCTGCGAGTCGTGCGGGAGGTTCCTCCCCGAGCGCTACATCCAGGGACGCTGTCCATTCTGCGGGTTCAGCGAAGCCAGGGGAGACCAGTGCGAGGCTTGCGGGAGGTGGCTTGAGCCGACCCAGCTTCTGGAGCCTCACTGCACGGTCTGCGGATCCGTTCCCGTAATAAGAAAAACATGGCATTATTACTTCAAGCTGAGGGACCTCGCGCCTAGGTTGAGGGAATGGCTTGAGACGAAAACCGATTGGAAGCCCAATGTCAGAAACAAGGCCTTGGCTTGGCTCAACGAGGGGCTTGCCGACAGGCCGATAACAAGGGATCTCTCGTGGGGGGTCCCTGTTCCCCTTCCGGAAGCACAGGGAAAGGTCCTTTATGTCTGGTTTGACGCTCCCATAGGCTACATCACATCAACGGTGGAGTTTTGCCGCGAAAGCGAGGAGTGCTGGAAGGGCTGGTGGCAGGACCCGGAGACCCGGATACTCCACTTCATAGGAAAGGACAACATCGTCTTCCACGCGCTCATATGGCCAGGTATGCTCATGGCCCACGGGGAATATACCCTCCCGGATAATGTGCCGGCGAACGAATTCCTCAACCTCATGGGCAAGAAGCTCTCAACCTCAAGGAATTGGGCTGTCTGGGCGGAGGATTTCGCGAGCGCTTTCGGGACTGATTACGCTAGGTATGGCGTGGCAATGGTTCTGCCGGAGACAAAGGATTCTGACTTTGACTGGAGGCTGTTCGCTTCCGGGGTCAACAACAACCTCGTCAACACATACGGCAACCTCGTCCACAGGGCGCTTTCTTTCATAAACCGGTTCATGGGCGGCCGCGTCCCTGAGGCCAGGATTGACCCTGAGGTGAGGGACAAAATCATGGAATATCACGAGAGGATAACGGGCCTGATGGAGACATTTCAGTTCCGCAAGGCGCTATCGGAGGTCCACGAACTCGCCCTCGCCGGCAACGAATACTTCAACAGGCAAGCGCCCTGGAAGGCGATCAAGGAGAACCCTTCCCTGGCCGAGACTTGCCTCTATTCGGTCGTCCAAATCATCCGGGCCCTTACGGTTCTCTACGAGCCTTTTATCCCGGTCTCATCCGTGGAGATAAGGGCAATGCTCGGACTCGGGCAAATCTCTTGGCCAGATGCCGCTTGCGAGGATGTAAGCCTGCGCGGGGCTTCCCTGCGGAAGGTCAGGCCCCCGTTCCAGAAGATAGAGGAGGAGAGGGTGAACGAGGAGATAGCGAAGATGGGGGACGCCGGAGCCCAATAGCCTCGTTATTGAAAGCCCATGAGCCCAGACATTAGAATTTGGCTCAGAGGAGGAAAAGATGCGTTTTCTCGTTGGAAGAGATGCTTTCGTGGAGGCGCTCTCTGCGGCAGTGAGAATACTGCCCGCTAGGTCGCCCATACCCATCCTGGACACAGTCCTGCTCAAGGTAGAGGGCCAAACCCTTGAGATAGCGGCCACAAACATGGATATATCCCTGAGGGAGCGGCTTTCCGTTGCTGAGGCAGAGGATGGCTCCATCGCTGTTCAGGGCAAACCCCTCTTTAACACCGTAAGCTCGCTGAGGGGGCCTAGCTTGGCCTTCAGGGTGGAGGGCAAATCGCTTCACCTCAGGCACGATGGTGGCAAGTATAATTTTGCCGGATTCTCTTCGGATGAGTTCCCGCGGATACGTCAGCTCCCGGATATTCCGGGCTTCCAGGTTAAGACATCTGATGTAAGGGAAGGGCTCGCCGCGGTGGCGTTCTGCGCGGCCAGGGAAGACCCCAGGACATTCCTTACCGGCGTTCTCTGGGAGATGAGGCCCGGCGAACTGCGTTTCGTCGCCTCTGACAGCCAGCGCCTTGGCCTGTGGCGCAAGAGCGAGCCCGTTGACGGTTCTGTCAGCGCCATAATCTCCAGGTCCATGGCAGACCTCATAAAAAACCTCCCGGGCGAGAACCTTGAAATGAGGGTGGAGGATGATTTCATATATGTGTCCCACGAGAGGGGTTATTTGCTCTCGCGCCTCATACCCGGCCCATACGCCCCCTACGAATCCGTTATACCCACTGACCCAGGAAACGAGCTCGTGGTCTCCAGCGCTGAGTTCTCCGACAAGCTGAGGAGGGTCCTTGAGTTCACAGAGCCTCCTTTGAACACCGTGAGGCTCATCCTTGAGGGATCGTCCGCGAGGCTTGAGGCCCACAGCGCGGCCGGCTCGGGCGATGAGCCGCTATCGGTGGAGTATCGCGGTCCTGACATGACCATCGGGCTTTCCGGGAAGATGTTCATGGAGGTTCTGAGAGCCATACGCTCGGAAAGGCTCACGGTGAGGATATACACTTCCACCGCGCCCTTTAAGCTTGAGCCCGAATCGCCTGAGCCGGGTGAGGAGACCCTTTACCTCGTGATGCCGGTTAAGCTGGAGCAGGAGTTTGTGCCTCGCGAGGAACCCGAGGAAGAGGATTTCGGTGATTACGAGGAAGAAGGAGAGGAAGAAGAGGAGTTCTGAGACAGCCCCCTGCGCGCTAGTCTCCGCTTGCGCGCTTGGGATTCCTTGCAGATACGATGGCTCTGCAAAGTCAGGGCTTGCGCCGCTAATACCCGCGGGGCTTATCCCTGTTCCCATTTGCCCCGAGCAGCTCGGAGGGCTCCCGACCCCGAGGCCGCCGGCCACGATATCGGGAGGGGATGGCAGGGATGTAATTTCTGGCAGGGCGAGGGTCATAAACCAGAGAGGGGAGGATGTTACGGAAAATTTTACGAGGGGGGCGCGCGAGGCCGCGAGGATAGCGGCCCTTGTTGGAGCTGAGAAGGCATACCTCGTTGAGAAAAGCCCCTCATGCGGAGTTAATATTGTCTGGACAACATCCGGGCTTTGTCCCGGCATGGGCGTGGCGGCCGCGGCGCTTTCGGAAAGTGGGATCGCCCTCTTTGCCCTTGAGGAGGAATAGCCTCTCTGCTTTATGTGGCCTTGAAATCCTTGGTTTTGTTAGGAAAAGGGCCTTGATCGTTCACCACTCATTAATTAATAAATATAGTGCGAGGAAAATAAAGGGTTTGGAGGTGAAAAATGAAAGGGAGCATGAATCAGTATGCAACGCCTGCTACAGGCGTGATGGAAGCCGCAGAGTCCATCGCGAGCGCTCTGGGAGCAGAAAGCGCGGCGCCTGTTCTGGACCCATCAGAGGCCCTGAGGGCCGTGCTCTTCAACCTCGGCCTCGGCCCGGAATGCGAGGTTCTTGTTCCAGCTTTCGGGAAACACACGCCGGGGCCGGAGGTTTGCGGGGTTGGAGCCAGGCCCTCCTATGTGGATGTAGGGAAGGACATTGTCCTGAACCGAGACAACCTCACCCGCAAGCTTGAGGCCGAGTATCGCAGGGAAAACGGAAAGTGGGTTCACAGGAGAAGGGGCTTGACCCTCCGTGGGATCGTCATGACTCACCCCTTCGGCTTTGCTCCTTTTCTGGATGAGGTTGAAGAGTTCGCTGAGGAGCACGGGCTTATTCTCGTTGATGACGCTCGCGGCGCGCTCGGTTCGCAGGTCTGGAGCAATTCGCGCTCCGCTTGGATAAGCGCTGGTGCGGGCGGCGTAGCCGGAGTAGCATCCTTTAACGGGAGCGCTTTTGTGATTTCGTCGGACCCTGAGCTGGTGAGGATTGTCTCCGCGAAGCTCAGAGACCCCCGTGAGGAAGGCTTGTCTTCCGAGGCCCTCCGGGATCTTCGGATCTCGGCCATGAGGACCAGGAGGAGACTGCGCGAGGCCCTCGTCTCTGAAGGGTTGGGTGCGGTTCCGGAAACACCCAACTACTGCCAAACGGCCTGCCATGAGGTAATCCTCGTAGCCAAAGGCGAGAGGGACGAGGCCGCTGAGCGGCTGAAGGAGGCCGGGTTCATCGTGGAGACGGATTTCTGGCCCTGGACCGTAATGAACTCCCCTGACAGGCAATATGGCTACAGGAAGGGCAGGTGCCCGGAGTCCGAGGAGCTCTCAAGGAAGGCTATAGCGGTGAGAATGCGGTAGCGTGAGGGCGGCCCTGGGGAAAGGGCCGCTCTCCGATTGTGTATTTGTTGTTGATTCGGGATTGTGGGGAGGGCGAAGGTGGCTATCAGGAACAAAATCCCCCTTTCTCCTGTCTAATTATTGAGCTACGAATGCCTCTTATAGGATAATTTGGCTATGATAGGGTGGGAGTCCCTTCTTTTGGGAACGGCCCTCCTTGCGCAGGGGGATCTTTCCGATACCCTCGTAGCGCCTTACTTCCATCAGCAGTTCTCGGAGAGCTTCCTGAGAAAGACCCAGGGAATAAACGATACCTCCTCCATCAGCGGCGGATATGTCTTTCTCTCAAGGGTATACCGGCAGGTCCCAATAGACACATTCGGTATAATGCCCCTTTACCGCTACCTTGCCGAGCGCGTGACCCAGCGGAGGAGGCAGTGGCTTGTGGATGCCCTCCTGGCCGAGAACAAGGAGGAGAGCCAGCAAAACCAGGGACTCATTCCGGATGTTGAGATACCGGTTCAGATGCCGGGACAACTGGCCTTCCTGGGGGAGGGAGGGAAGCTGGAGATAGACGGCCAGAACAGCATCACAGTCGGCGGCAGAGGGGATTATCCAATAGGCTCCACGATGGACTATGGTCTCGGCACACCTTTCTCCCTGGAGATGGATCAGACCATGCAGATAAGGCTCACGGGCACGGTTGGCTCCAAGATAAAGGTCCTAATTGATCACGACTCGGAGCGGATGAATCAGGCGAAAAACCAGGTCGTTATAAGATACGAGGGGGAGGAGGACGAGGTCGTTCAGCTCTTGGAGGCGGGCGACACAAAGGCGGAGTTTCCATCAACGCAATACGCATCCTTCCCGGGCGGTTCCAGAACCGGCCTCTTCGGCGCCAAGGGCGTCTTCAAGATGGGCGGCCTCACAACAACCCTCCTCGCCGTGAGGGACAGGGGCTCAAGGGAATCAAAGCAGTTCACTGGCGGGGCTGAGATGGTTACCGAGACGCTCACGGCGGACCAGTTCGTCACCAAGAAGTTCTTTAGCCTCGGCATAGACCCTGCCGCCGATAGCATCTTAGCCCTGGCGGTTTACCTTGACGACGATATCCTCTCAAACAACACCCAGATGCGGGCAAGGCCCGGGGTCATTTACTACAATGGCGATACAACATCAAGCCTCAGGGAGTCAGGGCAGTTTCACCTTCTCAGGGCCGACAGGGGAGATTACACCTTCTTCCAATACAGGGATTGGATAGAGCTCAGCTCCGCGCTCACGAGGGGACAGAAGCTCGGGGTCTACATGGTTCTTAAGATAGGGCAAAACATCGTCCAGATAGGCGATACATCGGGGGATACCCTGAGGCTTAAGATGATATGCCCCGGGGCCTTCCCTGATTCAATAGACTGGCACACGGCCTCCCCGGAGACCCTTGAGGTTTGGAACTACGAGCTGAAGAACATCTACTACCTGGCATCGGATATGTCCCACCAGCCGCTGAAGGTTACCGTATTCAAGGACAAGAACCTGGGCGAGAATAACCCAGTGGGCGACTCCGGAAGGGGGACCTATGTTTCTGCCCTTGGGCTTGACAGGGATGGAAACGGGTATGTGGAGGAGATGACCACAATCAACGGGATACCCCTCCGGCTCGTTGACTACAGGGAGGGGCTTCTCATATTCCCGGATCCGAAGCCCTTCACCTCCGATACGCTTGTTGAACCCGATACCATGATTTACTATAAGAGGCTCAACACCAGCGACAAAAGGCTATACAAAATAGTTGTGCAATACACGCGGAAGGTTGACCAAATATTCCTCGCTCCGGACATCCAGGAGGGCTCGGTTGTGGTGAAGGTCAACGGCCAGGAGGTTCCTTCCTCGGCATACCGAGTTGATTACAATATGGGGTTCCTTTACATACTTGACGATTCATATTTCTCCGATCCGAACGCTGTAATAGACATATCATATGATGTGATCCCCACCTTTTCGCTGACCCAGCGCTCTTTGGTCGGCCTGCGGACGGATTACGAATACTCGGACAACATAACATTCGGTTCCAGCCTGATAATGAGCACAGAGGCAACGGCGCAGATAAGGCCGAGGATAGACGAGGTCCCCAAGCGCGCCGCGGTCGCTGAGGCTGACATGCGCGGGGAATTCTACTACGATTGGCTAACCCGCGGCCTCGATCGCCTTCCCCTCATATCCACTGACAAGGACTCCAAGCTCACCCTCCAGGCAGAGGCCGCGCAGAGCTTCCCCAATCCCAACACTATGGGCGAGGCATACCTTGACGACATGGAGAGCATAAGGGATGCCAGGTCCCTTTCTACCGTCAGGTCCGATTGGCACTACGGTTCGGTTCCTCCGGACAAGGACACCTCAGGCTATGTTACCAAGGTGGTTTGGTATAACCCGAGGCACAAGTTCAAGAGGGGGGACATATACCCCAACCTGCCCGCCGACGAGGCCGACGACTACGAGGAGAATGTCCTTGAGATAGCCCTCAGCCCGAGCACGAGCAATCCGCTCAAGAACTGGGCTTCGTTCAACAAGCTCGTGGCCAAATCGGGGGATAACTACTCCACGATGGAGTTTCTGGAGCTTTATGTAAAGGGGGATGGGGCTGTCCTTCACCTTGACCTCGGCTACGATATACCCGAGGACGCTCCCAGGCGAGGTGCTGACGGCGGGATAAAGGGCTACGGGGTTCTTGACAACGAGGACAGGGATACCAACGGCATATTTGATGTGGGGTCGGAGGATGCGGGGCTTGACGAGGCTTGGGGAAATGATAGCCAATGGCACTCGGGCGACGCCGACGAAGGGAACGACGATTACGACGCTTTTGACCCGAACAGGATGAACGGCACGGAGAGGAACTCAAAGTGGGATACCGAGGACCTTGACCAGAACGGCGCGCTCAACACCTTCTCCAACTACTACTCGTGGACGATTGACCTGGACACCACGAATTTCGTGAGCGAGTATAACGGTTGGAAATACTACAAGATACCTCTCAGGGATTCCTCCCGTTACGAGAGGTATGGCTCTCCTAGCTTTGACCTCATAAGATACGCCAGGCTCTGGGTGGACGGATTTTCAGGGCCTGATACCATATGGATAGCGAAGATGGACATCACGGGGAACCAGTGGTTCAGCCAGGGGACAACGGTTGATTCCTCTGGGCTTCCCATAAACTCTCCCGAGCGCTTCAGGACCTCGTATGTTAACAACAAAGAGCACGCCGCATACTATTCTCCACCCCCCGGAGCGAGGATCATGGAGACCGCTCCCGGAAAGTTTGAGCAGGAGGGTTCGCTTGCCCTCATATACGAGGACCTCCTGCCTGGGCACGCTGGCATCGCCAAAAAGGGCATAACCTACGGGAAGCACAACCTTCTTGACTACAAGAAGGTGGCGTTTTGGGTCAAGCCCAACCCTACAACCTCTCCCCCCTACCCGGTGATCGTTTTCAGGATGGGGACGGATTCCCTCAACTTCTACGAATACAGGTATCAGCTCTCCTCTCCTGACTGGCAGGAGGTCAGCTTCAGCCTAGATTCCCTTACCAGCTTCAGGAAAAGCGTCCAGGATAGCCTCGGCGACACAGCAAACGGCTATTACAGGCGGGGGAGTTTCGGCTTTTGCGGGAAGCCCAACATATCTCAGATAAGCTTTTACTGGTTCGGGGTCTATAACGCTAATAACTCAAGGATATCGGGCGAGGTTTGGGTGGACGAGCTCCGCGCCACTGAGCCGCACACCGAGGGAGGAAGGGCCTACAGGGGACAAGCCACCCTCCAGGTAGCAGATCTCGCGAACCTCGATCTTGCTGTCAGCAAGGAGGAGGCGAATTTCCAGGGGCTTTCCGACGCGGAGCGCAGGACAGCTACTTCGTCCAACGCCACCTATTCGGCAACATTCAACGCTGACAAGATATTTCCAAAATCGTGGGGGATGAGCATTCCCATAAGGTTCCAGGGGACATCCGTGTATTCCCTTCCCAAGTATTCAACCGGCGGAGACGCTCTCCTCACGCCTGAGGAGGCCTACGAACAAAGGACGCTCTCAGGCTCAGAGGGCTACTCCGTGTCCATATCAAAGAATGGTTCTGCAAACAGATTGCTCAAGTGGTTTGTTGACCCACTGAAGCTCCAGGGTAGCAAGACGAAGAACTACAGTACCAGCAGTGCCTCTCTGAGCCTCACTGACGACAAGAGCCTTTCGGCATCCTACTCTTACGCCCCCTACATAAAGAACCCGCCAAAGATCCTCGGAAAGCAGATCCGCTATCTCCCGAGCTCGTATTCTCTGAATTATACCCTTACGGACAACTGGCAGTATTCATTCCAGAAAACCACGGGCAATGTGATGACAAACGATTATAGGACCCAGGGCACATACGGCGGAGATATTTCCTGGACGCCAATAGACAACATATCCGCTCGTTATTCTCTTACCAAGGAGATAGACTACAGGGCAGACACCCTTCTTGATCAGGAAGACACAGCGCTTTATTACTACAAGAAGGGAGGCTTTCGCTTTCCATGGACGAGGCCCTTCTACGGGTGGGAGGCCGGCCACGAGGAAAACCTCTCAGGAAGCTACAACATCACCTTTTTCCAGGGATTTCTCGCCCCAAGGTTATCTTATTCCTCAAGGTATTCCGAGGATCACTCCGCGAACAAGCAGCTCAGGGATTCAGTGGGTAACCTTCTTGATATAAGGGATGTGAACGCCTCCACAACCACTGACCTCACCGTTTCCAACAGACTCCTCTCGTCCATCTTTGGGCTTGCGGCCAGGTTCGCGCCCAAGGATTCCGTGGGCCAAGCAAACCTGCTGGAGAAGGTTCACAGAGGCCTCGGAAACACCACTTTCGGATACACATTCAGCCGGAACGCGGCATTCATGAGCCTTTTCGGCAGGCCCGGCTGGATGTTCAGGTATGGCTTTACTGAGAATCCGGGCTACCCCAGCCTGGTTGAAATTTCATCAAACATAACCGAATCAAACTCGTTCAACCTTGCCCAAGGGTTTAACTTTGCCAACCTATCGGTGAGAGGGTCTTGGGTTCTAACATTCACGAGGAATCAAACCCCGACGGCCGGCAGCTCTACCTGGACGAGGGACCTCACGAATCCCCAGCTCAATGTTACCCTATCAAACCTGAACTTTATCCTTCCGCCGGAATACCAGAAGCAGGTCACATCAGCCTCGCTTTCAAGCGGTTTCACACAGCGTTTAGGGTGGACAGAGGCCCTGCCCGTAAAGGAACTTCTGCAGAACACGATTGAGACCTCTTTCTCGCCCCTCGCTCAGTTGAACATGAACCTCAAGGCCGGCACAAGCATAACAATATCCTACGATACTCGCAGTAGCATCACGGTCAACCACATTCCGGACCTCTCCAAGGATTCCCTTCAGAACAACAGCCTTTCCATAAATCTCTCCCACACATTCCAGAACTTTGGCGGCCTTAAGTTTCCCTGGGCTGAGGGCAGGGTGCTGAAGCTGGAATCCGAGCTACGGCTTTCTTTCAAATACAGCCTTTCCTACACAACCACTTACACCATACCCTGGTCAGATACCACGGGGGGATGGGAGAGGCCGGACAAGCCCAATTCCGGCACCAGGACTGTGAGCTACGGCGTTGACGGAACTTATAAGTTCTCGTCCTCTGTCACGGGCACGGTTTCTTTTACGAACGATGAGACCCTTAACCTGACAACGAGCACCGGCTTCAAAACCATGAAACTGCTGTTTACGGTAAACTTTATATTCTGAAGGCTTAACGCACCGATACCTTTATCCTTTTGGAGAGCTCCTCGTCCCTGTAGACAGCGAAATAGATACCCGGCTTCACAACGGTGAGGGGGAACCTGAGAAATCCTGGCTCCAGATAACCATCGGCCAGAACCGCAACCCTCCTGCCTGAGGGGTCGTAGAGCGCCAGAAGGGCTCGCGTCGGTTTCGGAAGCTCAAGGACGAGAACCCCTGCCTCCTGTCTGAGCGCGAGCCGGGAGGGTCCGGGCCTCGTGTCCTCGTCCACCCTCTCGTAAAGCGGGCAAGCGGTATACTTGATCCAGACCTCGCCTATTGTTGATATTTCACGCTTGACCGTATCCGGCCTGAAAACCAGCTTATACTGGAAGTATTTTATGCAGGGGGTTCCGAGCAGGGTGGAGTCCTGAGCGCCCTTCGGGAGCTGGCGAGGCCCCAGCCAAGCCATCGTGGTGCATTCGGCCATGGTGCTGCCATAGCGGTAGTAAAGGGAAACCGATGTGTCGTTGGGGATGCAGGTCTCTGCCCTCCAGCCGAAGTAGGAAACACAGCCGCCAGAGTCCGGATCAATGTGAAGCTGAAGCACAGAGGAAACGAGCTCCCCCAGAGGCGGATACTGGAAGGCCATTCGGTTCTCAAATACAGCGTGCTCCCTCCTGCGAGTAGCGAGGACATCTATGTCAGGGGTGCAGGAGAGCTGGTCAAGATCGTCTGGATAGACCCAGTGTGAGCCGGCGAAGTCGTCAATGTAGTATTCGGTGAATGTGGGCCATGGCTGAGGAGGCGGCTCCTGCCTGAAGTAGCCTATGAAATCGTGCGAACCAACGATGTCCGGCAGGCCATCCAGGTCCATGTCCCTGGCTATACTGCCGTCGGTATAGCCGGCTGAGTTCGCTGTGAGGTCGTAATGAATGAAGTGTATCCCATCGCCAGTATTTATGAGGCCGCGGAAGTTCCAAGCGAGAGCCTCCATCCCTATCGTGATATCCAGAAGCCCGTCGCCGTTCAGGTCGTTGAGCCACATGCCGTCGGCCTTTCCTCCGAGGTTATAGACCGCGTAGTGGGTGAAATGGCCGCTCCCGTCGTTAATGTATGTGTGGACCCAGTTGTCCCCCGGAGTGCCTGATGTGACCATGTCCAGGTCGCCGTCCTTGTCCAGGTCGCCTATTGCCAGCCTCCATATGTCGTTTGCGGAGCTGTAGACCAGCTCCTCCGTGAATATGCCTCCACCCTGGTTCCTGTAAAGGTAGACCCCGCCCGGATTGAACTGGAGGGCGACGAAGTCCTTGTCCCCGTCCCCGTCCATGTCCCCTGATAGTGCCCTGCACCGGGAGCCAGCCGATATCTGGCCGACGGTCCAGGCCAGGCCGCCGTCGTTCCTGCAGTAATAGAGCCCTCCTGCTCCTGTTGCAACAACAACATCACCATCCCCATCCCCGTCAAAGTCATCGGCCCAGACCCCTGAGCGGTCATCCATCTTGGGGAATGTGTATATGTCGTGCCGGATAAAGACCCAGTTGTCCACGAACTCATACCACCGCGCTATGGTCCCGGAGTGGAGGATGAGGTCTTTGTCCCCGTCGCCGTCAATGTCAAAAGTGGAAAAGCCCTGGTAGTGCGCTTGAGGGCCGGGGGTGTTGTCTATCAGGTGCCTCACCCAACCCCCCTGACCGTATTGCCATCCGAGGGCCATGAGGCTTATTATGCCGGGGTTAGCGTAGGTAACATTCCAAGATGACCAGAAGGTGTTTCCCCAATCAAGAACAGGCCCTATGACCCCGGGCCCGCCATACCAATCCCCCTGGACCCGGTAGGTCTGGGTTAAAAGGATCGCTATCCAAATCCAAGTCATTTTCATCACCTGCCTTTTTTAAGCAGTTATATTATAATGTTTCCGGAGCGTTCTGTCAAGGCCTATTTTAGCCTCATCTGGCACCCTTTCAACCCTAGCTAAGTTTCCATGTAAGTAGCGTTGGCCCTAAGGATTAGCTGAGGTGATCTGCGTTAAGATGATGGGCGCTGATGGCCCTGGACCGGCCAAATTCGGCCATCTTCTAACACAGGGCCGACCCCAGAAACCCAAGCTATCAGAAGGTTTCTAATAAGCATCCTATAGGCAACTATCTGTATTCGTTGGCCCGTGAGGATTTCCAGTATCATGGGTTCGCGCGGAACTAATCCCACAGGACAAGCGATGCCCCAAAACGCCAAACCCTGCCCCTCCACCTGTAGCCGAAGAAGCCGATGGTATTGCCGAGCGCATTATCCAGAGAGGCATATGCCCTGACCGACTTGTAGAATGTGAGATCAAGCCGCGCCGCGCTCCATAGCCCGGAGAAAGGCTCGCCGTAGTAGCGTCCGGATAGCGAGGGAACCGCGAGGATATCCCCTCCGAGGAAAGAAATCATCAGGCCGGAGAGGCCTGCCCCCTGCCAGTAGAATTGCTCGGGGGCCGGTTCAGAAAACCAGGAGGCCTGGCCTCCAGCACCAAACAAAAGGGGTCCGAATCTCCAATTGCCGTAAAGCCCTCCGGATGCCCTGGCGCCGTGGGCAAGGCCTCTTATTCCGCCGGAGTCACCCGCGTAGCCGTAAAGCCAATCCCCCCAGCCGGCATCCGCCCTGGCCGCGAGCCCGCATCCTCTCACCTCGCCGGAGACATAGGCCTCAGATATTGTCCTGGAAAGCCCTGGCATGAAGCCGGGGTCAGGAATGTCTGTCCTGTAGCCCATCTCAATTGAACCAAGGGAGCCTGCCGCCCTCGCTCCCACGATGGGGCCTCGGCCGGAATCAGCCGCGAGCCACCCCGCCCAGGCCCCCAGCCCGCCCGAACTCCAGGAAAGCCGAGGGGCCCATATTCCAGTGAAACGCCCATCCCAGGCAATCTCCTCCCGCGATAGGACAAGGGAAAGATCCCCCGCTCGCGCCGCAAGGGATAAGCCTCCTGAGCTCAGGGGGCCGCAGGAGCTCCTCCAACCTCTGATGCTCAAGGGACCGAAACCAACGCCTGCCCTCGCGTGAAGCCACGAAAGCGAATCCCGGCTGGCAGAAATAACAAGGGCGTCCAGGTTTATACCCCTTACGGAACCGGAGGAGGCAATGAGGCCCTGGTGGCTGACCATCTGCTCGTCCAGAACTCCGAACTCGTTGTAGTCAAAGGTCCCGAGGAGCCTTCCGCCGTGGCCGAGTCCCCGCGCGAACAAGGCCCCGAACCTGGAGAATCCCCAAGCGCCAGCCTGCTCCGAATATGCTGTGGTTATTGGCTTGCTGAGGTCAGTTTGCCTGAGGAAGAGGCTCCTTCCGGAAATCACGAAGGGCGTTGAGTGGAAAACCGAGGGATCGTTGGCGAACCTGAGGGTTATCCCCTCCAGCTCAAGCGGATACCTGTAGAGGAGGAAACCCGGACCAGCGGTCGGCCGCGCCGTATATACCGGAAGGTGCCACAGGGAATCCGAAAGCAGGCCGGGGAATTCCAGCTGAGCCAGGAGAAAAGCGACGAACACCGAGAGAGCTTAATGTGCGGGGGTTTTCGGGTTCAAGTATTCGCGGTAGCTCATCATTATAGCTACCCAAAGCCCTCCGTTTTATACCGCGAGGCGGGCTCAAAGCGCGAGCCTTCGGCCCTCGTGGATGAGATAAAAGCACAATCCCTTAACGACCAGACATATCCGAGTCCGGATTAACCGGGCCGCTTAGGGTGTCTGCGATCCGCGGGCGGATAGCTGCGAGATATCAGAGCTCGCGCCTATAAAAGCTTTAAGCTTTCGCTATGGCTAAGATACTGCTCTACGCGATAACGGACGAGAAGCTCATACCGAGGAGAGATTTCCTGCGCGTTGTGGAATCAGCGCTTTTGGGAGGGGTTGATATCCTCCAGTTGCGGGACAAGACAACGCCCGACGAGGAGCTCCTCAGCTTGGCGAGGGAACTTAAGGCCCTCTGCTCGGAGCACAATGTCCTTTTTATAATCAACGATAGGCTTGAGCTGGCCCTGAAGGTTGGGGCAGGGCTTCACCTCGGGGATGAGGACGCGCCGGTTTCGGTTGCCAGGAAGGCTCTGGGGCCTGATGCCGTAATAGGCAGGAGTTGCCACGACAGCCTGGCCCTCGCGCTGGCGGCCAAGGCTCAGGGCGCCTCCTATGTGGCCTTCGGGCCCATATACCCGACCCCGACGAAACCAGGCCTAGCTGGTATCGGCACGGGTATCCTTGAGAAGGCGAGCGAGGCCCTGGATCTTCCCTTCGCGGCCATAGGAGGTATAGACGAGAGCAATATCAGGGAGGTGGCCCGGAAAAATCCGTGGGCAATATGCGTGATAAGAGCCATATTCGCTAAACCCGACCCAGGAGAGGCCGCGGCGAGGCTCAGGGAGGTGCTTGACTCGGCAGGGTGAAAACCAACATAATTTGTGCGAAACCGAAGGAGGTGCAGAATGTTAATATACATGATGATCCTCATGGGGGGTTCTCCCCTCACAGTGGCGGGAGACAACTCGAACTACAGGCCGAAGGAAACCGAAATGGAGGAAACCGGAGCCGCGACCCAGTCAAAGGGCTTCTCGTTCGCCAGGCACGACATACACACGGAGTATGTTGACTGGTTCCACTTCTACCAGGTCCGGCACAACGCGAGGAACATTGGGGGCTATGCCTGGCCTGACGCTGTTTCGCCATTTGCGCTGAACACGCCCATGATCTATTGGGGCGAGGGTGGCTGGAGCTTCAGCATCACGAACCTGCCCCTTTTGGGCATGTATGGCTCTGATGTTGCCGACATAGATGGAGACGGCGACCTGGACATAGTTGGCGCTGATCCCTGGTATTCAGTATCGGTCTTCTGGATTCGCAACGACGGCGGAAGCTTCACCACGGTCAACACCATAATGTCTAACGGCGGCTTCCCGAACCATGTCCACTGCGCTGACCTTGACCGCGATGGGGATCAGGATGTTGCCTGGACATGCGAGCTATACGGGTTCTATGTCTCTCTCAACAACGGCGCGGGCAGTTTCACCAACTACAACATATACAGCGGAGTGAGCGCGGAGTCGGTCTGGCCCGCTGACCTTGACGGAGACGGGGACATTGACCTCGCGGGCGTAACCCACGCCTGGCTGGGATACACCTCGGGCGTGTGGTGGTTTGAATATACGGGGCCAGGAAGCTATACTCCTCACTACATCCAGTCCAGGCCAGACCCCCACGGGGTATGGGCAGGCGACATGGACGGGGATGGGGACAACGACATCCTGGTTGCCACTAACTTCATGAACCTCGGCGACGATAACTCCGTCTGGATGTTCAGGAACGACGGCTACAACACCTTCACGCCCGTATATATTGGCCCAATAGCCTGGGGATCGGACATCAAGGCCGCTGACCTTGACCTGGATGGGGACATGGATATAGTGGCCTCCGGAGGTGGAGCGGACGAGGACTTCTTCGGGACACACGGCGAACTAGCGGCTTATGAGAACACGGGCGGCAGTTTCACCAAGCAGGTCCTTCAGACCAACGGCTCATATGGGCTTTGGATAGGAGACTACGACCTTGACGGTTGCCCTGACATCTCCGCTATTGATTACCCAGGCTACAACACGGGCAACTCCACCTTCGTCATATACGAGAACCTCATACCCGACGCGCGGTGCATGCTCGGCGCGCCTGAGCAATCCGAGCCCACAACCTTCAGGGTTATTCCGAGAAAGGGAGGGCTTCTGCTCTCATACAACTTCCCCGGCTCGGCTGATTTCTCAGTTCACGATGTCGCGGGCAGGGAAGTGGCCTCCGGAAAGCTGAGCGGGGAGAGGTTCGTTCCCCTCGGCCCCGGCGTATATGTTGTGAGCGCGAGCGCGGGCGAGAAGGTTATCTGCCAGAAGGGCATATCTGTAAGGTAATCCGGACAAGGCAAAGCGCGGCCCCGGAAGCTTCCGGGCTGTGATCATCCCAGCGCTTTTCGTTATAATATATAACTCAACTTTGACACTAAAACCCTGATTTAGGGGGGTCCGGATCGCGGAAACCCGCATAAAACCGAGGGTGAGTTCCTGGATTTTGTTCAGATTTGTAGTGCCAACTAATTATGGATTTTTGCACTTGAATTGGCACTTCAACATGGTGTAT
>Ga0078972_1003221_pt1 | contig 49838 bp, 27 predicted proteins | sample YelNatPaOPGAMG01_FD_67568 | JGI IMG/M metagenome (GOLD analysis project Ga0078972, IMG submission 67568) | Hot spring thermophilic microbial communities from Obsidian Pool, Yellowstone National Park, USA - OP-RAMG-01 (SPADES assembly) (version 2) | ecosystem: Environmental > Aquatic > Thermal...
AATCACAAAATTCTGTCCCACAACACGCACAACCAACTCCGGCGCTGTGACAAATCGCAAACTCCATCCGCCGGTTATCATGCCCGAATCGCCGCCCTGTGTATCCACCACATACAACAGCCAGTCCCCATTGGGATCAGTCCGCCTGAAAGCCGACAGCGCGCTGCCACGTGCCGGCGGCGCCAGACTTGCAACACCAGGAAAATAATTTGTGGGCGCGTAGTTTGACGGACGGTACACGCCCGAAACAATCTGCCCATACTGCGGGAGGGAATTGGTGGCCGAATCCTCAAACCGCAGCGTAACTTCCATTATATCATTCCCGCCTCCGGCTGCAGCCATCAACACAACCTGCTGCCCCTGCGGCCCCTGCAATAAAACTGAAATATCCTGCGGGAACGTGTGTGTTATTCCAAGCAACGCAACTGAAATTCGCTCCACAACACCGGTCAGTCCGGAGACATGAATAACAGACGGATACGGCGCAGCCAGCGCGCCATCCCTCACTTCCACCGGCACGGTGTTGTAAAATGAGCCAAGCTGCACCGCCGTGCTGACAACCGAGGTTGAATTGTTGCCAGTCCGCAGATCAATAGTTTGCGCCTGCACCGAAGCCGTGTTCACAAACCGGGTATCATAAGCCGGACGCCCGCTGATTGTCACAACCGCGCTGCCACGCCGGGCGATGTTTCCAAGATTGCAAACCACATTCCCATCAACCACAGAGCAGCTTCCAGTTGATGCGTTGAAGCTGATATTTGTCAGCACCTCCGGAATAATATCGGTTAACACCACATTCGTGGCTGTGTCAGGCCCGCTGTTTGTAATCATTATCGTGTAAGTTATCAGGCTGCCCAACGGCACTGGCTCCGGCGCCGCGCTCATCGTCAGTGCAACATCTGCATTTGGCCCGGTCATCCCTTCCAGCGCCGAGATGAATACCGTGGTATCCAGCGCCGAATCTGATGTGTCCGCCACAATGAACGTCAGCAAATGATTCGAACTGCCCGGCACAACCGGCGCGCTGAACGTCATCACCGGGTTCGTCCCGCCCAGCACTATCACACCGTCCAATTCCGTTTCCGGCAGCTCCTGCATATCGGGGTGATTGATGTTCACCGGCGCGCCTGCTGCATAAGCTATGTTCGTGCCGTCAAGGTAAATCCCGAAACCATCTATAAACTCAGAGTGCACATACTCAGGATATTCCTCCGAGCCAAACACAACCCGGAATGTCACGCGGTCATAGCCGGGCATCATGTCAAACTGGATGTTCAACTGCGTCACATCATAATGCGTGAAATTATTGGTGCCTCCGCCAGTAATCGGGTCCAGCAAGGCCTCCTGCGCTTGTGTCGCCGGCCGGCCATATTGGGTTGACATGCCGGCTTGCGTGTTAGGTCCGCTGCCGTAGTCGCCCACATCGCCCGTGCTTATCACCACGCCCGGCAGCAACAACTGATAATTGTTTGTGGCGGTTACGGTGTATAATCCGCTGGAAGTGCCTGATTCATTGCGGTTGGCGCTCAACGATACGCCGGTTACACGAAGTCCAGTCGCACCAGAAGCCGTCAATGCCGCAGCCATGGCGCTGGCATTGGTGGAGCGTGTAATCACAATCCCCTGGCCGCCTGCCACACCAATAACCCCCACACTGACCAGTGCCTCATTGTTTGTGAGAACCGGGTCATATTGATCGCTTATCACGCTGCAATAACTCCAGGTTGTCCCAACATCATTGAACCGCATGTCCAAATCCATTGTCGCAGAGGCGCCATTGGACAAAATCCCCACGCTCCATAATAACGCATCGCCCAGCGAACTTGTGCTTCCCTGCGAGACAAACACTCCTTCATTGGTCGCCCCCGAAGGCAGTTGTTGGTAGTATGAAACATTTGTAGCCGCGCACGGCCCCAAGTTAATGATTGTAACCGTATATGTGAAAACCGTGTTGGGCGCAACTGGGTCCGACGATTTCTGCACCGTAACTACCAAATCCGCCGCCGCAACCACATTAACAGGCGTGCTTATTCGATTCGCGGTTGCATCCGGCTCGTTGGCGCCTGCCGCAGTCACGTTGGTCAACAAACCGGATTGTGTTGGCCGCAGTACAACCACCCCTTCCCAATAGCCCTGCCGCGGGAGTGTTCCGACGTCAAACACCAATTGACCGCCAATCTCTGCATAAGAGCCTATGGTGCTGCTGGCACGGACAAACACCGCCCCGGGCGGCGCGGTGTTCGTCACCCGCACGCCCGTTGCCGACAGCGGCCCAAAATTCGTCAGGTTAAGCCTGATATACAATTCCTGACCGGCATATACCGGCTGCGGCACCGGCGTTGCCGACAGCACCAAATCAGCCGAGTCGCCGCCCAAAACTGAAATCACCAACTGTGCCGAATTTTCCGCCAGACGCAAATCCGGTTCATTGGCGCGCACTTCCACACGATTGGTAATGTATCCGGGTGCGGACGGCTGGGCGGATACTCTCACAAGCGCCGAGCGGGCGGCCTCAATCGTGCCCAAATCACACAAGACAACCCCGCCTGCATTTGAGCAACCACCCTGGCTGTTGGTTATTGTCACGCCAGTCAATCCGGGCGGCAGTGTATTGGTCAACCGAACTCCAGTGGCTGCAAGCGGCCCCAAATTGGTGACCAAAATTGTATAGGTCAGCGTTTCGCCAACTCCAACCGGATTCGGCTGGCCGCTTAAAGACACCATCAAATCCGCAACCGGCAGCGGTTGAACAACCGTCACGGTGAATGCGCTGTTGTCCGTCAGGTTGGTATCAGTTTGAGCCGATGAAACACTGAACAAATTCGTCAAGCGCCCCGCTCCAACCGGAATTGTAATTATATCCACCGTCGCCACACCGCCCGGCGCCACATTATTCAAGGCACAAATGATTGCGTTTCCGAGATTTGTCACCGAGCCGCCATCATGAAACACTACATCCACAAGGCTTGCGTTGCCTTGCACAATGTTTGACAACAACAGACCCGTGGCATTTGTTGGCCCGTTGTTGATGACTATTACGCGATTTGTAAGCCGCGCCCCTTCAATCACCGGGTCCGGTGTGTCGGCCACCATCAACGTCAAATCGGCCAGTGCAGGCGAACGCACCTGAGTAATCGCAAGCGCAACGTTATTTGTCCAATTCGCATCCGGCTGGCTGGCAAAAACGCCGGCAACATTTGTAATCAGGCCGGGCACTTGCGGGCGCACCACAACGCTGACGACTGCAGTGCCGCCAACTGTCATGTTGCTGAGGTTGCATGTCACCACGCCTGCTGAAACCGCGCAAGAGCCTTGTGAGGCTGAAGCCGAAACATACTGGACTCCGGATGGCAGCAAATTCGTCAACACCACGCCTGTAGCCGCCGCCGGCCCGTTGTTTGTAACTCTGATTGTGTAAGTCAGCTCCGAAAACGCCATCACTGGGTCCGGCGCCGCGCTCATGCCTGTTGCCATATCCGCCGGATTAACCGCAACAACCACCACGCCGCTGTTGTTGGCGGGTGTATTGTCCGCGGTGCTTGAGGTAACTGTAACCGTATTCGTGGCATATCCGGTTAGATTTGCCCGCGCCACTATTGTCAAGGTGCCGCATGTCCCGCTTGCAACAGTGCCAAGGTTGAACACTACAAGGCTGCCTGACACTGTCGGCGACCCGCCCAACGAGTTGGATGCAGAAATGTATGTAAAACTCGATGGCAAAAGGTTTGTAACCACCACATTGGTGGCCGGCTCAGGCCCCTGATTGCACACCGTCAGGGTGAATGTAACCTGTTGGTTCGTCTGAACAGCAGTCGGAGCAGCGGCCACCACAACCGACAAGTCCGCCCCGATTGCATTCGGGTCATATACACGAACACTCAACGCAGCGCTGTTGTTGACCAAGTATGGGTCTGTGGAAGTGCAGGAAACAACAGCCAAATTAGTGTACCATCCGGGCGCATTTGGAGCCTGCGCAGTGATTGTAACGAGCGCGCCGGCGCCCATGGCCATGTCGCCAAGGTTGCACACCACAACACCGCTGGCGACCGAGCAGCTCCCCTGGCTGGAAACGGCTGAAACGTATGCAAAACCAGCCGGCAACACATTTGTAAGCGTGACAGCCGTTGCCGTCTGAGAGCCGTTATTGGTAACGGCCAAGGTGTAAACCACATTGCTGCCCTGCGGCACCACCGATGGAACCGCGCTGCCGCTCAATGCCACATCCGAACCAGTGCCGGGCAAAACTGTGGTTACCTCGAAAGCAGCGTTGTTGCCCGAAACATTGTCCCACGTCTGTGAACCAACTGAAACACGGTTGGTCACTGCCCCAATGCCCGATGGCCGGGCCACCAGCCGGATCAAAATCACCTGGCCATTGGTCATGTTGCCCAGGGTGAATACAACATTCTGGCCATTTGTTGTGTAGCCCGGGAAAATTTGAGCAACCGCCTCCAAACCGGTGGCAAACTGTGCGTCGCTGCTGTTATTGCCGGATTGATGCAATTCCACGGCAAAAACATTGTCACCTTGCACGAGATTGGTAAAAGGAATGGAAACCGGTCCGGTGACGTTTGTTACGTCGCCAACATGAGTGGCAAAGTTGGTGTACACAATTGCACCAGCCGGCATGTTTGTGCGGAAGACCTCCCGACCGTTAAGGTAAAAGACCGCTCCATCATCAACCACATAGTACAAATTCAATGTCATCCCGTTGGTTGAGTAAGGAAAATCAAAATGCTGCCTGAAATAGTAGGTGATGGTTGCACGGTTGGTTGGCAACGGCGTGTTGGTGGCCACTGCATAGGGAATGGTTGCCGTGTTGCGCCAGAACAAAGCGGGGGCACTTGGCCAACTGCTGTCATCATAATTCGGCGCCAGCCAGTTCGTCCCCAAATCGGTCCCGGTAACTTCATACCGCCAATAATTCGTCAACGTCAGAAGTGGAATCGGCACGGTGGCGGGCCGGGCATTCGATATGGTGGCGGAGACAAAACTCATCCCGGCAGGCAAAATGTTTGTGACCCAAACATTCGTCGCTGTAACCGGCCCATTGTTGGTTATCCAAATCGAATAAGTTAAATTCTGCCCTGCATTAACCGGGTCCGGTGAATCTGTCATCCCAATCACCAAATCGGCCCACGGCGGCGGCCCTACCGTCCCAATTAATGTCAAAACATTGTTTGTCAAAACACTGTCCGGCTCAACAGATCTTACACCGGCACGGTTGGTCAGGTTAACGCTGCCAACAGTGCTTGCCCCCACAATTGTTACCGTGGCCGCCCCGCCAATGGGTATGCTGCCTAAATTGCAAGTTACCACGCCGGCATTATTGCTGCAGGCGCCTTGTGAGGCCGTGCTGGAAACATACGTCACCGTCGCAGGAAGGACATTGGTTAAAATTACGCCGCTTGCAGTCAACAGGCTCTGATTCGTAACCGTTAACGTATAAGTTATTGTTCCGCCGTAATTCACATTCGTCGGAGAGCTTGTTCCATAAAGAGCCAAATCTGTCTGTGTTCCCCCGGCATTTACCGTCAAGTTGGTTGAAGCAGAATTGTTGGCTGGAGTCGGGTCCGGCGTTGCCGATGTCCCCTGGGACTGCACGGCAAGCGCGCCCTGGGCGGATGCCTGCGCAGAAACAACCACAGTGGCTGTCTGCCCATTGGTCAAATTGCCGAGCGACGCAATCACCTGGTTGCCCTGCACCACTGCGTACGGCCCGAGCACCCAATCCAACTGTGACGCAAACACCATGTCGCTGCTGGCGTTGCCTGCTTGATGCACCTCAACAGCCAGAATGTTTGTGCCTGCCAGAAGGTTTGTCAGTGTCAGCCAGTTGGTTACATATACACGCTCCTGCGCGGCGGCCGTAGCCAGAGTAGTATGGGTAATTGTCCCAGACGGCATGTTGGTGGTGCGGAAAATTTCCTGGCCGTTCAGATGAAAAACCGCTCCATCGTCAATTGAATAAACCAGACGCACCAATGCCGATGACAGAACAGGTTGGTTGACAACAAAAGGAGTCCGAAAATAAAAGGTGGTGATGTACTGGCCGTTGGCTGTGTTGGTGGTATAAAGGACGGTATTCGACGGTGTAATTGTCCCGCCGGTATCGTAGCCAAAAAGCGCCTGCCCAAGCGGCCAACTGGAATCATCGAAGCCCGCTGTCACCCAGCTCGGCGGTTGCGCAACATTGTTTGTGTTATACCGCCAATACCCCTCCCACGGCACAAGATTTACCAACTGCGTGGCAACGCCGGAAATGCCAACTACACGCAAATTAGTCGCCGCGCCCATGGCAAACGTATTGGTGACAAACACGTTCGTGGCAGTCGCCGGACCGTTGTTGCGCACCGTTGTTGTGTTGGTGAAGAACTGGCCGATGACCAAAGGATTGGGCGCGGAATCCAACGTGATTTGCAAATCGGCATTCTGGGCATTGATCCCCAACGCAGCCGCAGCCAACACCAAAAAAATCGCGCTGCGGGCCGCGCCCGCCCGCCGTTGTCCGCTTCCATTAACCTTCAAATCCAACGAGCTGCTTCTCATAGGTTGCGGGCAGGCCTCATCAAGGCCGGTTGTAGAGTTGCGGTTGAACCCGCACACGGTAATAGCGCGGGCCGCCTGATGTCTGCGGGTCATTGACCGTCAGCCAGCCGCTGACCGGCCCTTGCACAATTGTTGTCAACGGAATCCACGGCGAGTTGCCAAGGCCGGTGCGATAATCCACATGGTTGGTTGAGTTGGCGATCCCGTACCAGCGCAGTTGCGCCGCCAGTGCAGGCATGCGCACAAAGTTCACTGTCAGATTCAGCGCGCTCGGATGCGGCACCGGGTCATTGTCCTGAACATTCGGAATACCATCCCCATCCAAATCCGAGTACCGGCTCAACAGCAACGCCGCATTAAATGAAAGCGTCTGGCCATCCACCACAATATTGGTTGTGCTGTTTGGTCCCATGAACGTCGGCACCCAGCGCAGCCGCCCGCCCAACGCGCGATCGAATTTGTCAACTGACAAATTCATGTTCGCAAAATAAATGACAACATTGGTATCCAGCACAATCGGTGGGTCGCTCAAGTTGGCCGCATTTGTCGCATTGCCGCGCAACTCCAGATAATCCACGTAGAGGGCGCTGTTGGAGCTTGCACCGGTAAAGAAAAACCGGCTGCCTGGCAGGCCATCCAGTATCAATCGCCCAATCGCAAGGTTGTTCGTAAAGCCCGCCGCCGTGGCTCCCAGGTCTCTGCTGGCGCACCTGTGGGTTGTTGTTCCCAAACTCTTGCCAATCGAACGTATGGTGGTGCCAAGCAAGTTGCCGCCTGAAGCCGGCAGTCGCTCAAATATGAAGCCGTCAGTTGTTTCCCAATAATTCCCGGAAGCAGCACCGCCATCGGTCAGCGAGTTTGTCAAATTGAACACAAGCGCTCCGGGCACATCCGGAGAGCCGGTGCGGAAATTGGCTTGATTGCTCGCCACCATGCTGGAGCCATTGAATGTAATGTCCGACTGCGCATTCAACCACGCCGCGCCGCCCTGTCCGTCAAATGTCCCCTGTCCAAAATGGAATGTCAGAACCCCTCCAACAGCCTCCCATTGGCCGCTATTCACCAAATTGGACGCATACACCACATGCGTGTTTCCGGTAACCAGACCAGAATTGATGAAATTGCCAAGCGGCCCGCTCACCCACTGATTGCTGACAAAATACCTGCCGATAAATTCGCTCCCCAGCAACGCGGTTATCCGGCCTTCATTTGTCAGGTTTCGCAATCGCGGGAAATTGTCAGGCTGCCATGCGGCAAACGGCGGCAAATCAATGGTGGCAATGTTGGTGCCGTTTGTCGTCAGCCGGAGATTCTCGGCGTCTATCACCAAGCTGTTGCTGACCTGCAGATGGTCATAGACCAGCACGTTCGTCGCATGCAGCGCCAGATCATACAAGTAAACCGGCCGCTTTCCCTGCAACAAATTGTCAACCACCGTAACAACATAGGTAACCCGTACCTGGTTTGTGTTTGTTGAGCCTATCACCGAGTAAAAAACCGTGTTTGTCCAGCGCGCCGACCAGATAAATACCTGCCCATGCAACCGGTCAACTGTGGGCCACGCCACCAAATTCGACACAACCATCAACCGGTTGGTCGTGCCCAGGTCATAATTAAGCACCGGCGCATCCACCATATCCGGACTGCCCGGAAGCATATTGGTTGTGGTCAAACTCAGGAAATTCTCCGCCCGCAACCGGCTGTGGTTCAAATCCACCTGCCCGGCCCGGATATCAACGCGCCCGGGTGAATTGGTGGGGTCATTCATCCCGGGAAAATCCGGCCCGCCGCCAACAAGGGAGCGGTCGCGGCTCAAAACAATCGAATAAGCCGACCAATTGTAATTTACATAATTGGTTTCCGGCCAGTTCAACACTGTCTCACCACCGAAGTTGGTGCTGAGGCCGAACGGCATTGTTATCGCCGGATCATAAGTCAAATTTGTTGTATCATAAAAGTTGTAGAATGCATCAAGCTCGGGAGAAACATACAATTGATAATTTGAAGGCCGCATTGTTCCCTGCAAAAAATCTCCGTTGTTGAAAAAATTTACCGGCGCAGTTTGGGACATTTCATCCGACAAATAAAAGGCATTGGTTAACAAAGTCTGGCCAACCACATCGGTGCTCACCTGGCTGATCTGGATGATGGGTGTGACCGTTGGCCTGTTGTCTGTCAGAAACCCGACATTGAATCGCACATCCATGGACAAGTTGGTGTCGTGCAAGTTTGTCGAAATCAGAACTATGCTGACAACCGAGCTGGTCAACCGCGCCGAGTAATTCGAGTAGGCATAACCCGCATAGGCCGAGCCTAAAAGCGTGTTAATGGTGTTGACCGTGTTTGAAGTGTAAGGTGGTATGCGCGTCGGCGACTCTATGTTCCGCATGGTCACACGATGCGGAAAAATCTTGAACCATAGGTCGAATGGAACGATTCCGCGCGGCTGCGGCGAGTTGGTGTTGGTGCCGGCACCCCAATAAATGTCGGCCAGATCAAACCGGTTTATGTAATTGCTGCCTTGCGAATAGTTCAAGCTCGCGTTCCAAGTACTGAGGCCGGAAGCAGCCCAAAACGCAACATCCCGCTCCGTGTAATAACCGTTGCGCACACGGCTGCGGGACAGGTTGACAGAATCACCTGTCAAACTGATTATACCGGCCACGCCAGTGCCCAAAAATCCCTCATTTATTATGTTGGTTGCCTGCACGGAAATGGAAAACTGTCCGTAAACCCTGCCAAGATTGTGAAACACGCTTGCAAAACCGGAGTAATTGGAAAGCGGCGTGTTTGTATAAAAAAAGAAATTAAACCCGCTCAACGAGCGGAAATTGCCGCTGCTTCGGTTTGTGTAAAATTGGGTGTTAAGGCTGGAATAAGGCTGGCTTGAATCAAGCACTTCCCACAGCGCCTGATTTACAAATGCCCGCGCATCCACCTGCGGCGGCAGACCGCTGCTTACATTCGTGCTGTTTACATACACCGGCGCCGTCTGGGCAATGGCCCCCGCCGCCCCCACCCAGGCCGCCAACCCAACTGCGCTTAAAAACTTCATAGCCTGTCGTACTATTCCCATGGTTGCTTACTGGCCGATTACAACCGACCTTTCATATTCCCTTATTGACGCGCCGCCAAAACCGTAAATAACCGGCGCGTTGGTGCTCCCGTCAAATGAACCCCATACATTCAACCGGTTCTGGCCGCCCAAATAGTTGTCATTGACAAAAATCGGATACAATGTTGTGTACGTCAACCGCACCGGCGGCGTAATCACCCGGTTGCTGGGTGCCTGTGCCCCGAAACCCACGGTTCGGGTAAGCGGAATTGGTATTCCTGTCGGGCCGACGGGCAGTTCCTGCGCGTCAAACACAATGTCAGGCGTGGTATCAACAACCCGCTGCACCTGTTGATTCACCACTGTCCGGTTGCTGACAACAATGTCAGTGTAAACATTTGTGTACGCCGGCCACACAACACCCATGATTGAATCGTAATTCACACGCACAAACCGGATTTGATCAACCCCGGCCCGAAGCCCGTCGGTTATCAAAACATTGGTTGCCGTGATAAATGTGTAATTGGTGTTGCCTGTAAAGTTGGTGCCAAAATAAATGCCATAGCCGCCACCCCCGCCCACAACATTCGTTGCCGCCGTAACACCTGCTGGAAGCGTCTCAAAAGCGTAGTTGTCCCTCGTATAAAGATAGCGCAAACCACCCACATCATCCCGTGTCAGCCCACGGCTGTAGTAACCCGCAGGCAGGAACTGGCTGGCAATGGGCAAGCGATCCTGATTGTAAGGTGTCACCGCGTATAAATCAGTCGGCAAATTCAAAAACAAGGATGGGTCAGGCCTCTCATTGTTTGCATATTCAAAAGCATCCGCAAACGGCGCATAAGGCCACCCCTGAAGTTGCGGCCGCCAGAATGTGCGATAAGCATAGTTCACGCCATTGACACGATTCGTCTGAATCAACGTCACCGGGTCGTAATTCATATTCCGAACAAAATAATTGGTGTAACCAACCTGCGCTGCGTCGGGATTCACATGGTGAATCACCCATGTAAACCGAACTGGATCAGCCAGTCCAAGCTGTTCCAACACCATTGCCATTGCCAGCGATTTGACATCAAATATGCCATCGGCTTGGGCACGAGAGTTAACCTTGACCATTCCCATTTCCGGATATTCCCGCAAATCCGGACTCATCAGGGAAAACCGCGGCAAGCTGTTGAAAATCTCCATGGCGCGGTCAACTGCCGCCATTCCATTGGTGCCAAAGTAACGTTGAAATTCGTAGGTAAAACCATAAGTAATCGTTGGAAACTGCCAGCGATAGCCGCCACTCTCGATGCGTTGCGGTCCGCCCAAATCCGAAGCTGGCGCCGGCAGTTGAAAACCGAGCGCTTGCGTCTGCCATGCCTCATACGGCCCCAACAGCGAAAATGCGCCCGCCCACCATGGCAGAGCCGCCACCGCTGCAATCGCCAGACCTTTACGAATTCGCATCATAACGTCCAAAGGCTAAATTTTACCGCACCCGGATAATTCGAAACATCGTCACCGGCCAACTGCTACCAACCGGCGCTGATTCGACTGTCCCTGCCGCAAAACGCGGCACATCCAGGTTATACCATTGCCCGAGGTTGGTGCTGTATTGCACCTGGTAAATCGCCCCGGGCACCGCCATCCATTCAAGCCTCCGCCCCTGCGCTGTGACTTTCATTTGCAATTTCAAACAACTGGATGCATCCCGCGGATTTGTCCCGGCCAAAAATTCCTGCAGATTTGTCATACCGTCGCCATCGGAGTCCGCATCGCGCCCACCCCATTGGGCTGCATTCGGCCCCCAATACATCTGCTGCCAGTCATCCGGCAGGCCGTCAAAATTGTCATCATAACCCCATGTAACCCCGGTTGCGGCAGCAGACTGTGGCGAAACCCGCCCGTCAGCCAACCGGTAGTCAATGCTCACCGTGTGAGTCGAGCCAGGCGTCAAGTTCGAGACTGTCAGGAAATTGTTAGTCGTTAAAATCGGTGTCGCCGCCCCATCCACATAAACACCATAGCCACTCACCTGCAGGCCGGACAACGCCGGCCATGTGACATTCAGCGAACGCGGACTCAAAGCCATCACAAACGGCGCTGATGGAGCTGCCAGCGGCGCCAACTGCTCTTGATACCGCTGCCCCAATAAATCAAAACTCTCGTCGCCACCCTTGAAACAGCTCCACACCACCAGGGCACGGTTAATTTTGTCGAAAGCCACCGCCGGCTGATACTGCCTGCTCCGCCATGTGGTGTTGACTCGAAATTCATCCCCGTTGACACGCCCGCCACTGTCCAAATAACGGCCATAGATACCCTCATCCATGCCATCCTGGCCGAGGCTTGTCCAAACTACCAATGTCCCTTGTCCCAACGCCGCCAGGCGCGGTGCATATTGATGTCCAAAAGTCTCCCCATTAACCCGGGTTATGGTTTTAACCGGCTTGCTGCCAACAAAGTTGACCGTGGCCGCCACCACGTCCCAGCCATTCTCAGGCAGTGCCGCCGAACGGTTTGTATCAACTGGCGCCTCCTGTGCCCATGAAACCACATAGCCCCCATTCGCCGAGCCTACGGCAGCCGGACTCTCACAAGGAAGATTGCCTGCACTGAGCAAAAACTCATCCATGACAGTGGTGTACTCGGTGCCGGACACCCCAAAAACCCGTGCATAGACATCCGCGCTGCCATCAAAACGCTGATCTTCCGAAATCCAGGTCACTACGAACTGGCCATTTGTCAGGGCGGCCAGCGCAGGGGAGCGCTGATTGCCTGTTGTAAAACGATTCACCATTGTTTCGGCCCCCAACTTTTGGCCGGTTGCGGAGAGTCGTTGCAGGAAAACGCCTTGTTTGTCGCCATCCTGTCCAATAGAAGTCCAGGCCACCACCACACTGCCGTCAGCGAGCACCGCCAGCGCAGGAGCGGTTTGATCGCTGTTTGTGAAAGTGTTCACAAGGATGTCGCCGGTTATGAAAACCCCGTTGCTGCCCAAAAACCGGGCGTAGATATTCCAATCACCAGTCTGGCTGCCCTGCCATACCATCACCGCCCCGCCATCTTTCAACAAACATACACGCGGCTTTTCCTGGTCGCCTGCGGCTGTCTGGTTGACTTGAAATGCCGAATACTGTCCTGAAAGAGTGCCGTCCAACCGCCGAGCCACAATGGCCGAGCCAAAACCATCGGTATAATTATCCTGCCAGACCAGGTAACCGCCACCCGGCCCCAAATCCAGCCACGCCTGGAGTTGGTCGCCCACCGCCGGGGCAATCACCTGGTACTCCTGCCCCTGCGGCACAAGTATTGTCTGGGCATATCCGGCCAGGACACATCCCAAGCCAAGACAGCAGGCCAGGAGCCTTTGAACCGCTCTCGCCAAAGATGCCATATTCTTCCTTACAAGTAACCTCATTCTATCTGTTTGTAAAACGCTTAATGGCCAAAACCGCCACTTAAGCATCCATCTGCTCAAACAAATCCAAACAACTCACCCTGCGCACCGCCCAGTTGGCGCAACAGACTCCTGAAGCCCCACTCCTCGTAGAGCTTTCTCAGGCTCACGCTGCTTGCGCTTTTTACCCGGCAATTCTCCAATGAAAATTCGCCGGGCAACTGGTCATTCAGACGCACAAGTTCCATATTCCGCCGCACTATCAACTCGTTATTCTGCAATGCGATGCGCAATCGCTCCGACTTTATTTCTGCAAGTCGCTCATACAGTGCGTTGACGCTGCCAAATTGGTTTATCAATTCAGCAGCAGTTTTCGTGCCCACCCCAGGCACGCCGGGGATGTTGTCAACACTATCGCCAACCAGACTCAGCCAATCCACTATCTGCGCCGGTTCAACCCCGGTTTTGGCGCGAACCTCCGCGGCGCCCCAAATCTTCTCAGACTTGTCATTGGGATTGAACAATCCCACCGCCGGCCCGACGAGTTGCATGAAATCCTTGTCCGAACTCGCAATCACAACGCGCATTCCGGCGCACGTCGCCCGGCGCGTAATTGTGGCTATCCAATCATCCGCTTCCACACCATCCTTCTGATAACTCGCCACACCCGCGGCCTCAAGGTATTGTATGATTTTTGGCAACTGCCGTTCCAATTCATCCGGCATCGGCGGCCGTTGCGCCTTGTATTCCGGCAACGCCGCCAGACGCTCCGCCGCCAGTCCGCCATCCCAAACCACCAGTAAATGCGTCGGCTTCAACAAATCCCTGAGCCTGTCAATTGCCTTGATGAAGCCGAAAATGGCGTTTGTTGGCTCGCCGCCCGGCCCGCGCAAATCGCGTATGGCGTAAAAAGCACGATACGCAAATGCATGGCCATCCACCACCAACAATAATTCGCATGGTTGTCTGGCATTCATCAATCGCTTTGGCGTACGGCTTTCATTTCCAGTTCAATCAACATCCCCACGACAACATAAAACGGGGCTTTCTCATGAGCTGGCCTTAGGGCGTCTGCACTGCCGACGCAGGCGCAAAAAGTTTCTGTTCGGGAATGCCACTCTTCGCAAACGGCATCTCCTCATCGGTATGATAACGATTGCCAGCAGGGTCAATAATCGTCGGCGTCACAAAGATTGCCAGATTCTTCTTCTTGGTCGTGTTGGACTCATTCCGGAACAACCGTCCAAGCAAAGGCAAATCACCCAGCACAGGCACCTTGTCCTTGACCTTCTGAACATCTTCTGAAATCAGCCCGCCCAGCACTACTGTCTGCCCATCCCATACCACTGCGCTGGTTACAACTTGACGCAGCCGGAATTTAGGCAGCGGCGTTGGTGAAATCAGAGGAGTGGCCGCACCGGCGCCGCCCACCGATTGAACCTGCGCCACAAAAGCGCCTGGGTCATCATAACCAAGGAACTCCTTTAACGTGGGAATCAGCGTCATCTGAATGGTATAACCATCCGCTGAAATATATGGAATCACATCAAGTGTCGGCCCTACTTCCATCGGCTCGGTAATGGGGTAAATCAGAGAGCCTACCACCCCAGCACCACCACCACCGCCAGGCACTGCGCCTCCACCATAGTACCCACCGCCGCCAGCGGTCTGGTCAATTTCAAGGTCAGTTACCACATACTTGATGTCCACCGCCTTGATTTGTGCCTGCCGCCCGCTTTGAGTTGTAATTTTCGGGCACGCCAGCAAGTCAACTCCGCCCCTGTTTTCAATAGCCCTGATGACAAGCCTGAACTGCGGGTCAGTCAGGATGCCGGTAAAGGTTGCCAGCGGCAATCCGACTGGCGTCAGGCCATGCGTAAGTTTGTTGTCCGTGGCTGATGGCGCCACTGCCCCGGGACCACCCACGCCAGTGCCTGCCGGCCCCGGCCCCGGAAAGATGCCATTGCTAAATGGCAATGCGGGATTTACCGATGGGTCAGTCGGTACAAGTGATGGCGCTGTCCCGGGAGTGAAATCCACCTTCCGGTCAAAAGCGCGCACATGGCCCATCCACCAATCAAATCCCAGCGCACGGCTGTCTTCCTGTGTGAATTCAGCTATCCGCGCTTCGATTACCATCTGCTGGGCCGGCATGTTGAGCACCTCGATGGCCTGCTCCACAACATCCAAATCCTGCAGGCTGGCCCGCACCATTAATGTCCCATTCCGGTCGTTGAAGAAAAATGCCTTTGGCGGATCAATCGTCAATCCATGCGCAGTGAAAAAAGCACGAACCAATGCGCCCAGGTCGTTGGTGGTAACCGTTGTCAGCCATTTCACACCGCCTGCACCAGCCTGTCCGGCTCCACCTGCTCCTCCGAATCCTCCGAATCCACCCCGTCCAGTGCCGCCACCTGCGATATTAACGGATGCATAAGTGGATTCACCGCCACCGCCATAGCCGCCGTAACCGCCATATCCGCCACCGTAACCGCCATAGCCGCCACCGTAGCCACCGTAGCCGCCGTAACCGCCACCGCGCCGTCCACCCCCATAACCGCCGCCACCATAACCACCATAACCACCGCCGCCACCACCACCGCTGGTACCAAAATATGAAGAGCCGACATTTTGCAACCCCTGCCAGAATGTATTGGCATCAACGCGGAAGACACGCGTGTACAGCGTTTCAGGCTCCGGCAAACGCAGTGAAATCACCACCGCGTAATCTTCAATGGAGTACTTGATCCTGGGACTGGTTACTTTGCAAAGAATTTCCAAAACATCTATCAGCCGCAAATCGCTCATCGCCGGGCTTACCTTGACCTGAATGTCATTGATGCTGACCGGTTCGGCGGGCGCGGCGGGCACCGGCTGTCCAGTCGCAGGATCAACCGCGCCTCCTGCCGGCGCAGCAGCCTGCACCGGATCAACATTTGCGCTCAGCAAAAAGTTTATTCCCTTTTTATCCGGGTCACGTTTCTTTGCCTCTTCCGACAGGCTCTTGATTACATCCTCCAGCCGCAAGCCGTCATAAAACACCTCATTTAACGTAATCCTCTCGAGTTTATCCTTGATGATTTGCCGGCCCTTGCTAGTGTAAACCAAGTTGTTGCTTCGTACATACGGATTTGGCACCGGCAATGATTCCCGTTTGACCGGGTTGAGCCATTTCTCCTCCACTTCAACAAAATTATTCGCCGAATCATTTTCACGAATTCTTGACGCTCTCGCAAACTTCGCTTCTGTCACCAGCCGCAAATAGTAAAACGCCGCCCGGTTTTCCGGGTCCAGTTTGGTGGCTTCCTTGAGTTTTTTCTCCGCCTCATCCATGAAGCCGGTCTCATAAAGCAGCTTCCCGTCCTGAACCATAATCGCCGCGCGCATCCGGTTTGTCATTGCCTCGGGCAAATACTTTTCAGACACCTCGCGGCTGGGTGTGGTGAGTTTGGTCTCTTCAATCATCGCATCGTTGGCCTTCTTGAACGCCAGTGCCTGCGCATGATTCTTGTCCAGCACCAGAATGCGCGAGACATGGGCATCGGCCTCGGTGAGCTTGCCAAATTTCTGTGCCTCCTTGGCCACGCGCAACCGCACCTCCGCCATCGCGGCGATTATCTGCTGCCGCTCGGCATCCACCGTCGGCCCTATTTTATCCGCCGCTGAAAGGGCATCCTCAAACAGCTTTATCGCCGTTGCATCGTCCTGCCTTTTGGCGGCCGCCTGCGCATCGGCAAATTTCTTGCGCATGAGTATAGCCTGTTCTTGCAGGCGTAGCGCCTGATCTGTTGCCGGTTGTTCTGCCTGCTGTGCCGGCGCAAATCCGCCCGCCAGCAAAACCATTCCGCCAACAGCAAGCGCGAGCATTGCCCGCCCGTTCCGTTTCCCCAGTACTGCAACAAACATAACCTTTTTGTGTTATCCTGCTTTGTATTTTATTGCGATGCGTTTGCCAGAGACTTTCTCCAAAAGTACCACCTGCCCGGCGTCTATGTCCACAACAATGTAGTCCATTCCGCCAAAGCTGATCGTCTCACCCTTGCGCACCCCCGTAAAAGTCAGACTCTCTATATCGTATTTCATGTCGGCCACGTAAGTCTCCACCCGCTTGAACGGCTTGTCCTTGCTGACTGAGGCCGTTTCTTTCGTGTCATCAAGCTCCAGTATCAACTCATCCGGATTGCTTATGTCCCCCTTCACCTCCACCAGTGAGAAAAACCGGGACTTTTTGGAACTCGGCGAGACGTAAAATGTAATTTTTTTGGCCAGCGTCTTGTTTGTCTCCGCCTCGCGCGTGTAACCAATCAAATAAGAGTAGGACGAGCCTTGCCCGGAAACCCGCTCCAAACTTACGACAGTACACAGCGGGCGGATGGCAGTCACAACCAATGCGTCCGGGCCGACTTCCTTGCCGGTTTTAACCTTTATCCAGACGGAATTGTCCGCCTTTGCCTGCCAGAGCACCGGGTTGAAAGTGTTGTGTTGCTTGTGAAGCACAATAGGCGTGTATTGATTCTGAAGCGCAAGCGCAGCCTGTTCGCGGGCCAGATTCAGCGGTTGATAAGGCTTTGGATTCGCCATGATTTTCTGCCGTTGCTCCTCAATAAACAAGCGCTCCTGTTCGTTGTGGTGCAACTGCCACACCACGGCCAGCGCCGAAGCAAGCAATACCACGCTCAGCAGGATCTTTTCCCAATGTTTCCTTAAAAAATCCATGACTCAATTCCTCGGCCCGTGTCGCACGACTGTTTCAATGTACAACACCACCCGAAACGGCTTTTCGTTAACCAGTGTCACCAGCCGGTTCGGATTGAGAGCGCCAGAACCGCTGCCAGGTGGCGCGCCAGGCGGAGCAAAGCCCGGCGGTGGCGTAACGCCTGGCGGCAATCTCCGTCCCGGCCAGCGTGTCGGTGGCATAGGTGGCGGTGTGCCGGGACTTGTGTCCATTCCAGTGCCCGGCTGTGGCCCGGACCCGCCAAACTCCAACGGCACAGGCTCCACTTCAACAGACCTCAGCAAAAAACCGTGGGGCGATTGCATTAGACCGTTTATTACATCGGTCAACTCGGAGCTGAAACAACGGAAAGTAACCCGATACGGCATCACCATCGCCACGGCATTGCTTTGAATAGGACGCTGAACATAATCGGAGGCCGGGGCATCAGTTGCGGCATCATCCAGAGACGCCTTTGCGCGCTGGATGGATTCCAGTCGGTTGACCTTTGCATCAAACAAAACCTGGCAAATGGCCTTTACCTCCGCCAGTTGCCGCGCCAGAATACCAAGACTCCCAGATTCAAAATAAAGCCGTGCTCTCTGTTTTTGGAATGAATAGGCGTAGTTGGTTGGCACAGCCACATTTTTTGACTTTGCCTCCTTGTTGAGGTAATCAAGGATTTTTTCCAGCTCGGTCTTGAAGCCCTGCTCTCCAACAAATTTGACTGGCTCCACCGGCTTGAATACTGCCAGCCCATTGGTGATGAACTGCATCAGCCTGTCGCGGTCGGCGCGCACCAAGTTGATGTTCTTTTGGTCGGGAAACACCGGTTTATCGTATTCGTAGCGCAAATCCCCAAACCGCTGCCCCAGCCGCTCGCGCACCTCCTTGTCGAGGCTCATCTGACCCAACAACTGATAAATCGCAACGCCAAGCAGTATCACCCCGGCTGCAAAGCCTATGACAAAAAATAAATTGCGCTTTATCCACAGCATATCACAAGGTGATTGGGCGTTTTAACTTTACCACCACATCGAAATAAAACGTGTTGCTTTCCACATTCACCGTGCCTTTTGCCTCAGTCGGGTTGGGCGCGTTGGTGTCGAAAAGACTCGGACGCGCCTTCAAATTGTCCAGGAATTTGTAAGCCAGCTTCGCATTGCCATCTGGAATGCCCAGCACCTGCAGGGCGCGCACGCGCAAATTAACATGCGTGATTTGAGGCTCCGCAACAACCACATTGGTCGCGCTGCCGGCAACGTTGGTTGCCGTGCTGCCGCCAGTTCCGGTGGCCGGCGTCATGGACGATGACGACTTCGGCGGCCGGCGGATTTGTATGATCCCTGAGCCGGTGTCGGACTTGGGCAGTTCGGGCGACATCTGTTCAATCCAAATGCCGGTTTCCCTGCCCAGTTCCTTCTCCGTCTCCTGCTCGGTGGCCAGCAGGCAGTCACGGAACCCGGCCAGTACCTCCGCCCACACAAACCGTTCCTCCAGCCAGCCGCGAACAATGTCGCTCTTAGCCTTGGCGTCCTTAACTTCGTTGAGGGAATCAACCAATTTCTGGCTCAGGCTTTGCGGCTCTGCAAGCCGGCTTTCAACAGTCTCCAGCTCCCGGCTCTTGGCCTCAACAAGGCGCTTTTCAAAATATCCAAAGCAAAATGCCACCACCACAAGCGTCGCCAGTGTGGCCAGAATAAACGGCTTCTTTTGATTGAACTCTTGTATCCGCTTCCAACTGTGCGGAACAAGGTTCAACTCCACAGGGCAATGCGCCAGATTCCGCAGGCCAAGCCCCACAAGCTCGCCCATCGAGTGCGCAACCTTTGCCAGTTCTTCAAGATTTATCTCCGGCGCTATCTGCACATTGCGGAATGGATTGAAGTAGTCCACCGGGATGCCCAGTTTGTCTCCGAAAAACTGCGCTGTAAACGGCATTATTGATGCGCCGCCCGAAAGGAACAACCGCGCCGGCATCGAGCCGCCCTGCTGCGTCCTGTAATATTGTATTGTTTGGTTGAGCTGCATGTGCAGCCGGGTCATCACCTGCCGCGCAATCTTGCTAATCGCAGCCGCATGCGGGTCATCAGGGTCCTCGTAAGCGCCGCCCAGATGAACAAAGCCCTTTTCAATCTTTATCCGCTCGGCCTCCTCAAGGCTTAGTTTGAATTCATTGGCGAATTCCTGCGTGATTGAATTTGCCCCAACATTTATGCTCCTGGAGAAAATCTTTCCATTCTCGTAAAACAACGCCGTGCTCGTCTTGGCGCCGATGTCCAAAAGCAGGGCGCAATCGGTCAAATCACCGTAGTTGAACCGGAAAGCGTTGCTCAATGCCGCCACGGAAACGTCCACAACCGACACCTTCAGTCCGGCCCGTTCCCCAAGCTGATACAACCCCTCCACCACGTCCGATTTGATCGCCACCAGCAGCACTTCCAGCTCGCCTGTCACAGGATGCGTCCCCGCAATTTGAAAATCCCAGACAACCTCGGTTAATGGGAAAGGGACGTTCTGTTGCGCCTCATACTCGATTATCTGGGTGACCTTTGCAGAATCAACCGGCGGCAATTTTACAAATTTGGAGAATACTTGATAGCCCGGCGCGCAGATGTTTGCAATCTTGGCCGGCGCGGAAAAACTCTTCAGCGCGTCCTCCAGGGCATTGGTCAACGCCTGGCCGCGAGTGGCATCATGCATCCCCTCGGCCCCCAGCGTCCGAAACGCATACTGCTTGAGCCGCAAACCGCCGGATTCGTTCAGCTCAAATCCAGCCAGCTTCAGCGTATGCGCCCCGCAATCTATCGCTAAAAATGACTTTGCTTTTAACATGCCTTGCCATCCGGCAGACAATTACCGCCTGCCTTTATCGCCGGAACCAACGCCCGTTGAAAGCCCAAAACGCTACTCAACAGGCGCATACCAATCAAACACAAAAATTTAGTGTGTGGATTTTTCACAAAATGCGTGAAAAACCCACCCTTCAAAACCATCAACCCCCCGCAATTTACACTCTGCCGCGGAAATAAGCGACGGTTTTTTCCAAGCCTTCGCGCAAATCAACTTTGGGACTCCATTCCAGCAATTTGCGGGCCAACTGGATATCAGGCTGCCGCTTTTTCGGGTCATCCTCGGGCAACGGCTTGAATACTATCCGGCTGCGCGAACCTGTCGCGCGCAGGACTTCCCTTGCAAATTCCAAAACCGTTATTTCCGCCGGATTGCCAAGATTCATCGGCAGCGTCCAATTGCTCATCATCAGCCTGTAAATCCCCTCAATCAAATCCGTGTAGTAACAAAAACTCCGTGTCTGGCTGCCTTTTCCAAACACCGTGATAGGGCGTCCGCGCAACGCCTGGCATATAAATTCAGGAACAACACGACCGTCGTTCATCCGCATCCTCGGCCCGTAGGTGTTGAAAATGCGCACAATCCTGGTCTCCAGTTTGTGCTGGCGATGATATGCCATCGTCAATGCTTCTGCAAACCGTTTCGATTCGTCATAACAGCCACGCACACCGACAGGATTTACATTTCCCCAGTAATCCTCCCGCTGTGGATGCACCATGGGATCGCCATATACTTCAGATGTTGACGCCAGCAAAAACCGCGCCCCCTTGTGCAGGGCCAGTCCCAGGGCCTTGTGCGTACCCAATGAGCCGACTTTCAACGTCTGTATCGGCAGTTCAAGGTAATCCACCGGACTTGCCGGAGATGCAAAATGCCATACGTAATCCACCGGCCCATGCAAAAACAAAAATTCAGTCACATCCTGCTGTATGAACCTGAAATTCTGATTGCCGGCCAGATGCTCTATGTTTTCAACCGAACCGGTTACAAAATTGTCAAAGGCAATCACCTTGTGCCCCTGCCCCAGCAGATAGTCCACAAGGTGCGATCCCAAAAAGCCGGCCCCACCAGTCACAACTGAAACCGGCTGGCGGCTGCTTGAGCTTTTAGTGCGAGTTGCCACGGCGCCAACTTAACCGCCAATCCGCTCCCTTTGCAATTCTCTTTTGCCAGACTGATTCTGCAAAAATCACCGCTGCCAATCAGCATCCAGCCGGCTTCGCCTGTGCAAGTTCCTCCCAAAGCCGGAGGCTCATCACCATTCCGCGTTCAAAACATTCCAAATCGAACTTCTCATTTGGCGAATGCGCATTGTCATCCGGCAGCGCCAGTCCCAATAACAGCGAGTCCACGCCCAAAATGTTTTTGAAATCCGTCACCACCGGAATGGAGCCGCCTTCGCGCAGCAAAACCGGCTCATGCCCAAACGCAGCTTTCAGGGCGCGCAATGCGGCCTGGGCCTGGGGACCGCGCGGCGATGTCATGTATGCCGGGCAAGCGTGGCCGTAACTTATTTCAAGGCGCACTCCGGGCGGACACAGCCGCCGGATTTGCCGCTCAACCAGGCGGATGATTTGCAGCGGCTTCTGCTCCGGCACAAGGCGCATTGTAAGCTTGGCGCTGGCCCATGCCGGCACAATCGTCTTGCTGCCGCTGCCCTGATAGCCGCTGGTAAGCCCGTTGATCTCCAGAGTCGGCCGCGCACTGCGCTGCTCCACCGGCGTGTAACCGCTCTCGCCAAAGAGCGACGGCACGCCAAGAAACTTTCGGTACGCCGCCGCATTGAATGGAATGCGCGCCAGTTGCCGGCGCTCAAACCGGCTCAATTTTTTCACATCATCGTAAAACCCGGGCACAGCCACACGGCCCCGCCTGTCATGCAACCGCCCCAGTATTTCACACAACGCGGTGGCTGGGTTTTTCAGGCTGCCGCCGTACATTCCGGAATGCAAATCGCGCGAAGGCCCAATCACCTTTACCTCCATCGCCGCCACACCGCGCAGCGCATAAGTCAACGCAGGATGCTTCTTGTCCGGCATCCCTGTGTCGGAAATCACCACACCGGCGCAGCGGAGCCTGTTTCGCTGTTTTTTAAGAAACTCCGTCAGGCTGCTGCTCCCAACCTCCTCCTCCCCTTCAATAATAAACGTCAAATCGCACGGCAACACGACCCCGGTCTTGAGCATGGCCTCCACGGCCTTCAAATGGGCAAAGTGCTGGCCTTTGTTGTCGCTGGCGCCGCGACCGTAAATCGCATTGTTGACAACCTGCGGCTCGAATGGCCTGGTTTTCCAAAGCTCAAACGGCTCGGCAGGCTGCACATCGTAATGGCCGTAGATTAAATAGTGCGGTTTGCCTGCGCCGGGCTTGCGAGGCGTGCTCGCAAGGACAATCGGATGCCCGGCTGTTTCGCAAACTTCGGCCTTCAGCCCGATTTGCCGGCAGTGCTCCGCCAGCCAGCCGGCGCATTTCAACATGTCATCCCGATGCCCTGTTTGTGCGGAGACACTTGCAAACCGCACATACTCGCATAGTTCACTTACAAACCTCTCACGATTTGCCGTAAGATAATGGATCGCGTCCTGCATGGACGCTACGGTACAGCTTTGTCCGGTAAAAAGAAAAGCGAAGAAAAACTCAACTCACCTGCACCATTGCTTTTTGCGGTGCGGCTCAAGTTCGGACATCTGCAAAATGTCAGCCGCGCAGGCTGCGCTCAATCATCTCAACCATTTTCCGGCTGTTCGGGTCCACGTCCATTCTGTCCTTTACCACCTTGCAGGCATGCAGCACGGTGCCGTGGTCACGCCCCCCAAACGCTTCCCCTATTGTCTTGAGGGCGGCGCCCGTCAGGTTCCGGGCCAGATACATCGCCACCTGGCGCGGAAATGCTATGTTCTCAGGACGGCGCCGGCTCGTCATGTCAACCAGCCGGACGTCGAAATGCTCGGCCACACGGCGTTGAATCGTTTCTATGGTGATAACCGGCTGCTGTTCCTCCTCTAGCAGCTCGCGCAGCATTTCCCGCGCAGCCTCAATTGTCAGCGGTTTCCCCGACAGCGAAGTGTAGCCAATCACCCGGACCAATGCCCCCTCAAGCCGCCGGATATTGCTTCGAATGTTGCGCGCTATGAATTCCAGCAATTCATCGGACAGTTCAGCGCCCATCATCGCTCGCTTCTTGCGAAGAATTGCAAGCCGCGTCTCAACGTCCGGTGGCTGCAGGTCGCTGACCATACCCCATTCAAACCTCGAAATAAGCCGGTCCTGCAAACCTGAAATCTCCTTCGGCGGCCGGTCGCACGCCAGCACTATCTGTTTCCGCGACTCGTAAAGCGCGTTAAATGTGTGGAAGAACTCCTCCTGTATCCGCTCCTTGCCGGCCAGAAATTGTATGTCATCAATCAACAGCAAGTCAGTCAGGCGATATTTTTTTCTGAATCTCGCAAGGCTGCCGCTCTGGATTGCGTCTATGAATTCGTTGGTGAATTTTTCCGACGACACATAGGCAACATGCGCATGTGGTTTGTGCGCCGTGACGTACTGCCCGATCGCATGCAGCAAATGTGTCTTCCCAAGGCCGACTCCGCCGTACAGAAACAGCGGATTGTACGTCTTGCCGGGGCTTTGCGCCACTGCCAGCGCCGCGCCGTGCGCCATGATGTTGTTATTCCCAACCACAAATGTCTCAAATGTGTTCTTGGGATTAAACGGCAGTTCCGCAGGCTGCCCGTTGCCTCCATCCCCATGGGCGCGCGAGCGCGCGACCGGCTTTTTAACCTCGGCTTTTTGCTCCTCCGGCGCCGGCGTTGCCTGTGCCATGCTCGCATCCACCTCGAAAACAATTTCAAGCATCTGGCCGCTTACGTGCGCCAGCGCTTTCTTCATCAAATCCAGATAGTTTTCCTTGATCCAGAGCTCCGTAAAACCATCGGCGACTTTCAACGTCAGTTGATTGTCCTGGAGCGACACCGGCTTTATCGGCGCAAACCACAATTGGTAAATCTGTGGGTTCAAAACCTTTTTCAGCGACTCCTGGGCCGCCTCCCACAACTTGGCTGCACTATCCAGTACCGTTTTCGCTTCACGCGCCTTGTTTTCTGGCGGTTTATTGACCATACTGCTTCTTTGCTTTTTTCCGGTCCCGCCACGGCTGCTTGAAATTCCTGTCTTAATCAGTCAAATCCGGTTCCGTAAAATCATCCGTCAGCCGTTTCAAGACCAATTCAATCACACAAATTACTCGGAACCAACCACTTGCAAAATCCGTGCCGTTTCTCTGTTTGGGCAACTCCACTCAAAAACATGCATACTGCATGTTTGCTGTGGCGTGCTTTCTATGCCTGCACTCAAAGCTTGGCCAGCAGAATATTTTCCAAATTGTTCCCAACTTATTCACAGACATTCATCCGCTCGGTAAATCCGCATTTTTTTCTCTTCAACTCGCTCCCATGCTTGAATTTTCAAGCCTCTTCATGCTCTGCGCCAATTTATGCCCGTAAATTCGCTGCTAATCCCTCAAATTGCCTTCTCGCCCGAATCCTCCGTGCGTATTCTGATGGCGTTTTCCACGGGCAAAACAAACACCTTGCCATCACCTATTTTTCCCGTCTTTGCATGTTTGACAATCGCCTCAACAGCGGCGGCGATTCGGGAATCGGGCAGGACAATTTCAATCTTGATCTTCGGCAGAAAATCAACCGTGTATTCGCTGCCGCGATAAATCTCGGTATGTCCTTTCTGTCGCCCAAAGCCCTTGACCTCGCTGACAGTCATGCCCTCTACACCCACCGCCGCAAGGGCGTCTTTGACGTCCTCAAGTTTGAACGGCTTGATGATGGCTTCAATCTTTTTCATTTTCCATCGAGTTGCGGCAGACAATCTACCAACAGTTTCTCTTCTGTAAATAGTAAATTGTAAAAAAGCTCCAAAAAAATTTTGCCGGGTGTTGAAGTTCTCATTGCTCGCCAAATCTGCCGCCAACCGCCCCAAAAAAATTGCTGTTGATTTGAGGAAAGTTATTTTCAAATTGAATTGAACTGGCAGGTGGCTTAAACAAGGCCGTGTCTATGCTTAATAAAAAAGCCCTCTTGTTGTTGCTGGCCGGTTATGCCGCCTGCGCCGCAGATGTAAAGTATGAGCCTCGCTGGGAATCGCTTGATCAAAGACCGCCACCACAATGGTTTTTGGATGCCAAATTTGGCATCTTCATCCACTGGGGCGTTTATTCGGTGCCGGCATGGGGCAAGGTCGGCGAATACGCCGAGTGGTACTGGAACAGAATTTACAACAAAAAACCCGACAACGTCTGGTGGCAATTCCACAAAAATACCTACGGCGAAAATTTCGAGTACAAGGATTTCGCGCCGCAGTTCAAAGCCGAGCTGTTCGACCCTGAACAATGGGCCGACATTTTTTACCGATCCGGCGCGCGCTACATCGTGCCCACCTCAAAACATCATGACGGTTTCTGCCTCTGGCCAAGCGCCGAGGCCAGCCGCACCTGGGGGCGTCCGTGGAATGCGGCCGAGGTTGGGCCAAAACGTGATTTAATGGGCGATTTGGCGGCAGCAGTGCGGAAGCGCGGGCTGAAATTCGGTTTTTATTATTCTCTTTACGAGTGGTACAACCCTCTGTGGCTTTCCGACAGAAAACGCTACGTCAACGAACACATGATCCCTCAATTCAAGGATGTTGTGACACGCTACAAACCGGCCATCATTTTCGGGGATGGCGAATGGGACATGCCCTCCAAAGACTGGCGCAGCGAGGAGCTTCTTGCATGGCTTTACAACGAGGCAAGCTGCCGCGATGAAGTTATCGTAAACGACCGCTGGGGCAAGGATTGCCGTCACAAACACGGCGGATACTACACCACCGAATACGCCGCCGGCCTCAAGGATGCCTCCCACCCGTGGGAGGAAAGCCGCGGCATGGCTTTTTCATACGGCTATAACCGCGCCGAGTCAATTGACCATTACAAAACCGGCAGGGAATTCATTCTGGTATTGTGCGACCTGGTCAGCCGCGGGGGCAACCTGCTGCTGGACATCGGCCCTGACGGGGATGGAACCATACCGGTCATCATGCAGCAACGGCTGCTGGAAATCGGCGAATGGCTCAAAGTCAACGGCGAGGCAATCTACGGCACACGCTACGCCGGCCGCGAATGCCAGTGGTCGGAAGGAAAACGCCCGGGCCAGCAATACGGCGAGTTCATGGTAAAGTACAACCTGCTCGAACAGGTTGGCCGCAAACCCAAAAACGGTGTTGCAGTCAAACAAGCCTTTTTCACCAGGAAACCCGACGCCCTTTACGCCATCACGCCGGGCTGGCCGGGGCCGGAGTTGGAGATTCGCAACATATCGGTGCCTGCCGGCGCCACCGTCACCATGCTTGGCGTGCCCGGCCCGCTGAAATACCAGGTCAACGGCAAAAACCTGATAATCACCACCCCGGTCCTTGCGCCTGAAGAAGCGCCGTGCCGCCACGCCTTCGCCTTCAAGATTACCGGCGCCACCCTTCTTCCGGAATGAGAATCCGCCCCCGGTGATATTGTTTATTAAAAGTTAAGGGCAAATTGCAAATAAACATAATCAGCATCCCGGCTGCCATGGCCGGCTGCTGAAAATGTCTGCCTGATGTAGCTGCCCCGGAAAAAATGGCCGTAACCAGCCTCCACAACCGCAGCCGGATGCAATGTGTAAGTGGCAACCAAATCCAATTCCGAACCAACATAGGAGCTGTAATTTGGATTTATGCCATAGCCTGTTCCCGGAGTCGGCGCAAGTGTGGCCGCCCTGCGGGCGCCGGCAGCATTGTAAAAGTGGTCCGAGCTGTCCGCCAGCCAGAAGGCATGCCAGTCCAGGCTGAATTTGAACCGTTTGACCGGGTTCATCGAAATCGTGGCCCTCAGGTTGTGGATGTTTTGGAGCGAAACCATGTCCATGTACCCGTAAAACTTGTGATTTGTCGGAAAGAGATTCTCAAACGTGCCATGTTTTCCATCGTTCGGATTGCCGTCGCCGGTGGCTGCCGAATACTCAAGGCCAATCCGTGGCGTAAAAGCCGCCTCCTTGAAGGTGTAGCCGCCCTGGCAAACCAGCGCATAAGCCTCATGCCGCAGACTCCGCGCCCCGGCTGGTAACAGCGGATCGTTGAAATGGCCCCACTGGCCCATGACTTCAATTGAGTAATCCCAGTTTCCGAACTGCCCGGGCAGGGATTTCAGCCTGATGCCCGCCGTGTAAATATCACGTGGACTCGGCAGGGGCACGAGACTGTTGGCGGCTGTGTAGGACTGCCTGCCCGCATTGCGCGATAGAAAATACAAATCGAGCGTGTTTTTGGGCACAAATTTTGTCGTGACATACACGCCCGAAAACCAGTCATCCGGATTCGGATAATTCAAGTTGTGCTGGTCAACCACCGTCAACATGCTTGTAAATGCGTCCACCGAAAAATTCTCCTGCCGCAGCGTGATTTTGGCGGCGTCGAATACGCGCCCGATGTTGTTCCAGGCAAAGGCCCCCACCAATCGCTCCTCGCCATAACTCAATTCCTGCCGCCCCAATTTCAAGCTGAGCGGTAAATCTTTGGTATTGCCCAGCGTAATGTATGCTTGATGAATATCCATCGGATCGGCCTCGGGATTTCGCGGCCCGCGGTCATCGTCAATCGAACCGCTGTGGCGGCCTTCAAGGTAAAATCCGATGCCGTTGGCCGAATAACCGACGTGCGGCCTTACGCGATAAAGAAAATAAATGTTCCGGTTGTCCACATTATAGCGCCGGAAATCCGTGGCAGGCGCAACGCCAGCGCCGAGTTTGAATTCCTGGCGCACCCTGTTCTGAACGCCAATATCCCAAGCGTTCCATGACTGGCTCTGCTCCCGCAGCCATTCATTTATCCAGCCAGCATACGGTTTCGGCGCAGCCGCCGCTCCATCGGCGGCAATGACACCCACGTTTCCAATTGCAAATGCAAGCCCAATCACCCAGCTTGATGCCATGCGAGTCATAATCCCGTTTTTCATTTGCAGTAATTCTGCAATCTTTTCTTGGAGGAGTGCTTTGATTTGCGTCAAGCAGCCGCTATAATGCGGCTTCAAGTTCATCAAGGGTCCAATGCGGGTTGGTTCGGCATAGCTCATCCGCTGCAGCGCCGTGCCGCCAGACTGCGTAGCGGATGACCTTCAAAATATCGGTTTGCAACATAGGCTGTGCCGCAAACCCGGCCAGCCAGCCGGCCAGTAAATCACCTGCGCCGCCCTGCGCCAGATGCGGGTTGCCTGAGCAATTTACGTATATCCGGCCAATATGATTGCCCATCAATGTTTGCCGTCCCTTTAGCACCACGTAACAGCCGCCCCATTGTTCTGACAACTGCCTCAAGGCCGCCTGTCTGTCCGCCAGAATTTCGGGCGTTTTTTTGCCCAGCATCCGGGCTGCTTCACCCGGATGAGGTGTAATTATGCGGAGCGCATCCGGACAGGTTGGACCTTTTGGCAGCCAGTCCAGCGCGCTGGCATCGGCCACGACCGGCACCGGCGATTCCTGCCACGCCCGCTGAATGTCGCGCTTCAATTCCTGCGGTAAATCGTAATTGGCAAGGCCGGGGCCACAGAGTATTGCGGTGAAATTTTCCGCTTCCCAAAGCCCAGACTGCCACGGATGCACCATTGTGGAGCGCAACTGGCTGGCGACTGGAATATAAACATCCGAAGGCACAATCAGCGTAATCAGGCCCGGTTGTGCGCGTTGCGCACCGCGCGCCGCCAGCACCGCCGCCCCATGATAACCCTGGCTGCCTGCTATTATGCACAAATGACCAAACCGACCCTTGTGCCCGTCATCCGGACGGCGCGGCGGATAACCATCAAAATCCTCCGGGCAAACCCAGCTCAGTTCGCTGTCAAAAGGGCATGGAATCAGGCCGATATCCGGCGCCACTTCCAAACGTCCCACGTACTCCGCAGCCTCGGACTTCAGCAAGCCCATTTTGGGCGCGCCCATCGTAACTGTAACATCGGCGCAGACCGCATCCCCAAGCGGCATTCCATTTTCAGCATCCAGTCCGCTGGGCACATCAACCGCAAGTATCGGGATTTTTGTCTCGTTCAGTTTTTGGACAAGCTCAAGCCAGCCGCCTTCCAGCGGACGATTCAATCCTATGCCAAACAACCCGTCAATTATCAGGCTGCGCGTCGGACGATGCCCCGCGGTCCACTCTTTCAACTTCGCAATAGCATCCGCCGGCTCCTGGGCTTCAATGATTGTAACTTCGCGCTCAGGCAGGTTTTGCGCTGCCACACGGGCGTCATCGCCATTATGGCCGCGGCCGGCAATCACCAAAACGGCATCGCCAGTCTTTGTCAGCCGCAGTGCATACCCGGCAACCGCTTTGCCGGCACGCTCAATTACAGAGCTTTCGGTTATTCCAGTTGCCCAGGTGCGTTGTTCCCATTCCCGCATCTGCTTTATTGATACTACAGGCAGAGGCATAAGCCAAATTTATGCTGGAATTACAAACATGACAAGAAACTTAGCTCGAAAATTTTACAAAACCAATAAACTCCTGCGTGGCAGCCACTTGCATCCATCATCATATTATGAGCCTGCGCACCACCCAACTGGCACCGTCAAAAAAGGGTCTAATCTCCTTATTTCTTCTTTGGACGCTTTATCTGCAAATCCGCTTTGGCGGCACGCCAGCCGCCTTGAGCGCGCCCTGCCACCGAAACCAACAAGGTCTTTGAAGGAACCAAATGATGGTATGCAAAAGCCTGCATCATATCCTCGGCTGGAACCGCCAGATGCGCCACTTCCCTGCCATCAATCGTTGCACGCCCCTCTATGAGCAACTCAACCGGCTCGCCAGACGCCATTGCCGTCGCTTGCAGGCTCATGACAGCCTGATTTGTATTGCCGGGAATCCGCCCGCCTTTGAGAGTAAATCCAGCAGGAGCATTTTTCAGCGAAAGCACAATATCGTTGGTCATGCCGTCCTTGCGCAAGGCATGCACTGTGATTGGCATGCTTGACCAGCCCCGCCCTGCAAGGCTCGAAGGAGTCACACGAAGCTCAAAATCCGGTCGCGGCCGGCTTATGCGCAAACGGTAGGCGTACTCAGGCCCGCCTTTTTGCTGGGTGTCGCTCAAAACCAAATAATATGTGCCGGCGGCAGGCAGCGTAAAGCGCAGGTAAGAGTCGGCATGATGCGTGTTCAAACCCGTGCCCTTGTCTTCATGGTCATCGTTTGCAGCCAGCACGCGCCCGTTTGCATCCGTCAACTTTAACACCGAATCCAAAGGCGAATTCAGCCGGCGCGCCATAACCTCCGCCACAATTGTTTCGCCATCAACCCCGGAAAATTTGAACACATCACCATCTGTCGAGGAGTTGATACGGCCATTGACAATAATGGGAAGGGAAACCGCCTGGGCAGCAGCCGCTGAATCATTTGGCTCCTGCTCAAAATATTCCGGGAGTGTATCCACGCAGAAAGGCATTTCATTCGATGGCAAACCGTCCCAGGTAACTGACACCGGATGTATGCCCGGCTCTTGTGCAGGCACAGTTAGATTTGTCACCGGCAGATTCCATCCGGCCAATTCAATCCGGGCAGTTTGCCCGACACGGCAGCCCAATGGAAAAATGCTGGTGATAAACGGGCGCTCGCCAATTTGCACACGGTAAACAAAATCCTCCCGCCCGCGAAAGATGGAATCTTTTATCTCAAAGTAATATTCGCCATCGGCTGGAACGGTAAAAAACAGGATTGGGTCCGGCTGGAATCTGAAATCGTCATTGTAAGCCAGTTCATGGCCTCTGGCGTCAAACAGCCCAAGGGTTGCCTGAAACCAGCCGGGAACCGCGTCAGGCAGATATGGCACCAGCTCGCGAGCGCTGACAACAATTACGAGTTTCTGGTTTTTCCTTGCGGTAAATCTGTACCTGTCAATGTCGCCGGGCAAAATCTGGCCGTTAACAGTAGCCGGCAATTGAATGCGCATCTCTGAAATGCTGCCAGTCCTGCCGGTCTCACCGCTTTTCAAGGCGGATTTGGACGCGACCCTCAGCGGCTGCTCTTTTTCAATGTACTCCGGCCACTGTCCAACTTGAAAAACCACCGGTGGCGTCAATCCAGCAGCCGTGCGCAAGCGCAATTCCCGCGAGCCGGGGGCCGCATTTGTTGCGATTGCCACTTCAAGCGTCACCTGCTCTGCGATCTGCGGGTTTGCAGGGCGTATGTTGTTTGGATTTGCAAGTTTCTTGCGCAACTCGGCCAATTCTTTCTCAGCATCAGCCCTGCTTATTTTGTTAAATTTGTTTGTATTGTATGGGTCTCGCACCGTTATGAACTGATCGCTTGCTTTTGCAGCGGACAAACCCTTGCGCAACTCCTGGAGCCTGTCCCGCAATAAATTGACTTGCTTGCCGCCCAGCGGCTTTGTGTGCTGCAGGACCCTGGCTTTGATGCCTTCACCTGTGAAAAAAACATTTGTAGCGCCGTCAAGAAACTGGCCGCCCAGCGTGACTTGAAAAGTTGTTCCGGGCCGTCCACCCGCTGGATAGACATAGCCAACATGCGGCGTCTTTGTCGCCGCCAATGCCTGCATCCCAAGCAAACACGCCAATCCCACGGCAATCGCGCAGAATCTGAAAAATCCTGCCAGCCCAGCAGGCTTTTGGATTAGGCACAACTTCCGCATGAAAGTTTCCACCACACCCATCTCGAATCCTGCGCTCACATTATCTCCTTCAGCAGCCCGGCCATCTTCACTCCTTCATCCGGACGCGGCAGCACGCGCACATCCTTGCCCTGCGGATGCGGCAGTTTTGCATCGCCATCAATTCCAAGCAACGCGTACATGCTGCCCAACAAATCCGGTGGATAAACCGGCCGATTTTTCACTTCTTCGCCTTTGGCATCGGATGCGCCGACAACTTGCCCGCCTTTGAATCCGCCTCCGGCAAGTACCGCCGAAAACACCTTTCCATAATGACCGCGCCCGCCATTCCACGGCGGGTCCCAATCCACCTTTGGCGTCCTGCCAAATTCGCCGCTCCACCAGATGATTGTTGTTTCCAACAATCCACGATCAGCCAAATCCTGCAAAAGCGTTGCCAGCCCCTTGTCCATCTCCGGCAGCTTGCGGCGCATGGTTTGGAAATTGTCCTTGTGCGTGTCCCAGCCCTTGTAATTGATGGTCACGTATGGCACGCCCTTCTCAACCAGACGCCTCGCCATCAGACACGATTGCCCGAAAGTGGTCCGCCCATAGCGGTCGCGTAATTCCTCCTTCTCCTGCGACAAATCGAACAGTTTGCCGGCATCTCCCAAAATCAATTCGTATGCCTGTTCTTCGGACTCATAAAGAACCTTCAGGGATGCATCATCCGGCATCAGTTGGCCCAACGTATTGAGCCGGTGCAACAGATTGCGCCGGCTTTTCTGCCGCTCCTCGGTTATGCCTGGCGCTGCGATGCCTTCCACATTAAACCGCGGTTGCGCCGGATCGCCTCCGGTGGCAAACGGTTTGTATTTCGAGCCTAAAAATCCAGCCTCTGAAAACCGGCCCTGCGGCTCGGTCAACACCACATACGGAGGAATCATCCCGTTGTAACCCGCGCCATATCCCTTGAACAAGGCTGTCACCGCGCCGGCGCATGGGAATACATCGCGCCCTCCCGGAGCTCGACCGGTCTGCACCATGTAGGAGGCGGTTTCGTGCCCGTTGTTTCCATGAGTCATGCTGCGGATGATTGAATACTTGTCGGCTTGTTTTGCCAGGAGCGGTAGAAGCTCGCAAATCTGAATGCCGCTCACATTTGTCGCAATCGGTTTGTCCAACGGCCCGCAGTAATTGTAGCCGACGCCGGGTTTGGGATCGAAAGTATCAAGATGCGACGGCCCGCCCCACATCCAAATTTGAATAACCGATTTGGCCTTTGCAGGGCGTTTGGGTTCAGCCCCCCAAATCCCCCAACCATCGGCAAGCAGCAAACCAGCCGTGCCAAACAGACAGTATCGCAGCGCCTCCCGTCTCGAGCATGGCAACGGTGGCAGGTTATTCAACAAATGCCGGGCTTCTTTGTCCGATTGCAATTTGCCAATCCAATCGTTGGTATTCATAAGCAACAACCTAATCGCCGCCTGTTGCGGACATTTTGTTAGACGATTTAACTCTCAAGAAAATTACACACTTTGTGCAAAACAAGCAAATCATGTTTAAGATACCGCCCCATGCCTGCAGCCAGCCAATGATTTTCCAACTTCCTTTTGTGGTTTCTAATTCGGCCTTTTTTAATTAACCTACCTCTGTGAAACCGGGACGCAATAAAAAGCTCCCAGACAAACAGCAACAGGGCACGGCAACCGAAGCCCAGCCGGCAAGCCGCGCCTCAAAACCCATCCTGGCGATGCGCCGGCGGCTTTACAAAGCCATCCTAATTGTTTTGCCGGTCCTGGGACTATTGCTACTCGAGGTTGTATTGCGTTTTGCCGGAGTCGGTTATGAGACCGGTTTTCTGATCCCATCCAGAGTCAGGGGGCAGCACGTCTTCATCGAAAACAGCAAATTCGGCTGGCGGTTTTTCCCAAAGCCGCTTGCAAGAACACCGCAGCCAATGACCGTGGCCGCAGTAAAACCGCCGGAAACAATCCGGGTGTTGGTATTGGGTGAATCAGCAGCCATGGGCGACCCTGAGCCGGCTTATGGAATGGCCCGGATGCTGGAAGTGCTGCTGCAAGAAGCATTCCCACAGCAGCGCTTTGAAGTCATCAATGCTGCCATGACCGCCATCAACTCCCATGCCATCCTTCCAATCGCCCGCGATTGCGCTCCGCTGAAGTGCGATTTTTGGGTCGTTTACATGGGCAACAATGAAGTCGTCGGCCCGTTTGGCTCAGGCACGGTTTTCGGCCCGCAAGCCCCACCTCTCTTTCTGGCCAGACTTGGCATCTGGATGAAAAAATGGAAGCTCGGCCAATTGCTTGACGCCGCCAGAGAATCCTTGCAACAGCGCGGCGGACGCATGGCTGCATGGGGCGGGATGGAAATGTTTTTGCAACAACAAGTCCGGGCCGACTGGCCCGGCCTCAAAAACACCTACCGCAATTTTGAACGAAATCTCGCCGACATCCTGCGCGAAGGTCGCCGGCAGCAGGCACATGTGTTTCTCTGCACCGTGGCGGCAAATTTGAAAGACTGCGCTCCGCTTGCTTCTCAACACAGGCCCAACCTTAATCCGGAAGAGGCAGACGTTTGGCGTAAAAATTTCGAGGCAGCCCAAAAGGAATACGATGCAGGCAATTACGAAGCTGCCATCCGGCACTACGAAATCGCGCTCCGGATTGATGATGAATTTGCCGAATTGCATTACCGGCTCGGCAAATGTCTGCTGGCACTTGGACGACATAAAGATGCTCAACGCAGCTTTATCCGCGCCCGTGATTTGGACACCTTGCGATTCCGTGTTGACACTGCCTTGAACGAAATAATCCGCCGCACTGCCTCACACGAAAACCTTGATCACGTAAGCCTTGTGGATGCTGAATCCATTCTGGGCGAAGCCAGCCCCGTACATATCCCGGGCGCGGAATTTTTCTGGGAACATGTCCATCTCAATTTCGACGGCAACTATCGGCTGGCCCGCGCGCTTGCTGAAGGCATCGCACAGGCCATGAAAAGCCGCCAAAATCCACCCAGCTTCAATGGAAAATTGGCCGGGCCGGAAACGGTTTTCCAACGGCTGGCGCTTACGGATTGGAATCGCCTGAAAGTGGCTGAACATGTTCTGCGCCGTCTCGAGCAACCGCCTTTTACGAATCAGGCCGACCACGAAATGCAACTGCGCCAATTGCGCAACCAGATTGCGACGCTTCAAGCTTCGGTATCAAATGAACCGCCTTCCGCCCGCATGGCCATTTATCAAGAGGCCCTGCGCCGCAGACCTGATGACTGGCAGTTGGTGGCGGGCTATGCCGAACTTTTGCAGGAAACCGGCAACATTCCGGCTGCCATCGAACAATATCGGCGGTTGATTGAAATGCTTCCCCACAGCCCATTGGGTCATTATCAACTCGGCAACCTGCTTGACCGCCTTGGACAAACCGCCGAGGCCATTGCCTGTTTTGAAAACGCCCTGAAGCTCAAGCCCGACTCGCTGGAGGCTCACAATGGATTGGGCCTTTGCCTGCTTAACCAGCAAAAACTCGATGACGCCATAAAACACTTTCAAACCGCCATTTCGATCAATCCAAAACAACCAACCGCTTACATCAACCTCGCGCTTGCCTGGACAAGACAGGGCAACAAACAAAAGGCAAGGCAACTCTATCTGCAGGCCCTTCAACTGGACACAAACAGCGTGGCCGCACGGCTGAATTTGGGGAAATTGCTGCGGGAGGAAGGCGACAACGCCGGCGCTGTTGTCCAGTACTCCGAAGCTGTGCGCCTCGCGCCCAATGATCCTTTCGCGCGCTTCAACCTCGGCAATGCGCTGGTCGCCTTGCAGCGGTTTTCTGAAGCTGCGTCAAATTATCAGGCGGCCGTGGCCATTGCTCCCGGCTTTGTTGAAGCCCGCATCGCCTGCGGCCTGGAACTGGCGCGCCAGGGCAGACTGGAGGAAGCACGCGAGCAATTCGCCGAAGCTGTCCGCATCCAACCGGAAAACATTGAAGCGCGCCTTAATCTTGGAGTTGCCCTGGGCAAACTGCGGCGCCCCGCAGAAGCGCTCGAACAATTCGAGGCGATTATCAAAACCCAGCCGCAAAACGCCGCCGCACATTTCAACATCGGCCTGATTTACCTCCAGCAAAACAACAGAAACGCTGCCCGCAAATACTTTGAAACTGTTTTGCGGCTCGACCCGAATCACGCCGCCGCACGCCAGCGCCTGGCTGAGCTTGAACAATAGCAATCCACAAAAACCGCGTCCCAGCGTCGGCTGAATCTAACCGCGCTTGCCTTGGTTGCCTGTAAAAGGGATGATGCCGCAGCCCCGGTGGGGCGCTTTGGATATGTCCGGCGGATATTATGTCAGCGGCGCTGAACGCGCCCGCAAAGTTGGCGATTTATTCCGGCGAATCGCCCGCCGCTACGATTTCATAAATGACATCCAAAGTTTCGGGCTTCATCGCCTCTGGAAACGGCGGGTTGCGAGGCTTGCCGGCGTGGCACCGGGGCAAAAAGCGCTCGATGTCTGCTGCGGCACTGGCGATCTGTCCATGTTGCTTGCAAGCGCAGGAGCGCAAACCATTGGCGTGGACTTCACCCCGGCAATGCTCGATGTGGCGCGCCAACGCCTCCAGAGGCTTGCAGCCAAAAAACCCCGGCTCGACCTCACCTTTTGCCTGGCCGATGCCTTGAAACTACCTTTTGATGACGGACAGTTCGACGCAGTTACAATTGGTTATGGGTTGCGCAATCTGGCCGACTGGCGCGAAGGTCTGAGGGAAATATGGCGCGTGACAAAACCGTCTGGCAGGATTGTGGTGTTGGATTTCGGCAAACCGCAAAATCGCATCTGGCGCTGGCTGTTCTTCCAATACTTGCAATGGGGCGTGCCCATCTACGGCCTGTTGTTTTGCGGTGACGCCGCAGCCTATGCGTACATTTTGGAATCGCTGGAGCATTACCCCGCGCAATCCGGTGTAGCAGAGGCCATGCGTGAACTCTCTTGCCGCAATGTCGCCGTCCACCAACTTTTTGGCGGTGTTGCAGCGATAAATTACGGGGTCAAATGATTCTGTGATTTGAACTCGCGGCCACTTTGTTTTCAATCGGATGGTAAGAGCGCGCACCGCTTTTCTCAGCGCACCCGCAACACCAGAATCAACCCCGCCAGCATGCAGATCAAATTTGGCAGCCAGCCGGCCAGGACCGGTATCAGCCGCCCGCTCAACCCCAGCGCCTCGCAAACCGGTTGCAGAACTACAATATACCCGCAACACGCAATCACGGCTGCTGCCGCGCCCATGAAAACATTCCGGCGGGCTGACATTCCGGCAAACGGCAGTGCAATGAACACCACTGCAACACATGCCCACGGCCCCGCAAGCCGCACATGCAGTTTGGTGTTGAGCCGTGGATCATTTCGCTTCTCCGGATGCCAGCGCTGGTATTCGATTATCTCCGCCACCGACAGCGCCGCCCCGCGCAGTTGTTTGGCCGTTGTCAGGCTGTTTATCTTGATTTCGCTTTGAATCCGGCGGGGCGTCTCATCGAATTCAGGCATCGCCAGCAAATTTGTCTGCAGCCGCATCGGCACCGGCACTCCGGCTGGATATATGATCTGCTGCACATTGGTGAAATGCCACACCCCGGCTGCATGCCACCCGCGCTCCGCGTAAAGCTCGTGCCGTGAGCCGTTCGTTGTAACCCAGAAAACACGCGGCTCAAGCATCTGATGGCTCTGAATGTTGTATGCCTTGATTTGCCATGTCCGCCCTCCTGTTGGATTGATAAAGTTGACTGCGTACCGCCACTGCGCATCTGCCGCTTTGTTGCCCCTGGCCTCATGACGCCGCAGAATCTGCTCTGCCAGCTCCGAGCTGTCGGGCATCAACACTTCATTGATGGCCAGAAGAAACAGGCTGGCTGCAACCCCAACCGCAAAGTACGGCACCGACAGCCGCCACAAGCTCAAGCCCGCGGAACGCATCGCAGTGAATTCATTATGCCGGACGTGCTGATTCAATGCGTACAACAATGACAACAACAAAGCCAGCGGCACGGCCCTGCTTAGCAACAACGGCAGATTCGCAAGCATGAACAATACCGCCTCATGAACTTTCAAGTGCGCCCGCTGGATTTCGTCCAGCTCCGAGAAAAGGTAAAATGTGAACCAAAAAATAAAAAATGCGCCCAGGCAATAACCGAGCCACACCAAATACTCACGCAGCAGATAGCGGTATAAAAGGCGCATTCCAAACCCCAGCCTAGGGCAAAGCCCGGCAAAAGGCAAAATTTTGTGTTAAAACCGCGTCAACGCCCTGAGCTTGTTCAAGCGCTCCGTTATTTCCCGACGGCTGACGGTGTCAATTCTCCTCAACCCGAAACCCTCGCAGCAAAAGCTGGCAACCGCCGTCCCGTACATCACAGCCGCCCGTATATGCGCCTCAACCGGGCCGTTTTTCGAGGCCAGATATCCCATCAACCCGCCTACAAACGAATCTCCTGCTCCGGTGGGATCAACCACTTTGGCCAAAGGATATGCCGGCGCCAAAAACAGACCGCGCGGCCCGGACAACATCGCGCCGTGCGAGCCTTTTTTTATTATTACATGGCGCGGCCCCATCCTATGAAGCTTTTCGGCAGCGCACACAAGGTTGGCTTCCCCGCTCAACTCCTCTGCCTCGGTTTCGTTGAGCACCAGCCCGTCCACATGCCGCAACAGCTCGCGCAAATCCGCCAGGGTAGTGTGAATCCACAAATCCATTGTATCTGCCACCACAAAACGCGGCTTGCTCATCTGCCTCAGCACATGCATCTGCAACGCAGGCGCAATATTGGCAAGCAACACATACGGCGTCTGCCGGTACGCAGCCGGCAACTCCGGCATGAACGTCTCAAAAACGCCCAGCTCAGTCTTTAGTGTCCGGCGGCAGTTCAAATTTTTTTCGTATTCGCCAGACCAATGAAAAGTCTTGCCGGCCTTGATTTGTAGTCCCTCCAGGTTTATCCCATGCCTCCGGTAAAGCTGGATGTAACGTTTGGGAAAATCCTCGCCAACGACCCCGACAAGATTCACTGGCGCAAAAAAACTCGCCGCCACACCTGCATAACTGGCGGAACCGCCCAAAAGCCGCGGGTTTTCTCCAGCCGGAGTTTTGATTGAATCCAACGCCGTCGAGCCAACAATTAAAACGCTGTTCATTTTCTTAACTTTCGCTGCCCGCAAAATAAGCGACACTCACCCCGGACGGCAAGAAAACGTGTAACCCCAAAAACCATATACGCCTGCACAGCCGGCGCTCATTCTTTTCTAATCCCATGTCCGCCGGCGTAAGCCGGCGGACAAATCTGCCGCCTTACGGCGGCAGCTACATGGATGGATGGACGCCTTCCACGCCCATGTAAACCATGTAGCCGCCATCGTAAGATGGCGGAGAAATCTGCCGCCTTACGGCGGGTTCTACATAGGGCTTGTTTCCGTGACTTTTATTTGGCTTGACTTGCGGCGGAACTTGTCTCAAGTTGCCGCATGGCTGCCAAACAGGAGCTGAACCAACTGGACAAGACGTTTTATCTGCCGGCAGATTTATTTTTCGAGGCACACCGGCAGGTGGCGCTCACTTACGATGACGTAACCCTCGCCACCTTGTATTCCGAAATACTGCCGCGCGATACCCAATTGCAAACAACCCTTGCCGAAGGGCTGACACTTAACTTGCCAATCATATCCTCGGACATGGATACGGTGACCGAGGCGGATATGGCCATCGCCATGGCATTGAACGGCGGGCTTGGTCTGATCCATTACAACATGTCACGCGCCCGCCAAATAGCCGAGGTCAAACGTGTCAAACACCACATCCACGGCCTTATCCAGGAGCCGGCCACTGTCTCCCCTGAACAGCTTATCGGCGACGTGCTCAAGATGATCGAAGAAAAAAATTATCAGTTCCACACATTCCCCGTGGTTACCGAGAACGGCAAGTTGCTCGGATTGTTGCCCGGACACGTGGTAAAGCCGCGCCACGCAAAACGCAAGGTGGCCGATACCCTGACCCCGCGCGACCTTGTCCACACCGTCAACAAGCGCGAGCTGGGCAGTGATCCAGTCGCGCGCGCCGACCGCTTTTTTACAGACAACCCGGGCATCCACAAATTACTGGTGGTGGATGACGATGACAAACTTTGCGGCCTGTTCACCATAAGCGATTTGGAGCGCATCACCCAGGAAAAGAATTCGCAATTCCGCGCCGCCCGCGATTCCAAGATGCGGCTTATGTGCGGCGCAGCCATCTCCGCAACACGCAACGCCTTTGGCGAAATTGATAAAGTCGGCGTTTTGGAGCATGTCTCGGCGCTGGTGGAAATCGGGCTGGATGTCGTGGCTGTCTCCACCGCCCACGGCCACAGCAGAGGCGTCGGCGACGTTGTGCGCATGATTCGCGACGCATTTCCCAATTTGCCAATAATTGCCGGCAATGTGACATCCGGCGCCGGCGTCGAGTTTTTGGCCGGGTGCGGCGCCAACATAATCAAGGTTGGGCAAGGCCCAGGCTCAATATGCACCACACGCATTGTGGCCGGAGTTGGCGTTCCGCAGTTGACGGCGCTTTATCTCTGTTCGCGCGCCGCCAGGGAAAAAGGCGTAACACTCCTTGCCGACGGCGGCATCACCAAGTCCGGGGACATTGTAAAGGCGCTGACACTGGCGCATGCAGTTGTGTGCGGCGGCCTGCTGGCCGGCTGCAACGAAGCCCCCGGCGACGTGGTCGAAATTGGCGGCAAATTGTACAAACAATACCGCGGCATGGGCAGCCTTGCTGCCATGAAGGCCGGCTCTGCGGCACGTTATGGCCACACAACACCGGACCCAACCCGCAAAATCGCCGCCGAGGGCATTGAGGCGCTCAAGGAATCTTGCGGCTCGGTCAGCCGCGTGCTTGCCCAGCTAATCGGGGGCATACAATCCGGCATGGGCTACCTGGGCGCTGCAAACCTTGCGCAACTGCGCGAGCGCGCACGCTACATTCGGGTCAGCCCCGCGGGCATGCGCGAAGCCGGCCCGCACGATGTGGTGGAAGTCAAGACTTCAACCCAGTAAAGGCGTAAAAGCCACTTTGCACGGCCCATCAGCCGTTGAGCGTCCAACCCGGACGATATTTCCGGCTCAGCAGTTCATTTGCTTCAGGACAATCCGTCACACGGCCTGTGGCGCCGTCGTAACTTATCTTCCGCCCAACCCGGTAGGCCACCAGTCCCAGCAGCATCATCTCTATCATGTTGCCGGCGTACTCGAAATTACAGGCTGTTTGCAGATTGCCTTTGCAGGCGTTTATCCAGTGTTTTTGGAAGTTGCCCATCGGCGGCAGCAGCGCTTCCTTTGCGCGCGGCTTGTAGTAGGTCAAGTCCGCTGAGCGCCCGTTTGGATACAAGGCGCGCGTGGTGAAATCGGCAACCAAATAGCCCTTGGAGCCTTCGAAAAGCGCGCCATGATCAATCTTCTTCAAATCAATGTAACGGCAGGGCGACTCCGGCATTGCCCCGCCTTGATACCACGAAACTTTTATAGCCTTGCGCCATGAGTTGGCCGGAAAATCAAAGTGCGTTTCAAGCCGCACGGGCGTCACTTCTGGATTAAACGGCTCGCCCTTCCCCTCGGCGGTGGTTGGCAATGTGGCATCAATGGCGTTCCACGCCAAATCCATCGTATGGCTGCCCATATCCCCAACCTGTCCACTGCCAAAGTCCCAATACATATTCCAACTAAGGCAGTTCATGCCAGGACCTCCTGAAAAGTAGCCGGGGTTGTAGGGATGAAATGGAGACGGGCCTATCCACAGGTCATAATGCAGATGTTTTGGAGGCTCGCCTTGCGCAGGCAAATAACCCTGGCGACGAATTTGGCGATTGCCCCATGCGCATACGGACTGCAACTCGCCTATCGCACCATCGAGCACAAGTTCACGCACGCGGTTAAAATTCTCGTGCTCATGCCTCTGGGTGCCAACCTGCGTGGCAAGTTTGTTTTTATTTTTAAGGTAGTTCGCGCGGACAACGCGAGCCTCTTCGACACTGTTTGCAAGCGGTTTCTCACAGTAAACATGCTGCCCGCGGTTCATCGCCCAATTCGCGATAAAAGCATGGGTGTGATCTGCCGTGCAGATTACCACCGCGTTGACATCCTTTTGATCAAGGCACTGCCGCCAGTCCACGTATGTCTTGGCATTGGGAAATCGCTTCGCGCCAAAGGCAAGATGCTCCTCATTGACATCGCACAATGCCACTACATTTTCGCTCGAGATAGCGCCAAAATGCGCCTCCCCGCGCCCCCAGGTGCCAATCAGAGCAATGTTCAATTTGTTGGAAGGCGCGTCGGCCCCGAACAGGGTTGTTCTCGGCAGTATCATTGTCCCCGCGCCGGCAAATGCCGCCGCTTTCAAAAACTGGCGTCTTTGTGTTTTCATGGTGTCTTCCGATGCTTTCATTTTCGTTGAACCTTAGCCGTTTCCCCCGGCAATTCAAACTCAAAAATTAAATCACAATATTGTTCGACATATTACTTTAGGGTCATCCCTGGAAAATTACCAACCTATTGGCCCTGCAATCGGGAATGGTTGGCTTTTGAAACAGCATGGCCGGAAAATTCCGTGTGTTATTCGAATGCACAATCTACCATGTCACCGTCCGCGTTATCGAGCGGCGATGTTTGTTCGACGACATCGATCGGGAAAGTTTTTTCAAACTAGGGGGCGAGGCAATGGACACTTCCAGGGTGCGCCTGTACTTGTTAGCTCTGCATCAAGTCCAGCGCTTGCGTCAACGAATGGTGAAAGAAGCGGACTTGAAGCGCTGGGTCAAACGGCTGGGTAGCGATCTGTGCGGTACAAATCGCCATTGAACAAATAATTTGTTCATTTTTGAATCCAAGCTCTGAACTGTCAAATTGTCTATAGTGTAGGTGAATTTGTTATCATGCATCACGGTGGGAGAGGGAAAATGCGGTGGACGCCCGCGCATTTGTGGCAAACGCATCCGGGTAACTTATATGCTTGCGCTTCTTAGCTAAGGCGCCAACTTTGAAGAAATCCTTCAAGACTATGCTTTCCTCGAACGTGAGGACATTTTAGCGGCCATCGAGTACGCTGACAGACAGGCCGACTACATTATTGTCCAAGCCACGTGAAATTTCTGGTGGACAACCAGTTGCCGCCTGCGCTTATTCAACCATCCACATTAAACTGCATATTTACGCCGATACACTTCAAAACCTGCCCTCACCGAACGGAAAGCGATGCGGTTGGGGTCAACCTCCCCGAGTTTCAACAGCAATAATTCCGTAAGCTCATTCAACGGTTTGGCCGCCTCCAATGATTCGACTTCGCTTGTATAAAAGATGTCGGTTACCGGATAGATAACTTCGCGGTAAGGATACACGTTAACTTGCGAGCCAAGATACTCGAGCGTCTCCAACTCCAGACCAACTTCCTCGCGCGTTTCACGTCGCGCAGTTTCTTCTGCAGTCTCCCCCACGTCAATAAAACCGCCGGGTATGGTCAACATGCCGCGGTGTGGTTCATTGGCGCGGCAGGCCCACAATAGACGCCCTTTCCGGTCGCGGATGAACACGGCGGCGGCCGAGGCGGGATTCAAGTGATAATGAAAACCGCACGCACTGCAGTCAAACAATCCGGGGACAGGTGGCTTCGTCGCCGCCTTCCCGCAGCGCGGGCAATACCGGAAAAACAAATGCCGATTGTCAATCTCCATATAAACTGTCCACAGCCTACGCCAGAGGGCAAATGCGCGCAATCATACGCTCAAAAAGCCGGCATCGTGCGAAAGCAGTTACTTTCCCAGGGCATAGAGATGTTTTTGCGTGCGCAAATAAATCCTTCCATCCACCAACGCCGGCGTCGCCATGACAGGCTCCTTGAAAGAATTGCGAGCCAAAACTTCAAGTGCATCGCCTGCTTTTATCACAACAACCGTTCCGGGTTGCGAAACACAATAAATCTTTCCGCCACCTGCCACAGGCGAAGCATAATAATCGCCCAGCGCGCCAAGCCGCTCTTCCTGATAATAAATTTTGCCGGTTCTGGCATCGTAGCATGAAAACAATCCTCCGTTTTTTACCGTGTACACGCGCCCTTCCAAATAAAGCGGCGTCGGCACATAAGGCAGGCCGCGCGTCTGTTTCCAGACTGTGCGCGAAGTCCCCTCAGGCATGGACGCATCGGGACGCACCGCCAGCAGCGCATTTTCAGATTTCCCAAAAATAGCCGTAATTGAATCCCACTCCTCGCGTGTCAGAAAACCATCTTTGTTGGCGTCACTGTAAAAAAATTGCTGGCGTGCCGGCCCTTGCGGCGTTTCGTCACGGGTCAATCTGCCGTCCTTGTCCAGGTCACCCTGCGCAAGCAAAGCATCAAAATCAGGCAACTTCGATGCGCCTGCGCCCGGCGTCCAGCCTGCCGCAAACACCAGCCCGTCGCCAAACACCGGCGAGGCCACCATTTCATTGGGAAGGCCGCCTACACGCCATCGCTCACGGCCTCCGGAAACTTCATACGCCACCATCCTTAGAGTGCCCGGCAGTATCAACAGTTCCGGCCTGGCCTCCGGCCATAGCAACGGCGTTGAAAAACCACGTCGAAACTCAGGACGATCCGTCTTCCATAAAACTGCTCCGTCCTGGGCGTTCAAGGCAAGCAAGTGAGAATCTACATCGCCATCTCGCGCCAGATACAACCTGCCGTTTGCCACCACCGGCGACGCTCCAACACCGTGTTGTGTGACAGGAGCCAGCAGCTTTTTGCGCCAAATTTCGCGCCCTTCAAAATCATAGCAAATTGCGCCAAACGGTCCGAAATACACATATACCCGTTCCCCATCCGTTGCAGGTGTCGGCGCCGCTGCTCCTCCCATTCCCTTTTCCCATTTTTCAATTTCCACAAACTTGCGCCACAATATTGCGCCTGTCCCGCCATCCAAACACAATGTCTCCAACTGCGCCCCTGTCTGGCCCGTCAGGAAAATCCGCTTCCCCCACACGCAAGGCGAGGAGTTGCCGGCTGGTATAGCAGTTTTCCACACAACGTTGGATTCCGGCCCGAAAAACACTGGATAATCACCCCCCACAGCCACACCGCTTCCGTTGGGGCCTCGAAACTGCGGCCAGTTGCCTCCGACAACAGGCGGAATCACCATGACCCAAAACAGCCAGCAAAAAAGCATCCGGTTTACTCGACTAACCAGCATCGCGCCCTGGAGTAATCGGGGAAAATACCCCCAAAAACCGCTGATTGGTAGCTTCCATAAAATACAGCTCATGTCCATGCCTGGCCTCGTAACCGTCATGCAACTTGGACGCAACAATGTAACAATCATTCAGTCAATTGAAACGAAAAGCTGCAGTTTGTAAAAGTTATTCACAATCACCCTTTTTGACTTGAGAGCCTTGCCTCTTTGTTCTTGGATTGGCGGCGAACAGGGGAATTGGAACGGATTCCAATTTCATCCCCGTTGGTAGTTAAATATGCAGTCAAACAACCGGTAAAAAAGTTGCAGTCATGAAAAAGCATCTTCTGATTTTAACACTGGCACTGGCCAACAGCCTTCATTACCAAACGCCCGCTCAAGTTGTCTTCGCCGAAGTTTATGGTGGAGGCGGCGGTGCAAGCGGCACTTATAAATATGACTACGTGGTTCTTTTCAACCGTGGGACCACTCCGGTGGACATGACCGGATGGTCATTTCAATACGGCTCGGCTACAGGAACAGGGAATTGGTCTGTGTACGCCCTGCCCGCCGGCTCAACCATTGCGCCAGGCAAGTATTTTCTTTTGCAAACTGGCAACGCCGGCTCTGGCGGCATTGATCTACCAACGCCAGATGCAGTGGCAACCATTAGCATGGGCTCCACTGGCGGCAAAGTCGCCCTTGTGACCAACACCACCGCCCTCAGCGGCGCATGCCCTGTCAGCGACGCTATTGTGGACAAGGTCGGCTACGGTTCCGCCAACTGCTCTGAAACTTCTCCAACACCGGCTACAAGCGCAACAACTGCAGCTTCCAGAAAAGACGGCGGCTGCACGGACACAGATAACAATTTAAACGATTTTGTCATCGGCACTCCCAATCCACGCAATAGCTCTTCACCTGCCAACAGTTGCATTACCGCTCCAGCCATCGTCACTCAGCCGGAGAGCCAGACGGTGGCCGTTGGCGACACAGCAACTTTTACCGTGGTGGCATCCGGGACTGCGCCTTTATACTACCAATGGCGCAAGAACAACGTGGATATTGATGGCGCAAATTCCGCGTCCCTCGTTATTTCCAACGCACAGGCTTCAGACGAAGCCGATTATGTTGTGGTGGTGACAAACGCCGCGGGCGCCGTAACCAGCCAGGTGGCTCATCTGACTGTCAGTGCCGCAGCAACACCGCCTTCCATAACCGTCCAGCCAACCAACCTGACCGTTGCTGCAGGCCAGAACGCAACATTTGCCGTGGTGGCCGAAGGCACATCGCCTTTATTCTACCAGTGGCGCTTTAACGGCTCCGTAATTGCCAATGAAACAAACGCCGTTTTAACAATTAGCAGCACAACGCCTGCCAACGCCGGCAACTATGATGTCATAATCACAAACTCCGCCGGCTCGACCACCAGTCAGGTCGCTGTTTTGACTGTCACCATCGCCCCGCCTTCCATTGTGCAGCAGCCGGTCTCACAGTCTGTCTGGCTCAACGGCTCGGTCACTTTTTCGGTTGTAGTAACTGGAAGTCCTCCAATTAGTTTCCAATGGAAATTTGGAGAATTGCCTCTGGAAGGCCAAACCAATGCCACACTTGTGCTGAACAACCTTACTCTTGAGCAATCGGGCTATTACTCGGTCACGGTTTCCAACGGAGGTGGCTCTGTGGACAGCCAGCCGGCAATTTTGACTGTCATGCCGCCAATCGCCACCAACATCGCCTACCTGCGAACACTCATTGACCCCGTCAACTACCTGCCAGTTGATACCACAAACATTTATCAAGTCGAGGGCGTCGTCACCACATTCACAAATCTAACCACTGCTGCAAACGCACAATACTACATTCAAGACAACACCGCCGGCATTGTTGTTTTTATCTCAGGCGGTTCAAATTTCAGACCCAACGCAGGCGATTTGGTCCGTGTCACCGGGCCATTGGGCCACTACAATGGGCTTCTGGAATTTAATCTCGTCGCCACAAACCCTGTCCATTCGGCCGTCATCCTTGATTCAAACCTGCCTCTTCCCACTCCCCTGCCCATCAATCCAGCAGCAACAAATGACGTTTGGAATACTGAGACCAACCTCGAAGGGCGACTGCTGGTTTTGAACAATGTTTGGTTTACCGCTTCCGGCACTTTTGGCAGCGGCGTTAATTACACCGTCACCAACTCCTCAGGACAGCAATTTACCGTCCGCATAGACTCCAGGGTTACTTCCATCATCGGCACGCCCATCCCGGCATTTGCTTACTCAATCACAGGTGTTTTAGGACAATTCGACAGCTCCAATCCGCGCAGCAGCGGTTATCAACTTACTCCAACACGATTGGAAGACATCGTTGCCGGCAATCCACCGCAAGCTACAGACATTAATGTCGAAGACGCCGTCGAAGACATGGGTGCCATTACTTTGACACTCGGTGGAGCCGCACCGCAGCCATTGTTTTGGGAAATTGTAATAGGACCACGATTCGGTTCGCTAGTTCAAGTCAACTCCAACACTTTCACCTACCTGCCAAACCCTGATTTTAATGGTTTGGATACATTCACCTACCGCGTTATAGGAAATGATTATGTCAGCTCCATTGCAACCGTGACAATACCTGTTGCCTACGCTGACGATGTCAAGCCTTACGCCTTCACCAATGCAGTTACATTCCCGGCAGGCACGTCTCCACGTGCCCTGGCGGTGATTGATTCGAAGAAAGACTTGCGGATTGATCTGGCGGTGGCTGATTACACAACCCATGCAATCAATCTGCTCACCAACAATGGATTTGGGACGTTTACCATGGCTGACCACATCAACGTTGGCGGCAATCCTGTCTCAGTACAGGCGGTGGATGTGAACAAGGACGGCGTGCAGGATTTGGTTGTGGCGGTTGAAGATGAGGTCAATTCTGGCGTTGAGGTATATACCAATGTTCAAAAGACAGGCCAATTTGCCCTTGCCCAGAGGATAGACTTGGGAGCCAACGCACCTGCTTATGTGGCAGTGGCTGATGTGGCCAAGGACGGTCTGCAAGATATTCTGGTAGTTGAACCAACTGCCGGACAGGTTGCGGTGTACAAGAACGACACTGGCTCAAGCTGGAGCTGGGTGACGAATGTGCCTGCTGGGAGCAATCCCAGGATGGTTGCGGTTGGTACATTGAACAAGGACACGTTGCTGGACATTGCGGTGGTGAACGATGCTGGGGTTAGCGTGTTCATGGGCCGTGGGAATGGTCAGTTCAGCAACGCGGTGAACTACGCAGTAGGGACAGACCCGGCGGCGGTGGTACTAGCCGACTTCAACGGGGACAAGAAGCTGGACATAGCTGTGGCCAACAGCGGTTCAGACGATGTGACGGTGTTGACGAATATCCTGAACGGTGTGTTCACCAATGCTGGCAGCTTTGGTGTTGGGTTCAGCATAGGACAGGAGCCGAGCGCGCTGGTGGCAGCGGAGCTGAACAAGGATGGGAAGCCGGACCTGGCAGTTGCGCTGGCCGGAGTGGACAGTGTTGAAGTGATGCTTGGGCGCGGGACGAACAGTCTTGGGCCGAGCGGCCAGCCAATCTTCACGTACTACTGGGGTGATCCTGGTGCGTTTTACGCGGTTGGAGATGCGCCGGTTGGGATAGTGGCAGCGGACTTGAACAAGGACATGCTTGTGGATGTGGCCACTGTGAACCGGGATAGCGGCGATGTGAGCGTGTTGTTGAACAACCTGACGCCGCTGGCGTACAAACAGAAGCTGACGCTGCTGGAGGATGTGCCAACGAACATAACGCTGTATGCGAGCTTTGGGCCGTTGGACTACATAATTACGCAGTATCCAACAAACGGCTCATGGACTACGACAGATTCATTGACTAACACGACGAACAATCCAGTAGGGTTGTACACGCCGAATCCGGACTTCTATGGGAATGACACCATATTGTTCAAGGTTACGGATGGGTTCAAGACCTCGAAGGTTGCGCAGATAGCGATCAAGGTATTGCCTGTGAACGACCAGCCGAGCTTTGAGTTGGCGACGAACCAGGTGGTATCTTTGGAAGACAAGGCGGTTGTGTTCACTAACTTCATAGTGAACTTGGTAAAGGGGCCTGCGAACGAGCGTTTGCAGACTGTGAAGTACTATGTGGTGGCGGACAACACGAATCTGTTTGCTGGGAAACTGGGACAGCCTACGATAATGGGTACAAACCTGAAGTACACGCCTGCGAAGAATGTGTATGGGCGGACTACGGTGATGATATGGGTGCAGGACAGTGGTAAGACGCTGTATGGAGGGGTGGACACGTCGGTGACGAACACATTTGATATCGAGATAGTGAATATGAATGATGC
>Ga0078972_1003222_pt1 | contig 49824 bp, 43 predicted proteins | sample YelNatPaOPGAMG01_FD_67568 | JGI IMG/M metagenome (GOLD analysis project Ga0078972, IMG submission 67568) | Hot spring thermophilic microbial communities from Obsidian Pool, Yellowstone National Park, USA - OP-RAMG-01 (SPADES assembly) (version 2) | ecosystem: Environmental > Aquatic > Thermal...
GCCTATGGTCAGCGTAGCGGGTTGGATACCGCTCTCCCTGGTCAACCTGAGCTTGTCGAACCTCCTTTCAAGCTCCGCCGTTCACGGCGGGGTGGTTGACGTTTTTTCCTCCATGACCAGACCGGATGGAAAACAGATGGACAGCTTCGGACCGGTTTCACTCCTGCGTTTTATTGTTCCACAGGATCGGCGTGAAAAAAAGCCCCGGGCAGATGGAGATTTTCCTGTTCTTTTTCAGGTCCGCTCACCCTTCCAGCCACGATAGGTCGATCCGGTTTTCCCGAACGGGGGGGCACCAGTAATAGCCGCCAGACACCGGCTGTGAAAAGGTGAAAAGGGCATCGGAGATGCCGTCTTCCAGACCGACCATCCGGCGCAGGATCCGGTCGAAGGGATCCAGCGAACGGCCGAAGGAAACGAACTCGAGCCCCTGTTGCCCACCCCGGGACCAGGGCATCGACCGTCTCACCATGGTGGCCGCAGGAGAAAAAGTCTCCTGGCCGCTTCGCTTGACATGTGCGCTGGCGGGAGCATCGGGAATCTCTTCGTTGGAGCTTTTTTCTCTCCCGATGATATGGTCCTGCGTCTTCGGAGGAAGGGAGCGGAAGTGTTCGAGGTCGTGGACCCAGCGCTGGACGCCGGCAAAGCTCGATCCCGCCATTCCTTTTCCTTCGGAGACGAGTGCGACGGAAGGGCTCTCCCGGGGAGGCGGATTTTCCGTTCCGTCCTCATACCCGGTCAGATCTTTTCCGCCGGCATAGGTGAAGGTTTCCATGGAATCCTCGAGCAGGAAAGCCGGGGCGAGAGAAGAAATCAGATGGTCCGAACGGTTGAAGACCTCCGAACGGTCTGAGCCGTACAGGAAGGCCCAGAGGGATTTTTGTGTTGAAGGAACGGAAAAGCCTGGCCCGGAAAGGGCTGGAAAGGTTCTGAGTCCCGGAACCTGCTTCGAGAATTTGCGGACCAGCGGTTCCCCGATACCCAGGATCCCGGTGGCCGGGTCGAATCCTGATGAAAGGTACTCCAGGGCTTTTTCCCCGGAGAGTTCTGTCCGGAGAGAAAAAAACAGTGACTGGCCGTACGGCGGGGGAGAAAAGAAAAGTGCAGGCTGGGCAAGGTCCTTGACCATTAAAGCCTCCCGGAAATGAAGGACGGCACTCATGTTTTTATTGGCAGGCGGGCGACATAAGATGTCCCCATCAAGAGATAGCAGAAAAACCGTCTTTGAATGGTCAAGACCGGAGCGGTAGCGTGGCGCCGGGGGTGTTCGTCCTCCCGGTGTCGTGTCCCCCCGCAAGGCGACCGGTCAATGTGTTTTTTTCCCGAGACGCATCAGTTCTTTCATGATGCACCGGTCCATGACGATCTCGAGACGATTTTCCCGGGCGAGGCTGAACCCTTCTTCGCTCCGGATGCCTTCCTGGACCCAGACTCGCCGGATACCTTTGGTGGCGGCCTCCCGGACGACCGCCGGAACGTCGGCCGGTTTGCGGAATACGACGACCAGATCCGGAACTTCCGGCAGGCTTTCAAGAGAGGGATAGCATTTGACATGTCCCACGGAATCCAAAACGGGGTTGACCGGGATGACCGAAAAACCGTGGTCCTGAAGGTAACTTGATACGGTAAGGCTCGGTCGGCCGAGCTTGTCCGAAATGCCGACGACGGCGACGGTTCTGGAGGCATCCAGAATGCGGGAGAGGGTCTCGTCGGAAACGGGGTAGGATGGTGTGTTGGTCGTCACTGGACCTCCTCGAAAAAGGGGTTGTGCGGGTCGGTTTCGATGGTGCCCGGCCGGGTTTGCCGGGAGGACGTTATCGGAGAGTCCTGTGATATGATGAACAAATTATTCGGGTCAAGACAAGACCCTTACGGGGGCCGCCCAGGATGGTCGGGCAGGATATGAACGGACCGCACATATTTGGGGGAGGCAAGGGTGCCGGAAGATGGGAAGATGACGGATCCGCTCGACAGCGTGTGGCTCAGGGTCGCCGATATCTGTAACGGTTGTCGGAGATGCTTCCATCTGTGTCCGTCCTTCGATACGCTTTTTGACCTTCTGGACCGTCCCGAGATAGACGGAGATGCCCGCCGTCTGCCCCCTTCCTCCCTGCCCGCCACGGAAGACGGCTGCAATTACTGCAAGCTGTGCTTCAACCACTGCCCATACTGCCCCCCCCACGCGTATATGCTGGATTTCCCGGATATCATGATTCGGTCTCGGGTTCGCCGTCGCCGGGCTTCGGGTATTCCCCGCACGGATCGGCTCCTTTCCAGGACCGATGCGATGGGCCGCCTCGGAACCCGTTTTGCCGGGACCATCAACGCCGCCATCCGGAATCCTCTTCTGCGGAGGCTGGGCCGGAGATGGGCCGGTATTCATGAAAGCGCTCCCATTCTTCCTTATGCACACGAGACTTTTATGGAGCTTTATGGAAAAAGGCGCGCGCGTCGTTTGACGACCCAGGATGCGTCGCCGTACCGGGTCGCCCTGTTTGTGACCTGCCTGGGAAATTATCAGAAACCGGAGATCCCGGAAGCCATGCTCCGTATCCTGGACCACCACGAGATACCGGTGGTTGTTCCCGGACCGCTCTGCTGCGGGATGCCTTTTCTGGATGCGGGAGACCTGGATTCCTTTCGCCTTCAGGCGTCGAAAGTCAGGGATCTTTTCCTCCCTTATGTCCGGGACGGTTACCAGGTCGTGGTTCCTGTTCCTACCTGCCAATTGACGCTGAAGAAAGAGTTTCTACAATATGGGGGTGAAGATGATCAAAGCCGTGAGGGATTCCTTGCCCTGTCCGGGCAGACATGGGATTTCTTCCAGTTTCTGGAAAAACTTCTGAAGGAAGGGTTGTTCCGGCGGGATTTCAAGACGTCCCTGGGACAGATTTCCTACCATGTCGCTTGCCATTTGCGGGATCAGAACATCGGTGCTCCGGCCCGGGAGATCCTGGGGCAGATTCCGGATACGCGGCTTCTTCCGGTCGAGCTGTGTTCAGGGCATGGAGGAACATGGGGGATGAAGACGGAGAACTTTCCGCTCGCCCGGAAAAAAGCCGGGAAAACCGCGGAAGCCATGCGAGATGTCCGTGGAGAGACGTGGTCGTCGGACTGTCCTCTGGCGGCACACTCCCTTTCGAGCGCCGGAGGAATGGAGATTACCCACCCGGCGGTGCTTCTCCGAAAAGCCTACGGTATTTAGGGTGAATGACGCGTTTCTGTGCGTTTTTTTGAAAGGCTTTCCGGGAGGAAAGCGGTACAGCCCGATTCACACCAGCCTGGAGGTTTCATGAAAGAGATTGTTCTGGATGACTTACTGGATAACAAGACGTACGAACAGAAAAGGGGGGAGTTTCGTTCCCGGATCATCGCCCTCAAAAAGCACCGGGGGATCAATCTTGGACCGATTCTCCGTCTGGTTTTTGAAAATCGGGAGACGGTCCTGTTCCAGATTCAGGAAATGCTGTTCGTCGAACACACCGTCGATCCGGCCAAGCGTGCCGAAGAGATTGAAATCTACCGGACCATGCTGCCGACCCGGACGACGTTGAAGGCGACGCTGATGATCGAGATTACCGATGAAGGTCAAATCCGGGAAACGCTCGACAGCCTTCAGGGGCTTGACCGGGGGCCATTCATTCAGATCGCCTTCGCCGGGGAAAAGGTCACCGCCGATTTTGAACCGGATCGGTCGACAGAGGAAAAGCTGAGCTCGGTCCATTACGTGACGTTCCGTTTTTCGGAAAAACAGCGCACGTTGTTCATGGATCTGCCGGCAGACGGACGTGTCATGCTTGTATCCGAACATCCCCGTTATTCGGCGATGGCGATACTTCCATCCGGAATGGTCCAACAACTGAAGGAAGACCTGGGCGATGCCTGAGAGGGCTCTTCTGGACTGCGACAACCAGATGCCGCTCCGTCCGGGTGTCCTTGAAGCCGTTTCCACGGCACTTTCGGACTGGGGGAACCCTATGAGCCGTTCGGGCCGGGGAAGGGTGGCGCGCGAACTCCTGGACGCCGCCCGGGAAATGCTGGCCCGTGTTCTGGGTGCCCATCCGATGGAGGTGTGGTTCGTCTCGTGCGGGTCGGAAGCCAATACGTGGGCTCTGGAACGCGTGGTGATGAAAGGCGGGATTCCCCCCCGAGCCCTTCTGGTATCACCGCTTGAGCACGTTTCGGTGTTGTCGGCGGCCCAAAGCAGAAGCCGCCGGGAGGGTATGCCGGTCGTGACCCTTCCCCTTTCCGCTTCCGGTCTGGTGGACCTTGAAGCCCTGCCCAAACTTCTGCCGGAACCTCCTTTCCTGCTCTCGGTCCAGTGGGCCAACCCCGAGGTCGGCCTGATCCAGCCCGTCGAGGCCATCGGCCGGCTGGTCCGCGCGAAGGGAGGGACGTTTCATGTGGATTTCATTGCCGCCGAATCATCGGTTCCGATCCGTTTCGGGGAGCTGCCCGTCGACCTGATGACCGTTTCTTCTTCCCGCTGGGGAGGTCCGCCCGGCATCGCCGCCCTCGTGGTGAAAAGAGGGATCCGGATCCAGACCCTGATCGAAGGCGGTGGACAGGAGGATGGCCGGCGGGGGGGAACCCAGCCGGCCTTTCTCGCCAGCGGCTGGGAAAAGGCCCTCCTGCACTGGAAGGAACATCACGTCGAGGAGACGGGGCGCATGACGGAGCTGACCCAGGATTTGTCCGACTGGGTTGAAGAATCTCTTTCCGCGGTGCAGGTGGTGGAAAAAGGGCGCCGTTGTTTACCGGGCGTCATGAATCTTCTGGCCCACGGGATCGATGGCCAGGCGGCCCTGTCCCTGTTGGATAAAAAGGGAGTGGAGGTGGGGACAGGTTCCTCCTGTTCCCGGGATTCACTGAAGGTGTCGCATGTGCTTTCCGCTTTGGGCTACCCGGCAGTAGAGACTCAAGGGTCGGTCGTCCTCACCATGGGCTGGTCGACTACCTCCCGGGAAACCGGCATGTTCCGGGAGGCCTTTCCAGAGGTGCTCGACCGATTGAGAAGTCTCGCTCCGGCGATGAAGGTCTGATTCGGCAAGTCAAACGGGGAGGGAACGGATGAAGATTGCGGTGACGGGCGGTACCGGGTTTGTCGGGCAGGCTTTCCTCTCCGAATGGTCGCGACAGTCTCCTCCTTCGGAAGTCCGGATCGTGTCGCGTTATCCTCCTCCCCGCCCATTGCCGTCCTTTGCCCGCTGGTTTCCGGGAAACGTGACGGACAGGACCTCGTTGGCTCCCGCGATGGAAGGGGCGGATGCCGTTCTTCACCTGACCGGGATTCTCGCGGAAACGAAGACACAGAGCTATGAAGGGATCCACGTCGCCGGGACGCAAAATGTCCTGGATGCCGCACGGTCCGCCCATGTTTCCCGGATCGTCTACCTGTCCGCGATTGGCGCTTCGCCTGCCGCCCGATCCCGTTACCATCGGACAAAGGCCGAGGCGGAAGAGATTCTGAAGTCATCCGGTCTGGACGTGACGATTTTTCGGCCGAGCGTCGTGTTCGGAAGGGGGGACAAATTCCTGAATCTTTTCGCCGGGTTGGGAAGGAGCCTGCATCTTCTTCCCCTGATCGGAGACGGGATGAGCCGTGTTCATCCCGTCTGGGTCGGAGATCTCGTTCAGGCGGTCCTTTCGGCTCTCCCCGCCCCGGAAACTTTCGGCCGGACTTTTCTGGCCGGAGGCAGCCGTATTTATACCTACCGGGAACTGATGGAGGTCCTGAAAAAATCCCTGCGGTTCAGGGCGATGATCCTCCCCCAGCCGGAGAGTTTTCTCCGGCTCGTGGCGGGGGTGCAGGAAGCGCTCCTCCCCGTTCCTTTCCTGACCCGGGAAATGGTCACCATGGCGATGGAGGACAATATCGCCATGCCCAACGACCTGGTTGTGGTATTCAGGCAGAGCCCCTACCCGGTGGAAGCATATCTGGAGGCTGAGTTCTCTTCCGGTCAAAAATGATTCGAAGATACCGTTTCCGTAAAAAATCAGGCTGCATTAACGTGTTTTTTTGCGGAAGGCCGATATCATGCAGGCCCCGGAGGACTTATTGAACAATCTCCGCAAATCCCTCCTCCGAGGGTCCTGTTCGTTGGGGGGCGGGAGGACTTGATGTGTCTTCCGGCAAACGCCTGCTGGATGATCCCGGATTTCCCTCCCACCTCCCAATACAAGCCGGCGGCTATGGGGGCGCAGAAACTGCTCGAGAGACTCCGGGACGAAAAGGGAATCAACTGGACGGTCCTCGCACCTTCTGCCGTCATCGCCCTCGGGGAACGGACGGGAAAATTCCGGCTCGAAAAGGACCGGTTGCTGGTGAACGAAAAAGGGGAAAGCCGGGTTTCCGTTGAGGATTTTGTCATGGCTCTTGTCGACGAGCTCGAGATTCCCCGGTTCTCCCGGACCCGTTTTACCGTGGGATATTGATCAGGGACTCTCGAAGGGTTGGAGAACGGCTAGATCCGAGTTTAGGGAAGGAGGATCTTCGCCGGAAGCGTTTGTTTCCGCTGAGTATCCGTGGACGATTTAACGGTCTTTTAACCTGTTTTTCAGGTAAAGGCGGTTCATGCGCCGGAGTTCCTTGATGGCTCCCGAACGAATCCTTTTGTCTTTCAGTTTGGAAATAGCCCACATGTCCCTCATGTTTCGAAGGATGACGAAAGCCATGTCGCAGGCCTGTCGAGATCCCAGGCCAGGCGCGCGCCGTTTCAGGGACATGGCGATACGATCGATAACGGCTGTCCGAAACTCCTCCCTCCGGCTTGATCCGTCCGACTCAATCTCCAGAAGCCGCGCGATCGCGGAGCCCTCCCCGTCCAGTTCGATCAGGGCGGCAAGGATCCTGTCGCCGAGATCCGGCAAGGAGAGACTCTTATCGTCCATCTCGTTGAAAAGGATGTCGATTTTTTCCTGAAATCGGCTCATCAGGCGGATGGCGAGGGTCTCCTTGTTCGGAAAAAAACGATAAAGGGAGCCCATCCTGGTATCGGATCGGACTGCGATCTCCAGCATCGTTGTCGCCTGATATCCTTTTTCAGAAATGACGTCGGATGCCGATTCCAAAATGGCTTCTACACGCAATTTTCCGTTTTTTCGGACAGGTTCCTGCGGTTTTCTGCGCGTTCGCTGGGTTGACTTTATTGATTCCATTCTCAAATAATAGCATTAAGTGAGTGGACCCTCAACTATTTTTTGAAAACAAGGATAATGCGTCCGGTTGCTTCCTTTCTGGAGCTTCCGGCCATGACCGGAAAGGGGGCATTCTAAATGATGGAACTTGATCCGAAAACCACGGCGGTCGTTCTGATCGATTTACAAAAAGGCATCATGGGACGGGAGTTGTTTCCTCATACCGGCGAGCAGGTCGTCAAGAGAGCGGGGGAGCTTGCGGACCGGTTCCGAGGCGCCGGAGGAACGGTTGCTCTCGTCAACGTCCGCTGGTCGCTGGATTTCAAGGACGCATTGAGGCAACCCGTCGATCAGCCTTTTACCCCTCCTCCCGGCGGATTCCCCGCCCATTTTAGCGAACTGGTGGATGGGCTGGAAAAATCGGGGGATATCCTGATCACGAAGCGGCAGTGGGGGGCTTTTTACGGAACGGAGCTGGACTTGCAACTTCGTCGACGCGGGATTCAGACCATTGTTCTGGGAGGCGTGGCGACGAACATGGGGGTGGAGTCTACCGCAAGGCAGGCGTGGGAGCTCGGGTATTCACTGGTGATCGTTGAGGATGTGACAAGCAGCATGTCCAAAGAGATGCATGATTTTGCCGTTCGGCATATTTTCCCGCGCATCGGGAGAGTCGTGGGGTCTGAAGATATCTCCCTGATCTGAGGCGGGTGTTGGGAGGGATTCAGAAATAATGTTGAATCTATTGTGAAGTGACAGGATTGTCCGGTCTCATTTTTTGCGGATGAATCACGGGCGTGCCCTGAAAAAGAAAGACACCGTTTATTCCATCCGAAAATGGAAAAAATCATTCTGAATTGAGTGGGCGAAAGTTGTGCCGATCATTCCATTCGAGGGGACCAGGTGTTCGGAAGGTTTTTCAGGAATGGCATAAATTAAGTGGTGCCGAAGGCGGGACTCGAACCCGCACGAGGTTGCCCTCACTAGACCCTGAACCTAGCGTGTCTACCATTCCACCACTTCGGCAAGTCTGAAACAAAGCCAACCCCAATCAAGACAGTGGAAAATCATACAGGAGAATCAGCCGTTTTTCAATCTGTTCGCTGGTCCAGGAGAGGTGGATGGCAGGGAAAATCGCATCGCGGTCTGCCGAGACGCGTCATTCATCGGGGGAAAAAAATAGGGTGCAACCATGAAAAGTATGGTTGCACCCTTTGTTCAAACCGGGGCTCAACAATCGGATCAAATACTGCCAGTCCTAATTTTGGCCCAGAGCACTTTCCGAACGTCTTGTCCTGTTTGCGAAGAGGAGAAGACCCGCTATTCCCGTCGCGAAAAGGAGCCAAGTGGACGGTTCAGGCGTCATGGACATGGTCAGGACGGCCGGAGCGCCGTTGGCTTCGACATAGATCAGGTCGAAGGAATTTGGTCCGGACATAAATCCCGTCGTTGTGATCTGGGAAGTTGGTCCCGGGGATGACAGCACGGTTGTGATGGTTTTGCCGGATATCGTATAGAGAGAGGCCCCGTCGTCGTGCGAGACGGAAACATATGCGCCGGATCCGTCATAATAGCCGGTCAGAGACAGGTAGGAACTCACCCCAAAGTTGCTTGTGCTCATGGTTGTCGCCAGAAACTGGGACAGGGTGTCCGCGCTCTTGAAATTCGTGATCCCGGAAGCGTATTTTCCGAACCAGTTGGCATAGGTGTTCGAACCGCCGGCGGAATTATCGTTGACGAAGTCGATCGGACCCGTGTAGGTGAACGTTGCCAGGGGGCTCTGGGTGGGCATTGAGGAAAGGCTGGCGTTGTCGGTTACTCCAGAGGGACTTGACCCTGTGGGACCGGTCCAGGCTTCCACCTGAAAGGTGGTGTCGTAATAGGAAGCGTGCGCGACCTCCATGGTCGCGGGAATCATCAGCGCGGACAGGAGTCCGGCCAAAACCATTTTCCGAAAGGGGTTCATTGTTTCCTCCTGGTATTTGATAAGAAATAAAAGACTTGCATTTTAGTAAGCAGGATTGGTGCCAGGAAGAATAAATCGTTTTTGGGATAGCCCGAATTGCGCACGGGGTAAAGAATAACCCGCGCCCAAAGATCCAAAAATAAGGTGAAGTGTTCAAAAAAAAGCTTCGGATTCGATCGGGTCACGTGTAAATTTTCTTGACGTCAAGATAAAAAAAACAGACAGTTTTTCAATTCCGGGAAGGAAAATCGATGGGGAGCCCGAGGGGCTTGGGTGCCACTGCCCTTGATGAAAAACCCGAAGGGAGAAGGAAGATATTGGGCTTGCTCTAGCGGAAGGAATCGGGACTGTCGGAAAATTCGAATTGGGCGCAACGGGCTGGATTGGTGAAGGGATGGATTCTTCAGTGATTGAGGGAGGGAACGGGGTTCCGGTTCTTCGTGGAGAGTTCTCCCGCCCCGATTCGGGGCGGAGAAGACCGACCCGTTTCCCGATTGGTGCGCCTGGCTGGACTCGAACCAGCAGCCCACAGCTTAGAAGGCTGTTGCTCTATCCGCTTGAGCTACAGGCGCGTGATCAGTGGCACATGATCATGCTGAACGCATGGCGGACGGGATGGACCGCGTCGTGCACCATGGGCAAAGGGGCAAACAGGAGAAGGTAAAGCGTCACGGGAATCCATAAAGCAAAAAGAAGGACAACAAGAAGCCGGCTCCAGACGGAAGAGCGTACACCAACCCCGGTAGCGGCAGGTGTTGCTGATACGATATTGTTCAGGGACATTTTCATCCTTTCATCCTTATATCATCCGGAAATGCGTCTTGTCCGCCTTGTGTTCCGAACCCATAGATTTTAATGCGAAGGGCAACCCTGGTTTATTGGTGTCGCATCCGAGGACTCGACCGGGGAAACAAACCCTTTCTGCAGGAGATAGGACTCGACCTCTTCTCCGCTCACGTCCGCCAGCATGACTCCGTTGATTTCGACGCATGGGGAAAGCCGCTGATGGGATTTCTGGACCATTTCCATGTAGGCGACCGGATTGGAAATGATGTCGATATCTTCAAAGGGAAGACTGTATTTTCTCAGGACCGCCCGAACCCCATTTGACCAGCCGCATGTGGGTTTCAGATAGGCTCTGACCAGGACCGATTCTTTTGTCTGGGACATGTTGACCTCCTTATAGTTCCGTTTCGGGGAATTGTACCTGAATCCATAGGGTGGACTCAAGCTCATAAACCTCCTGTGTGGGATCCTCCTGAAAAAAGGGAGCCTTCAATCATGTCGTAACGCCCTGTATGAGCGGGTGGGTCATGTTTTCCAGAATGTCCGTTTATTTTTTTCAGAAAACGAAGCGGTTGGACGGTCCAGTAAAATGAAAGCGTGCTCTCGGAGCAACTGGTGGGCGATTCCAAAGGGCACGACAGGGAAGAAATAAGGTTCTGCGTTCAATTTTTTACTGTTGCGTGATAAGATTCCGACAGAGAGGGACCTTTTTTGTTAGACCGGCGGGGGGATCTGTTTTCGATCAGCGGAGAACCGAACGCCCGGTGACGGGGTTGTCTGGCGACGACGCGAAAATGTTCCGGAGTGCCTGTGGACAAATGGTTTGCCGTGGTCGGGGTCTTTGGGTATATCGGGCTTCTGATCGGATACATTCTGGCTGTGACGTATCTTTCTCCTGAAAAAAGGAGAATGTTCCACGGCCTTTTTGTGTCCATGTCCATTTTTATCCTGGCCGGGGTCATCCTTCAGTCTGCCGGGTTGATATCCGATGTCCATTTTGTGAAAAGCGTCCTGAGTGCGATGGGGGTCACCGCCATCCTCATGCTGGGCCTATATCTTTACCTCCGCCGGAAAAAAAAGGAAGCCAAAAAGCTGTTTCAGTCGGGGGCCGCCCGGCCTTCCCTGTCGATGACACCCGAACGTTCCCCTCTTCCTTCGGTTGAGACGGAGATTTCCGAAGAGGACGAGGACGTATTTTTCCTTCCAGACCAGTCGTCTCTCGAAACGATCTTCCGGAAGGGATTTTCTGTTTTGTTATATGGCCCGACGGGATCCGGAAAGACGTTCGGGGTGATCTTCGAGCACCTGGGAAAGCTTGAGAAAATCGGGGAGCGGGACGGAGTTGTCATGATTCCCTGTTCGGACGGCATGGAAGATTATGATCTCCTGTCGAAGCCGATGCCGGTGGGCCCGAGGGAAAAGGTCAGGATCCTCCTTGAACTGGAGAAGGAGTTTCCCGACCTCGACCAGTCTTCACTTTCCCGGATCATGGGCGACTGGACGCGGGTGGAAGGGCCGCTCAAGGAGGTATTCCGGAGGGCACAGAAGGGAGAACGTCTTGCCGTGGTCTTTGACGAACTCAACCGCGCCTCCCGGTCGGCGAGGAACCTGATCCTGAAAGCCATGGATCCTGTGATGGGCCATTATGAACTCCATGATTTCACCAGTGGGGAAATCATGCGGGTTCCCCTGGAGCGGATACAGTTTTGCGCGACCTGCAATCTCGGGGCGTCCTACAGCCAGACCCATGACCTGGATGAATCGCTGCTGGATCGTTTCCAGTCTGTCCTGTTCGTGGACTATAACACCCGGCTCGAGGAAAAAATTCTGGAAGAAGAGGGTTTGCCCCCCCGCCGGGTGAGCCAGATCATGGGTGTCGCCAGGGCCCTGAGAAATGCCTATCGGATGGGTCATCTGCACGCTCCCCTTTCAACCCGGCATCTGAAAAACTGGGGACGGGCCATTGCAGGCGGGGGTGCTCCCGAGGCCACCGCCCGCATGCTTTGGGTTGACCGGCTGACCGCCCACGATCGTCACGGTTACCCGGATGAAGAGCAGGTTGCGGGGATTCTGGAAATCCTGTCCTCGACGTTTTCCGCTCATTCCGCTGAGGGAGACAAGGCAGAAGGTAACCCGCCGGATGTTTCATATCCGAATTCGACAAAAGGGAGTTGATCGTGCCCGAAGGAGTCGATCCGGTCCTGGTGGGGAAACTTCGTGGGATGGAGAGGCGTTATGCCATCCTTTCACATTTCGGAGAGGGTACCGGCGGAAAACTTTCGATGGTCTTCCGGGCCGACAGGGATTATACGGGAATCGATGCCGGCCGTGGCCGGCTCGTCATCGGACTGCGGCCTTTTGTTCGACATCCCCGGATGGAAGAGGTGGTACCGGTTGTTTTGGAAATGGCTTTGGATCAGGTCCGATGGCAGGCCAAATCGTTCGATCCGGAAAAGTATGGTTGTCCTGAGCCCCTTTTTTCGATCCTGGAACAGGGAAAGACCCTTTATCGTCTGGAAACCGGAACGGATCCGCGGTTTCCCCGCCGTATCCGCCTATACGCTCGCCTGAAATCGGAGCGCCTCCTGGAAACAGATTCCTTTCGCCGTGGAAGGACCTTCATCCTTGATCCGTATCAACTGGGCCAGCGCGTCCTTCTCGAGCAAGCCGGAGGGATCCGGAGTTTTCCGGACCAGATTTACCCGGTTCGCATGTTTTTGATGAAGCCTCTGTACGGGTTTGGCCGCCGGGGATCCTATCGGGCGTTTTTGGCGGACTGGCGAGATCTCCTGGCCGAGGTCAGGCATGTGCAGACACTGGAGGAAACGGCCCGTCGGGGGGCCCTCTTCCGTGAGAAGTGGGACAGGGTGTTCGACCGGGAAAGTCGAACGACGGGATCCCTTTCAATACCTGCAGGACATCATGCCGATGCGCTACCGGCAAACCCCTCTCCCCGGAATTTTCAGGGAAAATCCCCCTCGAATGAAAACGCTTCCCGGCCGGAAAGGGAAACATTGCGGCAAGAAGACGAATCGGGCGGGAAGAAAAAGGACGGCGACGGTCTGGGGCTCGAATCCGAACCGGACACCTGGACCCGGGGGCCCGAAATACCCTTTATGGAACCCTCTCCCGAAGCCTTACCTGTCTTCGAATGGAACGAGGCGTTGATTCGTCAGGAGGTGGACAGTCTCCAGCGTTTTCTGAAAATCGGTCTTCCACAGGACGTGGAGGACGGACTGGTCGGTCGTCTGGTGGCCAGAAAGCTATCGGAACCGACATTCAAGGTCATGCGCCGACCGCTGGATCCCCGCCGGCCCAGGGACCTGCGGCTGCTGGTGATCATGGACTGTTCCCTTTCCATGACGGGAGCTCCCCATTACTATGGAGCGCACCTTGTGCGACTGGTGGAAGAGGCCCGTATCGGGCGGGTATTGGATGTTGTGGCCTGTTCCACACGGTATGCCTTCCGTCTCGATCCCCGCCACCTCAATTTACTGATGCCGGACGAAACAGACGGTTTCTACACCCTGACGCCGTTTCTTGATACGATCGGCGGGTCCTATGATCTTGCTGTTGTCCTGTCCGACTGCCAGAACAGCGAACGTTCCCTCGAAGCCCTGGGAAAATTGCGGCGGAAAATCCCGACCGTCGGTTGCTATGTCCTGCCCGAAAATCTGGGGGAAATGGCCGAGGTTTCCTTTGAACGTATCGCACAAGACGGAAAGCGGATTTTCCCCCGGGCGTTTATCCATTCCCGGACGTTTCACGGTCTGGGCCGGAGGCTTGCTCTCTACCTGAACGCCCTGAAAGGGAGAGGGTGAGACAGCATCGCATCATTTCTTAACGAAAAACGCCTGGTTTGGGTTTTGGGAGAACAACTCATGAAAACCGTTCGATTCATCCTGTTCCTGTCTCTCTTCTTGCTTCCGGTACCATCGGTTCTGGCGGCCGTTCCGTTTTCCTACAGCGCCCGTCAGGTGACGACCATTCATTCAGGTGGAGAAACATCCATCACGCAATCCAGGGTTTTTGTCTCGGGACAGAAGATCCGGGAAGAGCTTGGCGTGGAAAACGGCCGGGCAAAAAGTGTCATGATCGTCCTGATGGACGAAAACAAGGCCTGGTCCCTGGATCCGGCACGGAAGATCGCTCTTTCCATCCCCCTCAAGGTGTCTTCGTCCCAACGGATGCTGGCGGGTGACGGGAAAGGTCTTCCGGCCCCATCGGGAACCGAGACGGTAGATGGCGTTCTCTGCGACCGGATCAATCTGGTGGAAAACGGAAAGCCCGCAGGGATCGAATGGAGGAATCACAAAACAGGTTACCCCGTCATGTTCAGGACCGTCGACGGACGGATTACGACGCGTCTGTCGAATTTTGTGGTGGGACCTCAGCCGGCGTCCCTGTTTGCCGTTCCGGCAGACTACCGCATCATGAATCTTTCAGGTATGGGCGGCGTTCTGGGGAATGCCCTGAACAAGATGCTGCCGTCTGTCCCCTGATCATGGACGGGTCGATGGGACCGTCCATTCCGGAAATGTTTTCCGGAACTTCTCGATTTTGGGCCTCACGACCATCTGGCAGTAGGGTTGGCCGCTGTTGTGAGAAAAGTAGTCCTGGTGGTAATCCTCGGCAGGGTAGAAGGGACCCGCTTCCGAGAGTGCCGTGACGATACGCCTTCCCGACCCGGCGACGGACGAGGAAAGTTCCCTTATCAGATCAAGGGCGGTCTCCTTCTGGCCGGGGGAGTGGTAGAAGATCTCGGAGCGGTATTGGGTCCCGGTGTCGGCGCCCTGGCGGTTCAGGGTCGTGGGATCGTGGATCGCGAAAAAGATATCGAGAATCTGGCGATACGAGATCCGCAAGGGATCGAAGGTGATTTTCACCGCTTCCGCATGACCGGTTGTTCCCCCGCAAACCTCCCGGTATGTGGGAGATCGGGTTGTTCCTCCCGTATACCCTGACACCACGGAACATACACCCCGGGTGTCCCTGAAGACCGCATCCAGGCACCAGAAACAACCTCCAGCCAATGTCGCCGTTTCTTTTTGTGTTTCGCCCGTATTTTCTGTCTGGGACATCTATTTTCTCCTGTGGAGTGTTTACAGGCCCTGCGCGGTCGAAAAGTCATTCAGTGCCGGACACGCCGAGCAGTCCGGCAAGCTTTCGCAGGATGCCAGGAGGGCGGACAACTCCTGTTCCATCGATCCGAGTTTTTCCATCCTCCTGTGAACATCGTCCCTCTTGTTCCGGAGCATGGTCGAAACATGTTCCTTCACCTGACCGGGCGGAAGGGTCGGGAGGTGGTCCCTGAGGTCCAGAAGGGTCCGGATCTCTTTCAGTTCGAAACCCACCTCATGGGCGTGCCGGATGAATTTCAGGCGGCTTTTCTCCTCGTCCGAAAAAGACCGGATCCCGCCCCGGGTCCTGACAGGACAGGACAACAGTCCGATCTTTTCGTAAAAGCGGATGGTGTGGACGCTGATCCCCAATTCCCGGGCGATTTGGCCGATTGTTTTCAACACTGTTCTCCCAAAGAACAAAAAGAAAAACTTCTTGACCTAGAGTATACTCTAGGTTGTATCGTCTTCTCAAGAAACCTTCTTCAGGTCAATGGACAACGATCGCGGAAAGGAGGGTATCGTGGAGAAAACGGCCGGGGTGTTAGGGGAAGGGAAAAAGGGCGTGAAGTCCCTCCTGGGATTTGGTATCGCCGGTGCCATTGGTAGCGTCGCCTGTTGTGCCGGTCCCCTGATTCTGGCGACTCTCGGTATCGGAGGATCGATCGCGGGCGGTCTCGCCCGGCTGGATCCCTATCGTCCCTGGCTGATGGTGCTGACTGTAGTGATTTTTGGACGGGCTTTCTGGAAAACCTACCGGATTGATACCGGCTGCGCTCCGGGAAGCGCGTGTTCCGTTGAACCGAACGCCCAGCGCCAAAGGAGGATGCTCTGGGTCATGGCCGGAGTTGCCCTCCTGATCATGGCGTTTCCCTGGTATGGAGCCTGGCTGTTGCGGTAAGGAGGAAAGAGATGAAAGGAAATCAGATTTCCGGATGGTTGTTTGTTCTGTTGTCGGCGATGATTTTAGTCCTGTCCGGGAGCCTTTCCGGATGGGCAGCTTCTTCCGGTTCCCTCGAGACAGTGACGTTCTCCGTTCCCGGTATGCATTGCCGGTTGTGCCCCCTGACGGTCCAGAAGGCCCTGCGACGCCTTCCCGGGGTGGTGAACGCCCGGGCAGACCTGAAGACAAAAACGGCGACCGTCACCATCCAGCCGAACCGGGTTTCGGTCCGGTCCCTGGAACAGGCCACCCGGGAAGCCGGATATCCGTCGAGCGTCTTATCGCTGGCGAAGGCTTCCCCTTGAACCGTGTGCAGGGGGGGCCCGACGACCGGGTGTTTGCGGGAACGTCATCTTGTGCAACCCCCATTTAAAAGGAAGGGATGTTTGATGAGCGTTCACCAGGAAGTCGTCATCGAAGGGATGACGTGCGATCATTGCGCCCATACGATCCGTCGCGCGCTGGAGAAGATTCCGGGAGTGAAAGCCGATGTCTCCTTTGAACGGGGAACCGCTCTGATCGACCTGCCGGATGGGGTCGCACCGGAGCGCGTCGGACAGGCGATCCGGGACGCGGGCTATGGGGTGGTGGACGGAAAAGGCCGGGGCACGGCTGTGATCCTTGGCGGAGGGTCGGCGGCTTTCGCGGCTGCCATCCGGCTCGCGACCTCGGACTGGCGGGTGACGATTGTCGAACGGGGGACGATCGGCGGAACGTGCGTCAACGTGGGATGCGTCCCCTCCAAGATTTTTATCCGCCAGGCCCAGATTGCCCATCTCTGCCATGAGGGGCCTTTCGAGGTTTTGAGGGGGGGAGCGTTCCCGCCGGACCTGCCCCGTTTGAGGGGCCTGCAGAAAGCCCGCGTTAAGGAGTTGCGCAAGGCGAAATACGAAGACCTGCTGCCCCTGTACCCGCAAATCCGGTTTGTCCGGGGGGACGCCGCTTTTTCGGGCCCCCGCTCGGTGAGGGTTTCCGGTGAGGACGGGACCATGACAGAGATGTCGGCGGACCGCTTCCTGATCGCCACGGGATCCCGTCCTGCCGTTCCGGATATTCCCGGCCTTCGGGAAGTCCCTTTCTGGACATCGACCGAGGCCCTTGAGGAGGAGACTCTTCCGGATCGCCTGGTGGTCATCGGCGGGGGGTTCGTGGCGTGCGAGATAGGACAGGCGTTTCGGCGGATGGGAGCGAAGGTGACAATTCTGGTCCGCGGGGACCGTCTCCTGTCGAAGGCGGATCATGATGTGTCGATCGGTCTTCGCATGGCTTTCGAAGCGGAGGGGATCGAGGTCAGGATGGGTGTCGCGATCACCTCTGTCGGGAAAAAAGGGGAGATGTACACGCTGGAAACAAATCAGGGCAAAATAAGCGGTGACGCTCTTCTGGTGGCCGCCGGACGGGCGCCCAATACCCGGAACCTGAATCTGGCCGCCGCCGGTGTGAAAATGGACGCACGGGGATATGTCCGGGTCGACGATCACATGCGGACAAATGTGCCGGGGATTTTCGCCGCGGGGGACTGCACGACCCTTCCTCCTTTCGTATACGTGGCTGCGGCCGCCGCCACCCGAGCGGCTGCGAACATGGCGGGGGAAGATACCGCGCTCGACCTCTCCCTCGTTCCGGAGGTGGTTTTCACCGATCCCGCGGTGGCGGCTGTCGGCATGACGGAAGAGTCCGCACGGGCCTCGGGGCTTTCTGTCGAATCCCGTACGGTGGACCTGGAATCTGTTCCGCGGGCTCTGGCAAATTTCGACACCCGGGGCTTCGTCAAGCTCGTCGCGGAAACGGGGACGGGCCGGCTGGTCGGAGCGCAAATCTTGGCCAGCCAGGCCGGAGAGATGATCCAGACGGCGCATCTGGCGATCCTTCACCGGATGGCGGTCGGGGAACTGGGTGACCGGCTGTTTCCCTATCTGACGATGTCGGAAGGCCTGAAGCTTGCCGCCCAGTCGTTTTCGAAAAATGTGGCCCGCCTGTCCTGCTGCGCAGGATAAATGCGGGCTCTTGAGGTTCTTTCCCTGCCCGGATGAACCGAGGCGCGCCTTTCTCTTTTTCGCAGTTTCCCCGGAGGAAGGACGCATTTTCGGACCGTTCCTTTCCGGCGGGATCTTTCTCCCTTTCCGCAAGCACCCTGTTTTAAAGACCGGTTCGGGTTGTCCGGCCAGCTCTGGCTTTGAAGGACGGGAAACGCCAGCCCGCTCAGGTTGAAGGGGTGCCGTGTCGATAAGAGGACAGGGGGAAGTCCCGCATGCGTTTGAGGGAATGTCGCCGGCTTTTTTTCAGGTTTGACTTTACCTCCTCCCCCCCGTATATATTTAAATTTCGATGATGAAAACCCTCCCGACCCCCTGATTCCGAAAATTCCCCTTCCTGTGCCGGAAACGGGGCAGGCTCTGGTGGTCTGAGTTTTTCACGCGAACCCTCCTTTCTGCCGGATGGGAAGGGGGATACGGGGAGGACCAGATGTCGCACATGAACGGGTCCTACGATCTGAGGCTGGTGGCGCTGTCGGTTTTCATCTCCGTGATCGCCTCCTATACCGCTTTTAGCCTTTCCGGCCGGATTACCCGCACGTCCGGGAAAACGCGGTTTTTATGGCTGGCCGGCGGCTCTTTTTCCATGGGGACCGGTATCTGGTCGATGCATTTCATCGGAATGCTGGCCTACCAGATGCCGGTTCCTGTCGGTTATGACGTCCGTATCACCCTCCTGTCCCTGTTGATCGCGATCGTGATTTCGGGGTCGCCCTCTTTATGGCGAGTGGTTCCCGGATGGTTCTTCGGAACCTGATTCTGGCCGGAACCGTCATGGGCACTGGCATCGCTTCGATGCACTATACCGGGATGATGGCCATGGAGACCGGCTCTTCCATCCGCTACGACCCCTTTTTGTTCGTTCTGTCCATCCTGATCGCTGTTCTGGCTTCCGTCGCGGCCCTCCGGATGGTTTCCACCCTTCGGGTGAAAGAGCAGGACGCTCATGTCAAGGTCAAGGTCCTGAGCGCCCTCGTCATGGGGTTCGCGATTGCCGGGATGCACTATACCGGCATGGCCGCGGCCGTTTTTCCCTCGGGCATGGCCCGACTTCCGCCGAACGCTCCGGGATCTTCGTGGCTGGCCGGCACCATCGGACTTTCCTCCTTCATGATTCTGACGATCGCGCTGATCCTCTCTTTGGTCGACTCCCACCTGGCTTCCCGGACGGCGGGACTGGTGGGTTCCCTGAAAGCGGCCAACGAGAAACTCCATTATCTGGCCCTCCACGACGGACTGACCAAGCTTCCCAACCGGACCCTGCTCGAAGACAGGGTGGACCAGGCCATCCGCCACGCCGGGACGACGCGGGCGAGCTTTCCCCTCCTTTTTCTGGATATCGACCGCTTCAAGCCTGTCAACGACGCCCTGGGGCACCATGCCGGAGACAGACTCCTCCAGGAGGTCGCCCGGCGGCTGTCTTCCGCGCTCAACCCGGATGACACGGTCTCCCGTATCGGGGGGGATGAGTTCGTCATTCTCCTGCCAAACGAGGGAGACCCCCGGACCGTTCACGAGAAGGCCCGAACGATCCGGGATGCGGTTTCGCGGACCCTGGAGATTGACGGACAGCCGGTTACGGTTTCCGCCAGCATCGGTATCAGCGTATACCCGCACGACGGGCCAGACTTCCGCACCCTTCTCGTGAACGCCGACAGCGCGATGTACCATGCCAAGAGCAAGGGTGCCGGGAATATCCAGTTTTATTCGGCGGAGATGAATGAGAGCAACTCCCTTCGGATCGAAATGGAAAACGACCTGAGGCGGGCCATCCAGAATGAAGAATTCACGCTTTATTACCAGCCGAAGGTCATGCTCAAGACGGGTGTCGTGGAGTCGGTGGAGGCCCTGGTTCGCTGGAACCATCCGGACCGGGGAGTCCTCCTTCCGGAGCTCTTCATTCCCCTCGCCGAGGAAACAGGACTGATCATCCCCCTGGGAAAATGGATCATCGGTCAGGCCTGTCAGGACGCGGTGGCCTGGCAGACGGAGGGGTTCCCCAGCCTCCGGGTCGCGGTGAACCTTTCGGCGCTGCAGTTTGTCAACCAGAACCTGATGGAGGAGATCCTGTCGGCACTGGACCTGTCGGGTCTCGCGCCGGAGTGTCTGGAGCTTGAAATCACGGAATCGTTCCTGATGCGGGACCCCGAAGGGGCGATGCGCACCTTGTCCGACATCCGGAAAAAGGGGGTTAGCATAGCGATCGACGACTTCGGGACAGGATATTCCAGTTTCTCGTATCTGAAGAAATTCCCTCTCGACCACCTGAAGATCGACCGGTCTTTCATTACGGATATTTGCCATAATTCCCATGATGCGGCGATCGTCCGGACGATTGTCACGCTGGGTCACAGCCTGAATCTCAAGGTGATCGCCGAAGGCGTCGAAAACGCCGGTCAGATCGACATGCTGACCGCCATGGGCTGCGACGCCTACCAGGGATTCTTCAAGACCCGCCCGCTTCCGCCACAGGAAATGGCGGAGATTCTGAAAAAAGAGCGTATGACAACAAAAAACGCCGTCGACAGCGAAATCGACTGACACGTCCTCTCCTGCCGATGAGGTATCTGGGGGCCGTCTCCCCCGATCAGGCCTCTGTGTTTTTCCGGAAGGCCGTGAGCCGGTCCCGGTAACAGCCACCGTCGCCGAAGTCGCAAAAATCGTGGTATCGGGAGGGAGCTCCCGATACCCGCCGGACATGTTTGATCGGACAAAAATATTGTTCCGTCCGTGAAGCCACCTCCCGGGCGAAATTCATGAGACCGTTCGCATACCCGCAATAGTCACAGTTGATCTGTTCGATCCGGTTCAGATAGGGAAGTTTTCCCCGGTCCAGGGAGATATACCGCTTTCTGTCCACTTTCCTGATCCCGTAAGCCTGGAAACAAATGGCCTGATAGAGGCCGATCCAGAGATCAAGCAGGATCAGTGGGAGAAAAAGGGAATAGATGACAGGGGCCACCAAAAGGCTCTTGAGAGGCGTCTCCTTCAGAAATGCCCAGATCCCTTGCCGCATCGCCCGATGGATTTCCCGGGATTCCCGATCGAAGAACACCTTTTCCTTTTCCAGGCGGTAGCGGAATTGTTGTCGTTTTTGCTCCGCTTCCCGGAGGATCTCCTCTTCCAGCTCTTTTTCCATATGGGCTATTTTGTCGAGAATGGCGGATATTCTTGTACTCATGCGAGACCTCCATGATGACGGGGAATGAGGAATCAACCGGGCGGCGGGAAGAGGACCGGGACAAGATCATACACGCATTTTTCAGGAAGGCATAAACAAATATGCTGGCCTTTCATCCTGTCGGATGAGGAGAAGACCGGGCTCGACGGACGGATCGGACCGGTCCCTTCGAAGGTGATGGCGCGGCGATCGGTCTGTTCTATCTGCAGTCCCAAGGGGGTTCGCCCGTGTCCGGATATGTCAGGATCAGAGACGGCGGCCCAAAACTCAGGTCGCCGCCCCCGATCCATTCCTGGACAAGAAACGGCCTCAGTCGGGATCATCATCCACACAAAAAAGGACGGGGATGCGTCCAGAGCGAAAAGAGGCCTCCCTCCCGGGGGAGACGGATCAGTTTTTTGACAACATTTTGTTTGTCGAGTGGATGCTTTTTTCGTTGCGGGCCGCGGGTGCGCCGGTTTTTTTCTTGGAATGGTCGAACCGGATGGGCACTCCCCTGACTGTCGTGCAGGTGACCGTATAGACATTATAGAGAGGAAAGAACCCATAAAGCGTCGACTGCGTGGCGACATGGACAAGCCCGTCGGCCTTCAGTTCGGGGTGAGTCGACAAGGCGTTTCTCATGGCCGATTCGATATCGGAGTTCCCGATGGGAAGAATGCCCAGAATGAAGTGGCGGCAAGCCTTTCCCGAGATTTCGGATCCGACCCTGTGAAACGTGTGGTCGTCGTGAGGGCCCAGATCGGCCTCCGACTCGCTGTTGGACAGGATCCCGAGACTTCCGGTCGAGGTGCATCCGGCAAGGAGCAGTGCAGAGATGCCCAGGGACAGGGCTGTTTTGGATAGGAGGATGCTTTTTTTCATGGAATGTCCTTTCGGTTTGTAGAGTCCATATGGCCTGCTTTTTGATGGAAAGAAAAGTTTCGGATAAACGCGTTTCCCGTTCGTTGGGGACAGGTGAAGCCAGCTATCAGTCCCTTTTCATTTGTGCGATCCCGCTTTGGCACGCTCTTTGATGTTTCCATGGTTGGCGCTGACGTTAGCCATGGGGCCCGCTGTGTCATGGAGCATCGACATCGAGATCGGGGCTGGTGTGGTGCTCTGGTGGTAAACGAATCCGTCTCCGTATCCGCCTCCGGGATAGTAGGCGGGTCCGGATACGCCGCCGTAGTTGCCTCCACATCCGGGAAGGGCCATCAGAAAGAGCAATGCCAACCACAGGATTTTCCCGCGAAGAAGCCCCTGTCGTTTGTTCAAGCGGGAATGGGGATTCATGTCAGTTCCTCCTCTTGGTGTGAGGTGCGTATTCGCCGGGAAAAAATTGGATCAAGGCGGCGCAGGGTATTGATGTTTCTTGTGCGCCTGAAACGCCTATGGATAAACGTGAAAACCGTCGAATCAGAACACCCCTCACCGGGCGGGTACCAGCCTGTCAAGAGTTATGACTTTTTCTGGATCAACCTTCTTGTCCCTGACGGAGGGAGATGTTCGCAACCGATGGAAAGACGGAAAGAACAAGAACGGGAGGGCAAGCATTCTGTCTGAAGGCCGATCGTTCATTGAGACAGTTGATCGGCGCAGGGGCCAGAAGTCTTTTATAATGACAGGGAAATGGCGTTCAACAGTGAGGTGGGATGGAGCAGGAAGGCAACAGACAGTTCTTTCCGGGGTCCATTGGCAACCGAGAGTGCTGAGGTTTTCCCTGCCGGAAGAACCGCCTGTCGAAACGGAGGGGTCCGGACGGTCAAATGGAGCGGGGAGAGCACTGTTTTTCTTGGGAAACACACGCCTTTTCATCGATCGAAAAGGCAGGGAACCCGTTCAAAGGGCATTGGGTCCTCGTCCGTTCTAGCGGGCCCAAGGGATCCGAATCTTTTGGGTCAAGATTCTGAACCTTTAGGGTCTGCACTTTTTTATGACAGGTTTGTTTGACTGCAGGAAAAATCTCAAAGGATTCAGCTTGCTTCTGGGTTCAAATCAGCCCTTTCTTTGAATATCAGGAACACACCCATCGGTTCGGCCCATCTCTGACGGGATGGATGAAGATGTTCCGAAAACGGACCAAGAGCGAGATTCTTTCTTGACCATCCAATTTCCCGGCAAGAGAGCACGTCCTTTTGCGTCGTAGCTCCCAGACTTCTTGAAAAACCGGATCATTTCGGTGGCTACATCGTGTCATGGATCATGGATAAGAACATCCGACATGTCAAGAAGATTTTTTCCCAAAAATCGGCCCACGGCCCGTCCCGTCGACCGGATCCTGCCGGACCAGGAAAAAAGGCGCGCAAGTCGCTTTCGGTCTCTCTATATCCGAATCTGACGTCCGGGGAGTCATCGGCCATCAGATCTTGAGGAGAAAGCCCAGATTGTTCGTCGATACCTGAAAGACCAGGTGGGTCTGCTATCAGATGGGGCCATTGCTGTGATCGCCCGAAAGACCGGACAAAATAGGAAGTTTGAGTTTACCTGTCAGGGGAAACCGATCCTGCGCGTCAACAACCGTGGCTGGAAGAGGTCTTTGAAGAAAGCAATGTGAGTCGCGTCACAAATCCGGCACAGGACATCGTGCACGGAAAGAAAAAGTGGTGAGCCGCCTGGGCTTCGATCCCAGCACACTCGCCTTAAAAGGGCGATGCTCTACCGAATGAGCTAGCGGCTCGAGGGGTATTGTCGGAAAAAACGGGACCGGTTGTCAAACCTCGGGGGACGAGGAAGCCAGAGCTTTCAGGAGAGCCAGTGTAACGGAAAGGACGACAGGTCCGATAAAAAGACCGATCAGGCCGAAAGCCTCGAGCCCGCCCATGACCCCCAGCAGAATGGCGAGAAACGGGATATCGGAGGAACGGCCGATAAAGATGGGCTTGACGAAATGTTCGATGATGCCCCCTCCCAGAAGATTCCAGATCCCGAATGCGATGGTTGCGACCCAATGATGCATGACGGCGAGGTAGAGAAGGGACGGGACCCAGACAACGACCGCTCCGACCGGAAAGAGAGCGGCCAGAAAAGCCATGGTTGTGAGCAGAAGAACATTCGGAAGTCCTGCGGCCCAGAAGCCGATGGCTGACAGGATGGCCTGAAAAAGGGCTGTGAAGAACACACCGTAAAGGACGCCGCGGGTGGTGGCCGGGATGACTTTCAGCGGGATCGTCATCCGTGGGCCGGCCCATTGTGTGAACAGTCGAGACAAGGTGTGCCAGATCGTTTCTCCATGGAGAGTGAAGGCGAAAAACGCCAGGAGAAAAATGAAAAACTCCAGGAACCATTTTCCCAGGTTGGTGGCCAGTGACAGGACCTGGTTTCCGAAGGCGAGAATATGCGTCTGCAATTTCGCCGTGGCGACATCCAGGCCAATGGGATGGGTCTTCAGACCAACCAGGAGTGCGTTGATCCGGGGGCCAATGACGGGAAGCCTGGCGATCCAGTCGGGGACTGTGGCGTGCGGGTCCATGAGAAAGTTCCGGATGCCTTCGATGGCAAGGATGAGTTCATGGGAAAGGGGGACGCCCAGGGAGAGAAGGGGAGCCATGACAAAGGCCAGGAAAAGGAATGTGGTCAGAAGGGCGGTCCAGGCCGGCCGGCCCGTTTTTCTGAGCATGACAGAGTAGATCGGGTGGATGGCAAATGACAGGATCGCGGCCCACAGGAGAGCCGAAAGATAGGGAGAGATGATCAGGTAGAGCAGACCGAACAGCGACAGGAAGAGTGCCATGGCGATGAACGGTCTGCCGGAAGTCGGGTGTGAGCCGGACGGGGTTTCTTCAGATGGAAGGGGTGCGCTCAAGCCGGATTCCTTCGGATTCCGGACAAAAAATGTTGGCATTCCGGACAGGCTGAAGTCGGGATCATGCCCCGTGATGCATGAAAAGCCAGGGGGCTTCCCCTTTCCTCCGCTCCTCGTACTGGCGGACCCGGTCCTTGTGGGTGAGTGTCAGGGCGATGTCGTCGAGACCTTCCAGCAGGCATTTTTTCCTGAAGGGGTCGATTTCAAACGACCAGCGCGTCTGATCCGGAAGCGTCACGGTCTGTGCGGACAGGTCGATGGCGATCCGGTAGCCGACGGTCGCCTGGATATCCCTGAATAGTCTGTCGATCTGGTCCTCGGCCAGACGGACGGGCAAAATTCCGTTCTTGAAGCAGTTGTTGTAAAAAATATCGGCAAAGCTGGGTGCCAGGATCGCCCGGATCCCGAAATCCAGAAGGGCCCACGGCGCATGTTCCCTGGAACTTCCGGACCCGAAGTTCTGCCGGGTGACAAGGATGCGGGTCCCCTTGTATCGTTCCTGGTTCAGGATAAATTCCGGATTGGGCGTCTTTCCGTCCGGAAGATATCGCCAGTCGTAGAACAGGCTGACGCCCAGGCCGGTGCGTTTGATGGTTTTCAGGAACTGCTTGGGGATGATGGCATCGGTGTCGATGTTTGCCCGGTCAATCGGTGCCGCGACGGCGTCCAGTTTTGTAAATGCTTCCATCCGTTCATTCTCCTTGAAAAGTGTCCGGGCTCAGGACCAGGTCCGGATGTCGACAAAGTGACCGGCAACGGCAGCAGCTGCAGCCATGGTCGGGCTGACGAGATGGGTTCTTCCGCCCTTGCCCTGCCTTCCCTCGAAATTGCGGTTCGATGTGGAGGCACACCGTTCGCCAGGAGCCAGCTGGTCCGGATTCATGCCGAGGCACATGGAGCACCCCGGCTCCCGCCATTCGAACCCCGCTTCGGAAAAGACCCGGTCGAGGCCCTCTTTTTCGGCCTGCATCCTGACCAGTCCGGAACCCGGAACAACCATCGCACTGACGTGGGGAGCCACCTTTCGCCCCCGGATGACGGACGCCGCCTGACGCAGATCCTCGATCCGGCCGTTTGTGCAGGAACCGATGAATACCCGGTCAATTTTCAGACTGTCGAGTGGGGTGCCCGGCCTGAGCCCCATGTAATCGAGCGCGTTTTTGATGTTCGCCCGGGAAACCGCGTCCGGTGCTGTTTCCGGATCAGGTACACGGCTGGTGACAGGAAGGACCATCCCGGGATTGGTGCCCCATGTGACCTGGGGAACCAGCGTCGAGGCATCGAAATCCATCGTGCGGTCATAGTGGGCATCGGGATCTGAAGCGAGCGCCTGCCAGGCGGCAACCGCCCTGTCCCACATCTCTCCCCGGGGAGACATGGGGCGGTTTTTCAGGTATTCGAAGGTCACCGCGTCCGGGGCGATCATGCCGGCCCGCGCCCCGGCCTCGATGGCCATGTTGCAGAGGGTCATGCGGGCTTCCATGCTGAGGGACCTCACTGTGGGTCCGGCAAATTCGAGAACGTACCCGGTGCCGCCGTCGGTGCCCAGTCGGCCGATCAGGGCCAGAACCAGATCTTTTGCGGTCGTGCCGTGGGGAAGAGTCCCGGTGATCCGGATCAGGAAACTTTGGGGTTTTTTCTGGAGCAGGGTCTGCGTGGCGAGCACATGTTCGACCTCGCTTGTTCCGATGCCGAACGCCAGGGCTCCGAAGGCGCCGTGGGTGGAGGTGTGGCTGTCTCCGCAGACGAGCGTCATGCCCGGAAGCGTGAAACCCTGCTCCGGAGCAATGACGTGGACGATGCCCTGCCTGATGTCATTCATCGAAAAGATCGGCACGCCGAACGCGCGGGCGTTTTCCTCAAGGGTATCAACCTGGAGGGCGCTGACAGGATCGGAGATGCCATGGGCACGGTCGGTCGTGGGGACGTTGTGATCCGGAACCGCCAGCGTGGCATCCGGCCTGTGGACAGGGCGTCCGGCCAGACGGAGACCTTCGAAAGCCTGCGGACTCGTGACTTCATGGACCAGTTGCCGGTCGATGTACAGGAGCGTCGCCCCTTCAGTTTCCGTCACAACGTGATCGTCCCAGACTTTTTCAAACAGCGTCCTTCCCATCTTCATCCCCCGCAGACCGTTTCCTTTTTGGCAGTTCCCTGATGATTCCGAATGTTTGCTCTTGGTTTTTGAAACCGGAATCAATATCCTACCACAAGAGGTCCCGGTCTTGTCATGCGCGGGAGGATGGACGGGAGTTCGGACGGAGCCCGGAGGAGAGCGGTTGGCGGAGCGTTGGCTGGTTACCGGAGGGTGTGGATTCATTGGCTCGAATTTCGTGCTGTCTGCACGGAGGCAGGGGATCGCGGCGATCCTGAACCTGGATCTCCTGACCTATGCAGGCAACGAAGACAACCTCGCCTTGCTTTCTGACGATCCTGGTTACTGCCTGCTCCGGGGGGACATTGCCGACGGGAAAGCTGTCCGGAAGGCCCTGGCGGATTTCTCCCCCACGGCGATTTTTCATTTTGCCGCGGAAAGCCATGTGGATCGGTCGATCGAGGGACCTGCGGTGTTTCTTCGAACCAATGTCGAGGGAACGTTTACCCTGCTTGAGGAAGCCCGCCGCTATTGGTCCGCCCTGCCACCCGCCGCCAGGGAGGGTTTCCGGTTCCTGCATGTTTCGACCGACGAGGTGTTCGGATCCCTCTCCCCTTCCGATCCGCCCTTTACCGAATGGACGCCTTACGCCCCGAACTCTCCTTACGCCGCATCGAAGGCCGCGAGCGACCATTTTGTCCGCGCCTGGCACCACACCTTCGGCCTTCCGGTCCTGACGACAAACTGTTCCAACAACTTCGGTCCGTTCCAGTTTCCGGAAAAACTGATTCCGACAGTCATCCTCTCGGCCCTGAAGGAGAAGGAGGTCCCTCTTTACGGAGACGGGCAGAACATCCGGGACTGGCTCTATGTGGAGGACCACTGTTCGGCCATTCTGCGGGTATGGGAGAAAGGCCGGACGGGGGAGACATACAATATCGGAGGTGGAAACGAGAAAACCAACCGGGATATTGTCGAGGCCATTCTCTCCATTCTGGACGCAAAGCGGCCGCGTCTGTCGGGGGCGTCCTACCGGGAGCTGATCCGTTTTGTTCCGGACCGTCCGGGCCATGACAGACGTTACGCCATGGACGGCTCCCGGATCAAAAAGGAGCTGGGATGGATCCCTTCCAGGGACTTCGATACCGCACTGAAAGACACCGTCGACTGGTATCTGGAAAACGTCTCCTGGTGGAAGGCGCTCGAGTCCCGCCATGAAGCTGGAACACGCCAGGGGTTGCTTCCGGGGGGGATACCCGGAGCGGTGGAGCAACGATGAGGGGGATTGTCCTCGCGGGCGGAAGCGGTACCCGGCTGCACCCCCTGACCCATGTCGTCAGCAAGCAGCTGATGCCTGTATATGACAAGCCGATGGTCTACTACCCCCTCTCCACGCTGATGCTGGCAGGCATCCGGGAAATCCTCATTATTTCGACCCCCCGGGATCTTCCGCTCTTCCGGTCTCTTCTGAAAGACGGAAGCCAGATCGGTCTTGAACTGAGCTATGCGGAACAACCCTCTCCCGGAGGTCTCGCCCAGGCTTTTCTGATCGGCAAGTCGTTCGTCCGGGAGGAACCGGTCGCCCTCGTTCTCGGGGACAACATTTTTTTCGGCCACGGTCTTCTGGAGAGCCTCCGCCGGGGGACAAGCCTCCGCAAGGGTGCACTGATTTTCGGCTATCCGGTCCGGGACCCCGAGCGATATGGCGTCCTCGAATTCGATTCCACCGGCCGGGTCTGCGGCATCGAGGAAAAACCGGCCCGTCCCCGTTCACGGTACGCGGTTCCCGGGATTTATTTCTATGACGGCACGGTATCCCGGCGGGCGGCCGACCTTTGTCCGTCCCCCCGGGGAGAGATTGAAATCACCGACCTGAACCGGTCCTACCTGTCAGAGGGGCTTCTGGAGGTGGAACGGATCGGGCGCGGCATCGCCTGGCTGGATACGGGAACGCACGAATCCCTCCTGCAGGCATCGAACTTTATCGAAACGATCGAAAACCGGCAGGGACTGAAGGTCGCCTGCCTGGAGGAGGTCGCCTTCCGGATGGGGTATATCGGTGCGCACGACGTCGAGCGAATCGGTCGGGAGATGGAAAAAAACGGGTACGGACAGTACCTCCTTTCCGTCGTCCGTGAAGCCCGGGAAGAAGGGGGAGGGCAGACGTGAAGGTCGTGGACACCCCGATCAGAGGGATCCTCCGTATCCGGCCGGATGTGCACGGGGATGAAAGGGGGTTCTTCCTCGAGAGCTTCCATGCGAAAAAATTCGCGGCACTGGGAATCCCGCAGCTCTTTGTCCAGGACAACCACTCCCGTTCGGCGAAAGGTGTCCTCCGGGGACTCCATTTCCAGAAGCGTCATCCGCAGGGGAAGCTGATCCGGGTTCTGTCGGGATCCCTTTTTGACGTGGCGGTAGACATCCGGCGGGCCTCCCCCACATTCGGCCAGTGGTTCGGCCTCGTTCTCACGGCACGGGATCCGGAGTTCCTGTACGTTCCGGAGGGGATGGCGCACGGCTTTCTGGCGCTCGAGGAAGGGACGGAGCTCTTCTACAAGTGTACCGATTTTTACGACAGCACGGACGAAGGGGGGATCCGGTGGGATGACCCAGGCATCGGCATCGCCTGGCCGGAGCCTCCCAAAGTGATTTCTCCGAAGGATGCCGTCTTTCCCTTCCTGTCCGAACTTGCCCCGGAAGATTTGCCTTTGGCCTGATCCGGACGGACTAGGGGAGAGGGGATAAACGACTTTCCCCCATGAAAAGGATCACGAAAAACGAGACCAGCGCCGCGACGGACAACAGGTCCCCGGCTGCCGTCCGGTCGTGAAAGTGGTGCGAGAGCCACGTCACGACCAGGGGGGTGGTTCCGCCGAACATCGCCAGATTCACGTTATAGGTGAAAGAGAGGGCGGAGCATCGCACGTTTGCGGGAAAGATCTCCGTCATGATGCTGGGAAGGGGGCCGATGTAAAGTGACAGAAGGAGGAGAAAGACCCCTTCTCCCCCGACGATGGCGACGGTCGATCCGCCGGAGAACTCCCTGTACAAAAGGGGGGACAGCAGGAGAAACCCGGCGGCCGAAAAGAGTGTGACCGGTTTTCTTCCGATCCTGTCGGAGAGGTGTCCCGCCAGGGGGACCAGAAACAAAAGAAGCGCGAGTCCCGATACCTGTACGGCGAGGGCTGTGCGGAGGGAACTTCCGGGGAGTTCTGCCAGAAAGGCCGGCTGGTAGATGACGATCATATAGAAGGCGATCGAGTTGGTGACGAGAAACCCGAACCCCTTGGCCATCTCCCGGCCGTGTCCCCGGAAGGCGACCAGAAGCGGCAGGCCGTTTTGCTCATCCGGGCGGAATGCGGGAGATTCGGGGAGGTGGCGACGAAGGTAAATGCCGGCGATCATCAGGATAACGCCGGCGAGGAAGGGAATCCGCCATCCCCACAGGGCGAGCCGGTCCGGCCCCAGGAGGAGGGAGACCCCCAGAGCGGAAAGGGTTCCCAGAAGGATGCCACCGACCACGCCCACCAGGGCCCAGGACCCATGATATCCTCTTTTGTGAGGGGGGGCGCTTTCCACCAGAAAAGACATGACGAGGGTAAACTCCCCTCCGATCGCGAAACCCTGGAGGATCCGGAGGAGCACGAGGAGGATCGGGGAAAGGATGCCGGCATCGCGGTAGGAGGGAAGGAGCCCGACCAGTGCGGTGGGGACGGACATCAGCAGGATGGAAAGCACGAGGGCTTTTTTGCGTCCGCGGGTATCTCCGGCGTGACCCAAAAAAATTCCTCCGACAGGACGGCTGATGTACCCTGCGGCAAATGCCCCGAAGGTCTCCAGCAGTCCGAGATAGCTGTTGCCGGGCGGGAAGAAAATCCGGGCGAACAGGGTGGCGAAACTTCCGTAGAGAGCGAAGTCATACCACTCGAGGACATTTCCGACGATGTTGGCCGAGAGGATGACCCCGGGTGCGGCAGGCGGGTTCGGGGATTCCGGGGTGCGAAGCGTCATCATGCTCCTGTTCTTTGGGGGTAGCAGTCGTTCTCCGGTCGGGCCGGACGATATGCTCCATTCTTGCAGAACAGGGTGCCGGAGGAAAGGGCGGAGAGTTGACCGGTTTATGCCAAAGAGGATCCCTGAACGCATCCGCGATGCTGTTTTTTTCCTTTTTCGCCGGCGTTCTCCTTGTTGCCGGAATGCTTTATCCGGAAGATCTCCTGGCATCCGACCGGACGACGGCCATCCGGCTGGGCGAAAAAGCGGCGAAGGGGGACGCCTCCTCCCGGAAAGCACTGGTCGATCGGGCCCGTCGAGGGGACGTCTGGGCGGAAATCGTCTACGGCGATCTCCTGGAAAAGGGGGAAGGCGGGCCCGGAAACCCTTCGAAAGCCCTCTACTGGTACAGGAAGGCGGCAAAGACCGGCAATCCGGTGGCAGAGACCAACCTGGGAGCGGCATATTACTTCGGGCAGGGGGTCCGGGACGATTACGTGGAGGCGGCCAGCTGGTTCAGAAAAGCTGCCCGCCAGGGATTTCCGGCGGCCGAAAACTGGATGGGCTCGCTCAGGGCTGCGGGGCTCGGAGTTCCCCGCAACCCCTTTCGGGCCATCCGATGGTACCGCCTCTCCGCCGCACACGGTGAAACGGCGGCCATGACGAATCTGGGCGAAGCCTACATGGAAGGCGTGGGGACCTCACGGGATCCGGCGAAGGGGGTTTTCTGGCTCCGGAAGGCCGCGAAGAAGGGTGATCCGGAAGCCGCCGCGATCCTGGGGGCGGCCTACAAATACGGCCAGGGGGTCCCCCGGGATTTCACCCGGGCCGTGGGGTGGTACAGGAAAGGGGCACGGGGGGGCGATGCCATGGCCGCCTACGGACTGGGGATCTGTTACGCCCGGGGTCAGGGTGTGGCGGCGGATCCCGTTCGCGGGTTCGCCTGGCTGACCGTCGCCCGGAAGATGTCGCGGCAGGGTTCCCCCACCGCAGGGATTATCGACAGGGAGCTCGGCTACCTGCGCCACAGGATGAGCCCGGCCTCCCTCTCCCGCGGGCAGGCGCTGTCCGAACGGCTCCTGAAACGCTGGCCCGAACACTGAACCCGACCGGAGCCCGGTACGGGAAAATCCGCCGGCTTGGCGCGATGCGCGGGCCGGCGCGGGGGATCGCATGATGGATCAGGCCGAAAAAGCGCCGGAAAGTGTTCCGGACCCGAATGTTCAGAGCATCCAGACATTCGGTTTCCGGATTTTCGAGACCCTGGAGGCGGGCATCGGCATCGCCGACGCGAATACCGGCCGGTATGTCTTTGTCAATCCCAAGTGGTGCGACATGCTGGGATTCACACGGGAAGAGCTCACCGGATTGACGATCCGGGATATCACCTTTCCCGAAGACTGGCCCATGACCGAAAAGGTTCTCCTGGAGGCAAGGGAAGGATTAAGGGAATGCTACATCCTCGAAAAACGGTTCGTCCGGAAAAACGGCTCCGTCTTCTGGGGGCTTCTCCTGGCGAGGGTGTTTCGGGACCCCTCCACGGGACAACTGTTTTACAACGGCGTCATTCTGGATTTCGACGAAAAAAAACGCATCGAGATCCAGCTGATGGAGGAACGCAACATCACGCGGGCCCTGTCGGAAATCAACGCCCTCATCCTGAAGCGACCGCCTCCCGGTGATCTCTACCGGGAATCCTCCCGGATTGCCGTCGAGTTCGGCGGGGTGCTCGCGGCCTGGGTGGCAGAGGTTGATTCCGCGACCCTGTCCACCCGGAAGGTCGGTCTCTACATGAAAGACTCCCTGATTCTGGAAGGAATAGACAGTGTGACCATCTCTGTCGATCCCGAAAGACCCGATGGCAAGGGGACGGTGGGGCAGGCGTTCCGGTCCGGCCATCCGGTCGTCATGAACGATTTTATGGACAATCCTCTGTCGTCCCACTGGCAGGAGGACGCCCGAAAGTTCCGGGTCGCTTCCGTCGGCGCCTTTCCTATCCGGAAAAACGGACAGATTGTATCCCTTCTGGTCATCCTCTCGGGCCGGCCGGGCTATTTCGAACCGGAAAGCATCGGCCTTTTCTCCCGCATCGCCGAAGCCATCTCCTTCGCCCTGGACGATTTCGAGCGGGAGGAGGATCTGTTTCTGACCTCCCGGGTGTTCGATGCCGTCCCGGAAGGGATCTTCGTCACCGATGTCCAGGGGCGGATCGGCCGGGTCAACAGCGCTTTTTGCCAGTTGTCCGGCTATCGTCCCGAGGAACTGCTGGGCCGGGAGGCGGACATGCTCACCGCCGGCGCGGAAAAGGGGATCCTGTGCGCCTCTATCCGGGAAACCTTCGACCAGGGCCGGCCGGTCGAAGGAATCTTTGAGCTTGTCAGGAAGGACGGCTCCCCCTACATGGTGGAGGCGACCATCTCCCTGGTCGAGATCTCCCGCCGGGACATCCGGTACGTCGTTCTCCTCCTGAAGGACGTGACCGCCAAGATGGAGCGGGACAGGGAAATCTGGCGGCTGGCCAACATCGACGACCTGACCGGCCTTTTAAACCGCATCGCCCTGATCGACCGGCTGGGAAGGGAGATGGAGAAGATCCACCGGAAAGAAGGGGCCCTCGCCCTGTTTTTTCTGGATTTCGACGATTTCAAGCAGATCAACGATACCCTGGGCCACAGCGCCGGGGACCTTTTCCTCCGGGTCATCGGAAGCCGGCTTTCCGGCTCCGTCCGTCCGACGGACATCGTGGCCCGCCTCGGAGGGGACGAATTCGTGGTGGTGACGCCCATGGAGTCCGAAGAGGGGGTCCTGTCCTTTGCCCGGAAAATCATGGACCTTCTGTCCACCCCCGTCTCCATCCAGTCCCAGACCGTCCAGACGTCGGTTTCGGTCGGGGTTGCCACCTTTCCCCGCGACGCGGACTCCGTCGAGGATCTCCTGCGCAAGGCGGATATCGCGATGTATCAGGCCAAGGGGAAGGGGAAAAACATCTGGCAGTTTTTCAACCAGGAGATGGAAACGCGGATCCGGCTGCGCTTCGAGCAGGAGCAGTTGCTCCGGAACGGCCTTCTGGAAGGCTCTTTTTCCCTGTGTTTCCAGCCGCAGGTGGACGTCTCCCGGAAGTGTCTGGTGGGGGTCGAGGCGCTCGCCCGGTGGCCCGATTCCGGGAGAGGCCAGATCTCCCCGGAATCCTTCATCCCCCTCGCGGAGGAAACGGGATCGATCCTGCCCCTGGGGGAATGGGTCCTCCGGGAAGCCCTGAAAACCATCCGCATCTGGTCTTCTGCGGGGCGTCCGCGTATCCGGATGGGGGTCAACGTCTCTTCCCGACAGTTCTGGAGCCCGGCTTTCTGGGGGTTTCTCAACAACATCCTCTCCGAACACGCCGACCTGACCCGCTGGCTGACGCTGGAGCTGACGGAGAGCGTCCTCATGCGGGACCCGGATCAGGCGGGAAGCCAGCTCTCCTGGCTCAAAAAACAGGGAGTCCGGATTTCGATCGACGACTTCGGGACGGGATACTCCTCCCTCTCCTACCTGTCCCGGTTCCCGGTAGACGAGATCAAGGTTTCCCAGGAGTTCGTCATGCGGATGGCCAAAAGTCCGCGCGACCTGAAACTGGTCAAGACCATCATCCAGATGGGAAAAAGCCTGCGTCTGAACCTGGTTGGGGAGGGCGCCGAAACGCAGGAGGAAGTCGATATACTCAAGGATCTCGGGTGTTCCGTCATCCAGGGGTTCGCCCTCTCGCGGCCCCTTCCGGCCGCGGAGATGGAAGCTTACTGGGATACCTTCCTTTAGTCCGGTAACACAAATGATGCAAACGGGAGGAATACGGTTGTGGATTTGATTCTCTGGCGGCATGCGGAGGCCGGGGCATCCGGGTCGGGGGATGACCAGCGGGAGCTGACATCGAAAGGCCGGATGGCTGCGCGGGAAATCGCATCCTGGCTTTTGCCGCGTCTGCCTTCCCGTTTTTACCTGATTTCGAGCCCTGCCGTCCGGGCGCTGGAGACGGCGCGGTGTCTCCAGCCGGATCCGGAAATCGTGACCATGCTTTCCACGGGAACGACGCCCCAGGCTTTCCTGCAGGCGACCGGCTGGCCGGACCGAATGGAGACGGTGGTCGCGGTCGGCCACCAGCCGACCCTGGGTCTGGTGGCTTCCCTCGTGATGACGGGGGAGCTCTATCCCTGGGCGGTCAAAAAGGGAGCCCTCTGGTGGTTCCGTATCCGGCCGGAAAAGGGGGAGGGACCCGTTCTCCGGGTCGTGATCTCTCCGGAGATACTGGACCCTTTCCCCTGAACTTTTCCCCTAGCACAAGGGGGCGTGCCGCTTTCTGCGGAGGGGCGGATTTTTGAGCACATGCGTTGCACTTTCGATATTTTCCAGTAATTCGTCGATCATCGTCCGGCTGACGTTTTCCCGGACGACAACCCTCAGAAGAGAGACCTCGCTGGCATCCGGCGGCAACGTGTAGGCCGGAACAATCCAGCCGTACTGCCGGAGTTCGGAGGCGATTTCCGGTTCCCTCCCCGCATGGGGCGCCTTCAGCCGGAAGGCGACGATCGGCAGGGTCGGATCGGGATCCACCGGCTCAAAAAGAGGGGAGCCGGCCAGTTCTTTCGCCAGATAGCGGGCGTTGGTCCGGCAGTTTTCCATGATGGACCGGTACCCTTTTTTCCCGAGCCGCAAAAGGTTGTAGTACTGTCCAATGACGAAGGCGGCGTTGGAGGAGAAGTTCAGGGTGTAGGTCTCCTCCTCGGAGCCAAGGTAATTGACGCGGAACACCAGATCGTCCGGCAAATCTTTCCGGTCCCGGAAGATCAGCCAGCCGACTCCTGGATACACCAGTCCGAACTTGTGCCCCGACACGTTGATCGAACGGACGCGCGACAGCCGGAAATCCCACCGACGGTCCGGCTCGAGGAACGGGAGGATCAGTCCTCCGCTCGCCCCGTCCACGTGGATCGGGATCTGCCACCCCCGCTCCTTTTCCAGTTTCTCGAGGGCGGCGTTCAGCTCTTCCACCGGGTCGATCTGACCGGTGAAGGTGGTTCCGACCACCGCCCCCACCGCGATGGTGTTTTCATCGATCCACCGGAGGGCTTCCCCGATGTCCATCGTGTACCTTCCGGGCTTGAGCGGAACGGTGCGCATCTCCACGTCGAAATAACGGGCAAACTTGTCCCAGACCACATGGACGTCTCCTCCGACCACCAGGTTGGGGCGATCTGCCGGACGACCGGCCGCACGCGCCCGGATCTGCCAGCTTTTCTTGTGGGCCAGGAGACCCAGAAGGATCGCCTCCGACGAGCCGATAGTCGATGTGCCGGCGACGTCCTCCGCAGGAGGCGCGTGGAAAAGGTCGGCCAGCATGTGGACGACCCGGTGCTGGATTTCCCCCGTCCGGGGGTATTCGCTCTGGTCGACGAGATTTTTCCGGAGGTTTTCCTGGATGAGCCGCTCGGCCTCCGGTTCCATCCAGGTGGTGACGAAGGAGGCCAGGTTGAGGGAGGGGTTTCCGTCGAGCTCCAGTTCGTCATGAATGATCTGGTAGACACTGGCCGGCGGGAGGCTGTCCTCCCCCATCCGGTAGGTTTTCAGATCCTTCGTGAAGAACCGGCTGCCATAGGTGGTCCTGAGGGAGTCGTCGTGTGTCTGGCTGTGACGTCGTCTGGTCAGCATGTCTCCTCCTGACGTTGATGGTTGTGAGAAAACCGGGAATCGGGGCGCGCAAGGCAACCCCCCGTCAAAGTCACTTTAACGGATTTTTGATGTTCCCGGAAGGCGTGGCAAAAAATGGGCGGTCCTGATTCGTACGGGTTGATCCGGTGTGGTCGATATGTCTAAGGTAAAAAAGCGATCATCGGAACGCCCTCACCCGCGAACCGTCATCTTCCGTATGAAGGAGGCCAGCCTGATGGAGGACCCCACCAGAAGCGGCGATTTTGTTCCATTGTCCTCACCGATGCCCGGTCCGCGGGATCTCGGGCCTCTGGGGGCCGTTGTTGTCCGATCCGGGACACTTTTCCGGGTCTGGGCCCCGCTGGCCGGGACGGTGGAACTGGTGATCGACCGTTCCGGCGAACGTCCCCGCCCGATGGAACAACAGGAGGACGGATACTGGGTAAAGACCGTTTCCGACGCCCCTCCGGGAACCCTCTACCGCTACCGGCTGGACGGTGAAAGACAGCTCCCCGATCCGGCCTCGCGACTCCAGCCGAAGGGGGTTCATGGGCCGTCGTCCGTCTGGGCGCCTCCTTTTTTCGATCCGTTTTCGGCCGAACCGGCCTCATCGTTTCGCGGCCACGCCCTGAAAGACCTGATCTTCTATGAACTCCACGTGGGGACCTTTTCAGGACTTTCGACCTTCGAAGGGGTTATCCGGGGCCTCGACCACCTGGCGGATCTGGGTGTGACGGCCCTTGAGCTGATGCCCCTTTCCCAGTTCCCGGGGGAACGGAACTGGGGGTATGACGGGGTCTGCCCCTTTGCGATTCAGATGTCCTACGGAGGGCCGGACGGCCTCCGGGATCTGGTTCGCGCCTGCCATGAGCGGCACCTTTCGGTTTTTCTCGATGTGGTCACCAACCACCTGGGTCCGGAGGGGAACTACCTCTCCGCGTTCGGCCCCTATTTCTCGCGGACAACGCGCACCCCCTGGGGGGAGGCGCTCAACTTCGACGAATCCGGAAGCGACCATGTCCGGCATTTTTTTCTCGAGAACATGCGGTACCTGGCCCGGACATTCGACGTCGACGGTTTCCGTTTCGACGCCGTCCACGCCATTCGCGACCAGTCCGCCCACCCGTTCCTGGCGGACATGTCGGTGATGGCCTCCCGGATCGCCGAAAGCCGGGGGCGCCCCCTGCACCTGGTCGCGGAGTCGAATCTCAACGACCGCCGGCATGTCATTCCTCCGGACAAGGGGGGGATGGGGTTCGACGCCCAGTGGAGCGACGACTTCCACCATGCTGTGCATGTCGCGTTCACCGGCGAAAAAGATGGGTATTATGCGGATTTCTCGGGCGGAAAAGATGTGGCGCGGGCGATGGCCGGGGGGTTCGTCTACCAGGGGCAGTACGCACCCTCGTTCAACCATCGACGCGGCTCCCCTTCGGAAGATTTGCCCGGACAATCCTTCGTGGTTTTTGCCCAGAACCACGACCAGGTGGGAAACCGAAGGGAAGGAGACCGCCTCTCTTCCCGGCTGACGGAGGAGGCGCTCAAGTGCGTGGCCGCCCTGGTCATCCTCTCCCCCGCGCTTCCGCTCCTGTTCATGGGGGAAGAGTATGGAGAAACCCGTCCGTTCCAGTTTTTCACCAGCCATGGCGATCCGGATCTGATCCGGGCGGTCCGGGAAGGACGTACCCGGGAGTTTGCCGCGTTCGGGTGGAAGGGGGACGTTCCGGATCCCCAGGATGTCCGGACCTTTGATGCCTCCCGGCTTTCCCGGGACCTCTCGGAAATCACCCTGGACGCCCGCGAAACCCGCATTCTGGACTTTTACCAAAAACTCATCCGGCTGCGGAAATCCCGTCCGGCACTCGCTCCTCCGGATAGGATGGACGACGGATCCCTCCGGATCGCGGGGCCCCGGTACGGCGTGCTCGCCCTCCTGCGGACGGGGGAGAGCAGGGTCCTGGTGCTCTGGAACCTGACGGAACGCGAAAGGCCCGTTCCCGAACCCTGGCTTGAACGGGAGCTGGGCTGGAAGGGGCCGGGTCTTGTCGCGCTCGATTCCCGCGAAGGTTCCTCCGCCGGCTCCCACCTTCTCGCGCCTTACCAGGTCGTCGTCCGGGAGGAGGGGAGCACCCCGTGAAACTGACGGATCTCCGGCCGGGCGACCGGATCCCCCTGGCCACCTATCGCATGGGGTTTCACAAGGGATTTCGTCTGTCCCAGGCCCTCCGTCTCGTCTCCTACCTGGAGCGGTTGGGGATCACCACCCTGTACGCCTCCCCCCTCTTCGCCTCCCGCTCAGGCAGCAACCACGGATACGACGTGACGGACCCCACCCGCCTGAACCCCGAAATCGGGAACCGGACGGACTTCGAGCGGCTCGGCCGGGCGCTCCGAGACCGGAGAATGGGGATGATCCTGGATATCGTTCCCAACCACATGGCCGCCCATTTTGAAAACCCCTGGTGGAGGGACCTTCTGGAAAACGGGGAGTCCTCCCGTTTTTCCATGTTCTTCGACGTCGACTGGGATCCCCCCCAGCGGGCCCTTGAGCACCGGATCAGTCTGCCGATACTCGGCGCGCCCTACCAGAAGGTCCTCGAAAACCGCGAGTTCGAGCTGGTGTTCGGAAAACGGGGTTTCGCCGTCCGTTACTGGGGTACACTGCTGCCGGTCGATCCCGGAACCCTCCAGCCGGTGCTCGCGGAAATTCGGGAACAGCTCCCCGAAAGCCAGGAAAAGGACGTCTCGGAGGCCCGGGACGCCATCGCCGCCATTTCGGACGAAATCGCCCGTCTGTCGTCCCGCAACCCTTCCCGTTTCACCCGCCGTCTCCGGAGCCGCTCGGGAGAACGGATCCACAAGTCTCTCCGGGCGCTCCGGCGAAAGAGCCTTCCCTTTCGGGAGGCGATGGACAAAACGCTTGCCGAATACAACGGAATCCGGGGGATTCCCTCTTCCTTCGACCGTCTGGACGCCCTCCTGGACCGACAGGTCTACTGGCTTTCCCACTGGAAAACCGTTACCCGGACCCTCAACTATCGCCGGTTTTTCGACGTGGCCGACCTGGTGGGCGTCCGGATGGAGGACGAACGGGTTTTCGAGGCCTTCCACCACCAGCTGCTCGACTGGGTGTCGAAGGGTCTGGTGACGGGGGTCCGGGTGGACCATGTGGACGGCTTGCGGGATCCGTCTGAGTATCTGGGCCGACTCGTCCGCCATCTTCGGGAAGCCCTCCCCCAGGGGACCCCGCAGGTCTGGGTGGAGAAGATCCTCGCTTCCGGCGAACCCCTTCCGGGAGACTGGCCGGTCATGGGGACCACGGGCTATGAGTTCATGAACCGGCTGACCGCCGTTTCCGGAGATCCGGAGGGGGTCCGGTCCATCCGCCGCTGGTATGAAACCCGGATTTCCCCGGGAGCCTCATTTGAAGACAGCGTGTACCATCTGAAGAAGTATGTGGCGGAGACCCTCCTGGGGGGGGAACTCCGGCGACTGACTTTGATGCTGGAGTGGCTCGCCCAGAACGGCCGGACCGCCCGGGAGCTTCCGTTTCGGGACCTGCAGGGAGGAATCGTGGAAATTTCTGCCTGTCTGGCGGTCTACCGGACCTATATGCGAAACGACGCGGTCTCCCAGGCAGACAGGACCCGGATCGACCAGGTCCTGTCCGAAGCCCGCCGGCGCCACCGGGTCCGGCGCCAGGGACTCTACCGGTTTTTTGAACGGATACTGACGCTCGATATCCCCGCCGACACCCCCGCGGAGCGGAAAGTGCGGTGGACGGATTTTGTGGCGGGGTGGCAGCAGTTCACCGGGCCGGTCATGGCCAAAGGGGTCGAGGACACCGCGTTTTACCGGTACAGCCCGTTGATTTCGTTCAACGAGGTCGGGGGCGATCCCCGGTGCGAAGCCCTGGATACGACGTCGTTCCACGCGTTCAACGCCCGCAGGCTGGACACCCATCCCCTGACGCTGTCGGCCACCTCGACCCACGACACCAAGCGAAGCGAGGATGTCCGGGCCCGGATTCAGGTCCTGTCGGAATACGGGGAGGAATGGATCGCCCGCGTCGAACAGTGGATGCGCTGGAACCGTTCGCTCAGGGTTTCCTTCCAGGGGGTGACGGTTCCGGACCCGGCCCTCGAACTCTTTCTGTATCAGACGCTGGTGGGCGCCTGGCCCCTGGCAGGGGAGAAGGAGGGGGATTTTTCCGCCCGGATGGAGGCGTACGCCGTCAAGGTGGTCCGGGAGGCAAAAATCCGATCCAACTGGATCACCCCAGACACCGGCTATGAGGAGGCTCTTCTGAATTTTTTGCGGGCGCTTTTCGGAAAACGGCGGACGACTCCCTTTTGGGAGGACTTCGTCCGTTTTTCGGCTGAGGTGGCCCGGGAGGGGGCGGCCCTGAGCCTCGGCTGGCTGGTCCTGAAAATGACCTCTCCGGGGGTGTGCGATTTCTATCAGGGGACGGAGCTCTGGGACCTGTCGCTCGTGGACCCCGACAACCGCCGTCCCGTGGATTACGCCCGCCGGGAACGCTTTCTCGCCGACATTCTCTCCGGCCGGAAGACGGATCCCGGCGGAATCTTCCACCAGCTCCTTGACAACTGGCCCGATGGACGGGTCAAGATGTTTGTGATGCTGTCGGTTCTGGAAGAGCGCCGGAGGCATCCCGACCTGTTTCTGGAAGGGAGCTACCGTCCGCTCAACCCCGGATGGGAGGAGGAGCAGCAGATGGTCGGATTTGTCCGGAGCCTTCCGGGAAGGGATTTGCTGGCAGTGGTCTCCCGCCGCGTCCGGGGACGGCTCGCTCCCGGCTCCCTGCGGGTTATAGACGGACGATTCGCCGGAAAGAGCGTTCCGTTGCCCGAAGGGGTCGACCCCGGAGGATGGCGCCATCTTCTGACCGGGAATCCCGTTCGGGCGTTCGCGGGGGAAGGGCCGGCGCTGATGATGGAGGATGTGATGGCCGGAGCGCCCCTGTCTGTTCTGGTCCGGGAAAAAACGTTGTCGGAGGGGAACAAGCGATGATGGAACAGGAACAGATCTGGATCCAGCAGGGCGTCCTGTACGAGATTTATATCCGGAGTTTTTCCGACGCATCGAAGGACGGGGTGGGGGATTTCAGGGGGCTGGCCGACCATATGGAGTATGTCGCCCGCCTGGGGGTGAAGGGGGTCATCCTGAACTGCCCTTTCCAGTCCTTCTCCGGCAACACGCGCCATCCCCTGGTCGACTGGATGCGCCTGGACCCGATCCTGGGCACCCTGTCGGATTTTCTGATGGTGCTCGAAAAAGCCCACTCCCTGGGAGTGCGGGTCATCCTGTCGCTGCCGGTGAACGCCACGAGCGACCGGCATGTCTGGTTTCTCGAGTCCCGGAACCGGCATTCCCGCTATTTGCGCAAGAGCTATTTCTGGTCGGAACGTCTGAAACTCGCCCAGGCTCCCGACAAGGAGACGCCGGAGGTTGCGAACTGGGCCCAGGACGACGACACGGGCCAGTATTACTGGTACCAGGACCACAAGGACGAGCCGGCCATCAACTACGGGGACCCTGAAATCCTTGAGGAGATCCGCCGGGTGTTCGAACATTGGCTGACTCTCGACGTCGACGGGTTCAGGCTCGCGGGGTCGGGCCGGCTCCACCGGATGAAAAAAAACGAAATCGAGCCGGTGACTGATCCGTTCCGTGTGTTCCAGCCCGTTCTGGCTCCCCTGAAGAAAAGTTATCCCGACCGGGTGTTCCTCTTCGAGGTCGGCTCCCCCAGCCGGACCGAACTCCGCCAGGACCCCCGGCAGTATTATCATCTGAGCGGGTTCTTCCCCTCCGTCATCAGTTCGGTCCGGACGGAAAACAAGGAACCGCTGGAGCAGCTTGTCGGCAGCGGAGGCCGGGAGATCCATGCGAAGAAGGACTGTCCCGTCCACTGGACGCTGGATCTCCGGGAGCGCTCCGAGGAAACCTTCGAGAAATACGCGGAGAGCGACGGGGACGGTGGCGGCTTTCCGGTGGACCCGGAAACGCCTTCCGAGCGCCCGATCCTCTCCCGTGTCGCCCGTCTCATGGAAAACGGCCGCAGGCGCATCCAGCTGGTGATGAGCCTGTTCTTGACCTCTCCCGGGATTCCGGTGATCTATTACGGCGACGAGATCGGCATGGGCGACCACCCCCACCTGCCGGGAAGAAATCCGGTCAGGACCCCGATGCAATGGTCGGCGGACCGGAACGCCGGATTTTCCAAGGCCGACCCCGAAGAGCTCTACAATCCGGTGATCGACGACCCCCTCTACAGCTACACGATGGTCAACGTCGAAAGCCAGGAGCGGTTCGCGGACTCCCACCTCTGGAACGTCCGGAGGATGATCGAAATCCGGAACCGCCAGACGGCCTTGCTCTCCCATGGCCAGTTCGGTGTGCTGGAAAGCGGCCATCCGTCCATTTATGCCTTCTTCCGCCGTGCAGGAGGGGAGACCTGCCTTTTGATCCATAACCTGTCGAAGACGTCGGTGTGCGGGTATCTTAACCTGTCGGCGTTCGCCGGACTCGTTCCCCATGAACTCTTCGGAGACACGGTCTTTCCGAGGATTCCCCGGCATCCCTATCTGGTGACCATGACACCCTATTCATTCATCTGGTTTCGTCTCCTCCCGCCATCCGTGGGGAAGAAGGGCCAGAAGGCGGAGGGCAGGAAATGACGGACATGGTTTCCCATCCCGGATGGTACAAGGATGCGGTCATCTATGAAGTCCACGTAAAATCGTTTATGGATTCGAACCGGGACGGCTGGGGGGATTTCATCGGACTGACCGGAAAGCTCGACTACCTCCAGAGACTCGGCGTCACCGCCCTCTGGCTCCTGCCGTTCACCGATTCGCCGCTCCGGGACGACGGGTATGACATCCGGGACTACTACAAGGTCCATCCGCCCTATGGCACGCTGGACGACTTCCGGGGTTTTCTGGAAGAGGCACACAAACGGGGCTTGCGGGTCATCACCGAGCTGGTGATGAACCACACCTCGAACACCCATCCGTGGTTTATTTCCGCCTCATCGTCCCGATCCTCCCCCTTCCGGGACTACTACGTCTGGAGCGACACCCCGGATCGCTACAAGGGGACCCGGATTATCTTCAGTGACACGGAAAAATCCAACTGGACCTGGGAGCCACGGACAAGACAGTACTACTGGCATCGCTTCTTCCACCACCAGCCCGACCTGAACTTTGACAACCCCAAGGTCCAGGAAGAACTCCTCAATGTCGTCAAGTTCTGGTTTTCCCTGGGGGTCGACGGGCTCCGGTGCGATGCCGTCCCGTACCTCTACGAGCGGGAAGGGACGAACTGCGAGAACCTCCCGGAGACCCACAGCTTCATCAAGCGCCTCCGGAAGGAAATCGACCGTGAATTTCCCGACCGGATGCTCCTGGCCGAGGCCAACCAGTGGCCCCATGACGTCTTGCCCTATTTCGGGGACGGGGACGAGTTCCACATGGCCTACCATTTTCCGCTGATGCCCAGGCTGTTCATCGCCATCGCCCAGGGGGACCGGAAACCCATCACCGACATTTTAAACCAGACCCCTCCGATTCCCCCGTCTTGCCAGTGGGCCATCTTTCTCCGAAACCATGACGAGCTGACGCTCGAGATGGTGAGCGACCAGGAGAGGGATTACCTTTGGAATACCTACGCCGAGGATCCGCGCATGCGGCTGAACCTGGGGATCCGGCGACGCCTGGCGCCGCTCATGGGCAACGATCGCCGGAAGATCGACCTCATGCACAGTCTGCTCTTGACGCTTCCGGGTACGCCCATCCTCTATTACGGCGACGAGATCGGCATGGGGGACAACGTGCACCTGGGGGACAGGAACGGGGTCCGGACGCCCATGCAGTGGTCGTTCGACAGAAACGGAGGATTCTCGACGGCCGATCCGTCGGATCTGTACGCTCCTCCCATCCAGAACCCGGTCTACGGCTTCCAGGTGGTGAACGTCGAAAGCCAGATCCGCTACCCCACCAGTCCGCTGAACGTGCTGCGGCAGATGATCGAGGTCCGCCAGTCGAGCCCGGTTTTCGGCCGGGGTTCGATGACTGTCCTGCATCCGAAAAACCGCCACGTGTTCGCCTGCCTCCGGGAGTTCGGAGACGACGTGGTCCTGGTCATCAACAATCTTTCGGACCGGACGGAGTCGGTGATGCTGGATCTGTCCCGGTTCCGGGGGTATACGCCGGTGGAGCTTTTCAGCCGGACCCGTTTCCCCCTCCTCGAACGGGCGCACTTCCACTTTACGGTGAGCCCCTACGGATACTTCTGGCTGTCGCTCATGCCGCCCTCCCCGAAAGGTCGGGGCGGGGCCAAGAGCCTCCAGCAGCCGCGATGAAGCCGGGGAGACAGGTTGGGAAAGAGGGGGGGCCATGCGCATTCAGCCCCTTGGCATTTGTCTTCGGGAATGCTTTCGGACGCCTCAGGCTTCCGGAACCGGGGGAAAGGATTCTCCGAAAACCGTCCAGAAACGCGGGCGGTCTCCCTTCCGGGCCTTGCTTTCATAAAGGGCATGGTCGGAAAGCCGCAGGAGGAGGTCGGGATTATGGCAGGCGTCCGGATCCTCTGACGATGGGAGGGGAAAGAGGCAGACGCCGGCGCTCAGATCCACCATGACGGTTTTTCCCCCATCCAGCCGGACAGGTTGTCGGACGGTCTTTCCGATCGTCTCCAGGGTGGTTTCAAGATCGCGTCGATCCCGGACGTTCTCCAGCAGCAGGACGAATTCGTCTCCTCCCAGACGCGCGAGAAAATCCGTGTCCCGCAGGCAGGTTCTGAGGCGTGATGCGATTTCCAGCAGGACAAGATCCCCCGCCTTGTGTCCGCAACTGTCGTTCACCGGTTTGAAGGCATCGAGATCGATCATGCACACAGCCAGGGTGGTGCCCTGGCAGTCCGTCCGATTCATGGAGCGCTCGAGCCGCTCTTCCAGGAAGCGCCTGTTGGGCAGATGGGTCAGTGCGTCGTGAAAGGCCAGAATTTCGATTTCGGCCTTCACCGCCTCCAGCTCCTGGCGCTCCCGGTACCGTGCCAGTCCAACCCCGAGGCTTATGGCAAGCTCCATCAGGACTCCCGACAAAGCTTCGGTGAAGTGCCGGAGTTCTTCGCTCTCGATGACCAGGACGGCGGACGGATCCGGGTCCCGGCCGATCCGGACCGGGATCGCCAACACGCTCCGGACCCTGTGAAAGACGCTTCGCCGGTCATCCACCTCCTTTGTCAGCGCGGACGACCCCGGATCGAGCGGACCTTCCGGACGTCCGGATTCGAACACCCGTCCTGCCAGAACGGTTGGACAAAGAGCCCTCGACAGGGTGTGGGCCCCCGTTTCCGGGTCCCCTCCGCCTTCCGGGGGGGAAGGGCCGGCATCGGCCATGGCCTGTATGGAAAGGATGCCGTTTTCCCCCTCCCGCGTGACCACGGCAGCGCCGATCGCTTCCGTCTTTTCGACGATGTCAACCACAAGCTTCTGGTACATCTCCCGGGGATCATCGAGGTTCAGAAGCTCCCGCTGGGTCCGGAGAATGACGGTCTGGTATTCGAGCAGCCGCTGCAGGGCTGACAGGTCCGGTTGGGCCAGGTCGTTCTCCACGCCGAAAAGGTCTCCGATGGAAGGTGTTTTCCCGAAGGGGGATCGCCGGTTCAGGGCCCCGGCTTGCAGGCCGTTTTTCGGGCATAGGCCTGCCCGTGCCCGGGCGGCCGGAAGAATCCTGAAACCCGGGGATTATAGCATCGTTTTTGAATGGGGGGATCTGTTGCGTGAACGGGGGGGTGCCCGGACGATGCGGATAAGGAGGAGGACAAAAAGGGGAAGACCGTCACTTTCCGGTTTTTTCGGACAGGGATGAGGTGTCCAGAACCGTCCGGTCCCTCCCGTCGTTCTTGGCCTGGTACAACGCCCTGTCGGCCCGGGTATAAGTGGCGTTCCACGAGGTGTCCTGTTCAAGGGGGAAGGCTCCACCAATGCTGACGGTGAGGTCCCGGTCGAGAGGAGGTTCCTCCGGAGGCTGGCGGAAGGCCCGGTTGATCCGGTCACCCAGACGCTGGAGGGTCGAGGAAGAGAGTTTCCCCTGGCAGAGAATCGCGAACTCTTCGCCTCCCACCCGGAACACCCGTTCCGTTTCCGACCGGCAGTTGGCCTGGAGCCGTCGGGCGACGAGCCGGAGGGCGATGTCACCTGCATCGTGACCCAACGTGTCGTTGATGGATTTGAAATGGTCGATGTCGACCAGAAGGAGGGCGAACTGTCTGTGGAGGTCCCTGAACTGGGCGAAGGCTTCCCGCATGCATTGGGAGAAATGGCGCCGGTTGTGGAGTCCGGTCAACGGATCGGTCAGGGTTTCGCGAAGCAGCTTCCGGTTGGTGGCTTCGAGCACCTGGCGGACCTTCTGACGCTCTTTTTCCGAAAAGTCCCTGTTCAGTTCGGACTGCACCTTGAAGGAAAACAGTTCCACGAGTTCGACGACGTGGTTTCGCTGAAGGGTGCTGGACCAGGGCTTTTCGAAGAAGAGGGCGATATGGCCTGTCAGCCGTCGTTCGGGATCGAACAGCGGAACCCCGACGAAGGCTTCGTAACGGGTGTCCCGGGTGCTTTCAAACCGGCGGTAGACCTGGTCGTCGACATAAACCGCATGTCCCGTGCGGAGGTTTTCCCATTCGGCGTTTTTCTGTTCGGCATAAACCATGGCGCAGGGGGAGCCGGGCAACCGGAAGGACCAGCTTCCCCGGTCTTCTCCGTCCCGGAAGGATGCCAGGACCTCGACCTCGTCCGAGGCTGTTTCTTTCAGGCGGGCGACGAACACGAAGTCGGCGTCAAATAACCGGGAAAGAACCCGGGCCGCTTCCCGGAAAAACGGCTCTCCGCTCAGGGCGGATGTTTCCTGGAGCATCTCCTTCAGCACCCTGTAAGGGTCAAGGGTGCCCTCCGGCAGGGGGAGACCGGAGGGAGGGCGGCCGGCCAGCCGGACGAGCGTTTTCCGGGAAGCGGCCGACAGCCAGCCTTTCGCCGGTTCGGCGGCCCGGGGCGGGCTGATAAAATACCCCTGGACCATGTCGCACCCGATTCCGGCCAGGACCTCCATCACCTCTTGCGATTCGACCCCTTCCGCAACCACCGAGAGACCAAAATTATGGGCGAATTCGATGATTGTACGGACGATCATGGCGTCCTTTTTTTCGGTCAGCATCCGCATGACAAAGGATTTATCGATCTTGATTTCCTGGACCGGATGATTCTTGAGGCTCATGAAGGACGTGTATCCTGTACCGAAGTCGTCGATGGAAAGGGGCACCCCCCGTTCGGCGAGGGTCTGGAGATTCTCGCCGGCGCGCTGTGTGTCCGGGGCGATCGCGCTTTCCGTGATTTCCAGCATCAGATGTTCCGGACGGCTCCCGGTTGAACGGAGGATATCGTCGATCATCTCCGGAAGATCGGGATCCTGCAACAGGCGTCCGGACAGGTTCACGCTGACAGGGAGACGGGAGCCGTTCGGAGAAGCTTTCCGGGCGTGTTCCAGGGCGTTGGCCATGACCCATCGGGTCAGCGGTCCGATCAGTCCGGTCTGCTCGGACGCCAGAATGAACCTGTCGGGCAGGAGGACGCCCAGGCGGGGATGTTGCCAGCGCACCAGCGCCTCGAACCCGGTGATCCGGCCGGTCAGAAGGTCGAGTTTGGGCTGGTAATGCAACAAGAGCTCGTTTTTGGCGATCGCATCCTTCAGTTCCGACAAAAGGCCCAGTCGCTCCGGACTGTGAAGGTTGAACTCGGTGCGGTAGATCACGCAGCTTCTGGTCATCCGTATTTCCTTCGCCCGGTAGAGGGCGATGTCGGCATGCTGCAACAGCCGGTCCGCCGTATCGGCGTGATCGGGAAAGGTCGCGACGCCGATACTGGTTTCGACGACGATGGAGATGTCGTTGATCAGAAAAGGGGCGTCGAGGCTCGCGTGAACGGTCCCGACGACGGTCTGGACCTCGTCGGGATCCGACAGGCGGGGAAGGAGAATGCCGAACTCGTCACCTCCGATCCGCGCGATGGCATCCGGCTCCGGCAGGGCCTGGCGGAGCCGCTGCCCGACCTGTTCGAGCAGAATGTCCCCCGAGTCGTGGCCGAGGGTGTCGTTGACCTCCTTGAAGCGGTCGAGGTCCAGCAACAAAAGGCCGACGGAAATGCCTTTTTCCTGGCAACCATGCACGGCTTTCCGGACCAGTTCGACGAAACGGCTCCGGTTGGGAAGACCGGTGACCGGGTCCGGCCCCGTCCCGGGGGGAGTTTCATGCTTCGGACGGGAAGACTTCGATACAGGACCCGTGGACAGGACCCGTTCGATCGCGGCCTGAAGCTGCCCGGGGTCGTCGTCCCGGACACCTGTCTGAACCCCCGCTGCCCGAAGACGTTGTTCCCGGAGCGGGTCGGACCCGTTGGACAGGTCGAAGCATGCAAGATTCGGCCAGGTTCTCTGAAGGAGGGTCCTGGCCTCGAGTATCTCGTCTGCCGGGGTGGACCCATCGGTGAACAGGATGGCAGGCGTATGGGGTATGGCATGGTCCGGGAGGTCTAAGGCGGAGACGAGACGGGCGATGTCGGGTGCGAAGCCGGCTGTCCGGAGGGTCGCGAGGAGACGGAAGGATGTTGTCTCCGACAGTCCATGCAACAGGCATCTGAGCGGTTTCATGGATCGTTCCTCACGTTGTCTCGCCCGTTCGAATTGAGCAACCGGGACCTGTCCGGCAGAGGGGTGAGGGACACACGGGATGGGCCCGGACAAAAAGGTCCGGCGAAAAAATAATGGTCGATGGACGAATCCTCCTCAAGGGGAACCGTTATTCCCGTCACGTGATCCAGGGTGTTTAACTGAACATTGAAAACTAATTAAATCTCGTCTATACTACTCAATATGAGTAATATGCTGGATATTCGTGAAGCTGCCGAGTTTCTCGGCGTATCGGTCCAAACGCTCAGGCGATGGGACGCTGAAGGTCGACTCGTGCCGGAAAGGACTGCCGGTGGTCATCGCCGCTACGACTTGGCGAAGCTGCGCCCAGAGTGGTTTC
>Ga0078972_1003226_pt1 | contig 49782 bp, 43 predicted proteins | sample YelNatPaOPGAMG01_FD_67568 | JGI IMG/M metagenome (GOLD analysis project Ga0078972, IMG submission 67568) | Hot spring thermophilic microbial communities from Obsidian Pool, Yellowstone National Park, USA - OP-RAMG-01 (SPADES assembly) (version 2) | ecosystem: Environmental > Aquatic > Thermal...
AGTATTCAAGATTATGTTAGAGAGTTAATTAGAAGGGATATAGAAGCTTTTGAAAGAGAGCAGAATAATAATCCAAACTCAAAATGAAATTAGATTGCCAGATGATTTTCATCTAATTCTTTAAAAAAATTCTTTAAAAAAAATGAGTAAGCAGTTTTGCTGGATTTTTTTTTAATTTTTCAGTTGGAGGGGGGTGTAATGGTTTAAATACTTGGTTTTAAACTTGAATTTTTTTAATTGAAAAATGAGAGAGACTTTCCAAGTATAAGTGCTACCTTTCCTGAGAAACAGGGCGAGGTGGTTGTTAACGCAAATGTTTTAAGCTTAAACTATTTTACAACAAGTTTTTAGAATGTCACAAGTATTGTGAGAGTTGGAATTGTTGTTGCGGTTCTTTTTTAAACGTGTCTTCAATTTCTTTTCTTATTAATTCGAGTCTTTGTTGAAGGTATTTCGGGGTTTTGTATTTTAGTGCTATTTCTTGTGATACTTGTAAGTATTTTTCTATTCCGCCTTTGTTTATTGTTAGTATTATTTTACCCCCGCATTTTTCGCATTTACCTTTCAACGGCGGCCTTCGGTAGTGAGTGTTGCAGTCAACGCATCTGAATTCTTGTGTTCCAAACGAGTGGAGGTTCCCGTATAAGTCTGGAAGGAAGTGGGAGGTGATTATTTTTTCCACTGCTTTTGAAATGTCCACTGCTTTTATTTTTTTCATTAACTCTAACTCCGCGTTTATTTTATCGTTCATGTTTTCGAGTTTAACGTAGCTTGTTACGGTTGGGCCTTCAAGTTCTGTTTCGTGAGTGTATTTGATGTTTTTGAAAGGGTTGGTTTTAAGCTTGTCGTTTATTGTTTCTATTTTCACGTCTGAAGGGTTTGTGTTTTGAAGCGTGGCTTCGTAGAATTCTAAAGGGTAGTTTTCGCACACGTCCATCGCGTAAACCTCGTCGTCTACTTCAAGCGGGTTTATGTTTGTTGTTAACACTAGTGGAGCGTCCATCTGCCCTCCTCTTGTTGTTGGGAGGTATGATTTTGAAAAGTTTATTAAAGCGTCAAGCGCGAGCATTGAGCCCGCCTCGTCTCCGTCTGTGTTTCTTCGTATCGCGCAGTGAAGGTAAGGGTGGGCTATAATGCCTTTTATTTTGGTGAACCCGATTATTCTTGTGGCAACTCCAGCGCTGATGTGAGGCGCTATTGTTATTAAATAGTGTCCTGCAAGGTTTTGAGTGTTTTCAGCGTTGTAAAATCTTGGCATGTTGTATTGGTATTCAAGGAGGTCGTCTATGAATTTGGTTATTTTTAGTAGGTACTCTGCTAGGTACTCTGAGATTATCACGTCTTGAGGTTTTAATTCTATGATTTGATCTGTTGTTTCTATTTTGTTTCCGTTAACGTCTAACTCGTAGCCTAGCTCTTTTATTTTTTGTATTGTGACTCCAATTTCTTTTATTTTGAAGTGCGTGGCTGGTATTTCCATAGCGTCTAGTCTTATGGTGCCGTCTCTGAAAACGCTTAAATCGTATTTCGCTCTTAAAACTCCTTTTTCGAGTCTTTCTGGGATTTTATCTTTTGATATCATTCCTTCCACTCCTTTTATTTCGTTGGGAGTGAAGCCTGTTTTTTTGAATGCTTTTTCAAGTTCTGATTTCAGGTTGAATTTTTGCTCTCCGTGTGTTATTGTTTCAACATCGCATTTCGGGCATTTTATGGTTGTGGTTGTCTCCTCGCATTTCGGGCATTTTCTAGCTTGAATGGTGGGTTTTTGACAGTTGGGGCAGGTGAGCTGGCTTGTTGGTTGTTTACAGTGAGGGCAGATTCTGTATGAAATGTCTACGGTTATCAAGTCTTTTTTTATTAAGCTTCTTGTTTTACCTCCTGTTTTTCCGACGGGGAATAAAATGTTAACAGGGGGTTTCATTTTTCTTTCTTTTGCTTTTTCAGGCCTGCCCATACTCGCTCCTATGTAAACACCTGTTTTTTTCATTATTTTCATTCCACTTGCTTTTTCAAGGAGGAGCATAGTGTCTTCTTCTTGTATTTCGATTATTTTTTTCGCGTTTATTTTGTTTCCTTCTAGTATTCCGAGAGTGTGGAGTAAGGCTAGAGCGTGGTCTTTTTGTATTATCACCTCCTCTTCTTTTTGAGCGTGTGGAATGTTAAGCGTTTCAAGTGTTTGCTCAACTCCTTTTTTGATTTTTAATTCTTTGAAGTCGAACCATTCAAAACGCATGTTAGAGTTTTTTTCAAGGTGTTCAGCGAGTTTTTTAACTTCTTCAACTGTTAAGTCGTGCCATTTGTAAGTGTATTTAGGGGCTAAGGGCACTCCTTTTTTTGTTAGTTCGAATGCTTCGTTGAAAGTTATTTTTTTTATTTCTTCGATTGTTTTTTTCACGCCGTTTTTTTCAAGGATTTGAGAGTACCACTCGTCACACCAGCTTGCTGGGACTAGCGGGTGGTTTGCTTTTAGGAAGTCGCCATAGCTTATTAGTATGTCGCCTAAGCTTAGTATTTCTGTCACATCGTTTTTTATTTGGATTGCTTCTTCAAGCGTGTTTATTGTTTTCACCTCGCCGTTTTTTGTTTTTACTGTAGGCCCTTCTATTGTAGTGCAGGGTGTTAAAGTGCAAGCTTTCCCTGGTCTTTCTATTTTCATTTGAGTTCCTATGACTGGAAACTCGTCTAGTATTATCATCGTGGCAGGGTTTATAGCTTTAGCTGCTATTCCAGTGAATCTTGTTCTCCCGTACCTAAGTGTGAAACCTCCTTTTGTCATGGGGTATGCGAATATAGGCCTCCCCGCTACTATCTCGTTTAAGTATTTTTCTACTGGTTTGATTTTTGTTTTTGACTCTTCTGTTTTCGCTACTTTTATTAGTTTTTCAACCCAATTCCATTCTAAACCGAAGTTTTTAGCTATTTTTATAACTTTAGACGCTTTAAGGCAAATACCTTCACTGATTACGAGGCACATACCTCCTCTTACTTTGTTTCCTTCAACGTTTATCGTGTTTTGGTGTACTGACACTTCGTAGTCTTCAGTTGGCTCTCCTGTTATGCAAACTGGACAGTTTGAAACAACATGCTTAACTTCTTCTTCGGTTGGATTGTACTGTCCAACTCTTGTTCTCGTAGCGTAAAGGTTTGTTTCTTCCGCGTACCGGTCTAACTCTCCTTCAGTTGGACGGTAGTTTGAAATTCCAAGTTTTATTCTGCAGTAATCTGTTAGGATGACTGAGAATGCTTGCCCGGTGCCGCCCGCTCCTCTTATCGGGCCTGAAAAGTAAATGGCAGCGTAGTCGCTCCCGTCTGTGTTTTTTTTTATTTCGATTTTTGATATTCCTTCTATTGGAGCGCTTACAACCGCTTCTGTGAAAAGCGCTAGCCCGGTTCTAACTGCTTGTTCTAGTAATTGTTGCTTGCTTCCTTGTATTATTTTTTGGTTTATTATTAAATCGGTTATGTTTTTTATTATTTCTTCTCTTGGTTTTTCTTTCATTTCTCTAATGTAAACGCTAACGGTTGGAGGGCCTACTAGTTCTTCAACTCTTGAAGCTAAGTCTTGAGTTTGAGCGATTTCAACTCTGTTTGACGCGTCTAAACCTTTAGCTCTAGCTTGCTCTGCGATTGAATATAATTTTTTGATTTCAGTGTTTATTCTTTCAAAGTACTCGTCGCTCATGTTCACTCACTTATAAATTTTTCTATTTTGAGGTTTCCTGTTCGTAAGTTGTATATTGGAACTTCGCCAGGGGTTGGTGTTAAACCTCTTTTGATTTGATTGCTTGTTATTTTCTGCCAACACCCGCTGTTTACTATTGTAGTGCCGCGGTATTCAGTGTACCCGTTTTTGTGAATGTCTCCGAAGTGCATGACGTCTGGTATTTTTTCATCAGTTATTATCATTTCACTTCCAACTGGGATTACTGGTGGTTTGAACCCGTAAATCGGGTTTAATAGTCTTCTTCGAAGCATTTCAACAGCTGTTTTCTGCGGGTTTGTAATGCCATCGCTGGCGCTTGGAATGTTTGATATTAAAGAGTACTGGGAAGCGCCGTGATACATTAAAACTTTCACATCGTGTACTTCGATGAAACCAGGGTTGTTTATGAAGTGGATGTTTGAATAACCTTTGATTGATTTGATGTACTCATCGTTTATTTTTGTTTGCGGTTCTGATATTCTTGAAGCGTCATGGTTTCCAGGTATTAGGATTACTTCAATATGCTCTGGAATTCCTTTTAGGAACTCGCATAGTATTTCGTATTGAAGGTAAATGTCGTTGTTTTCAAGATCGTTTTCTTGTCCGGGGTAGGTTCCAATCCCGTCTACTAAATCCCCTGCTATTGTGAGGTATTTAATTTTTTCATAGTTTTTGTTTTCAGTAGCGCCGTTTAGGAATGATATGAATTCTGTGAATTCTTTTTTCATGAACTGTTTACTTCCAACGTGAATGTCAGAGATCATTGCCAGGCTTATGTCTTCTTCGATTGTTTTTTTTTGTTTGTAAGGAATGTCTGGCCAGGTTATCGATTCTATTATGAAGAGGTCTTTTGATTGTTTCCCGTCGACTGCTATAACCTCGTCAGGTATGACTTCTTTAGCGGTTTGAATTATTTTTGAGTCTTTACCTGCAAAGCATGTTAGCGTTTCATTCTCGTCTTCTATTTCTATTATTAAATGCCCGTTTTTTGTTTGTTTTTTTGTTCTAACCATTCCTATAACTCTTGTTTTAGCGAGTGTTTTCTTAGCTTTTTCTATGCTCGTGATTGGGAGCGAGTTACCTCTCGTGGTTAGAATAGTTTTTATTTTTTTGAATCTTTCCCTGAAATATTCTATGAAATCGTTAGTTGTGCCTAGTGTTTTGTGGTTTGTGAGACTGTCAGGGTGTATTTTAAGAGAGGTTTCCACTTCTTTTGCTATTATTTTTTTCGCGGGTTCTATTATTATCACTTTTTCTTCTAAGTCTTGTATTGCTTTTTCAATGTCTTTTTTTTCGACATAGAATGTTTTAGCGTTTTTAGCCGCGTTTTCCATGACTTTTTCAGGGTTTCTGCTTTTCAGTATTAATTGTATTTCTTCTTTTCCTAAGATTAGTTTTTTGCTTGCGAAAAACTCCACCACTTGCTTTTCATCCAATTGTCTTTCCCACCGTTTTTAATGGAGGAGTTTTAGGGTTAGGGTTTTGTCTTATTTTTTTCTATGCTTTTCTTTAAGCATTTCAATTTCACTTAAAATGTTCCACAAGGTTGTTCTGGCGTGCATTGGAAGGTTGACGTCGTTTACAATGTCCTCCAAGGAATATGTCATCATGCTCAAAAGTGTTGGCATGTCTTGTTGTTCTTTCATTTTTTCACTTACTTCTTCTATTCTTATTCTTATGTTTTTCGGTATCGTGTTGTCTTCTATTAAGTTTGAAAGCATTTGCCTTAAAGCTTCTTTTTCGTTCATTTTACCCGCACCTTTTTGAGTTTCAAAAAAAGTTTTTTTTGGTTGTCTTATCTTAATTGTTGTAATTTATTTAATTGTTTTGATTGATTTTTTGCTTTGGGGTTGTTGTGAGGCGGGCCCGATGGGATTTGAACCCATGACCTTTTGCTATCCCCTCTTTTTTGTTTTAGGAGGCAACTGCTCTATATGCTCAGTTTTTTACACTTCCAAGCTGAGCTACGGGCCCGTGTATTTCTTTTTGGTAGAAAGTTTTTAATATTGTTTTTGTTTACTTTTTATTTGATTTTTAATGAGTTCAACTCCTTTAACTGAATTTGGGATTGTTGTTTTCCTCGCTCTTACTGTGGGGCTTGTTTTGGCTAGGTTTGGGGTTAGTTCTAGTTTAGGTTTTATTATTGTCGGGCTTTTACTGGGAGATTCCGGTCTTCACTATCTTTCAAGCACTGGGGTTTCCGCTATTTTTGGAGAGCTTGGCTTGATAATGATAATGTTTTACTTAGGGATGGAAGTTAGTGTTAAAAGATTGAAGGAAACTGGAGCGGTTTCGTTTCTTCTTGTGCTTGTCGAGATGATTGTTTCTTTTTTATTTGGGTTTGTTGTTTCAAAGCTTTTCGGTTTAAGTGATTTCGAGTCTTTTATAATAGGAAGTATTCTCATCGCTACTAGCACGGTTGAAGCTATGAGTTTTATTTTTGAGAGGAACGCTGTTAAAGCGGTTGAGTCGAGAATTGCAATGTCCGGGCTTGTGATAGAGGATTTTGTTTCTATTCTAGTGTTGGTTTTCATTTCAACTTTTGGTTCAACTCATCAGTTTGGAATGGCTGTTGTGAACGGGTTAATATTTGTGTTCGCTATGTTTTTTATAGTGAGCAGGGTTTCTAAAAGGCTTTTTGATGTTTTAGAGTCATGGGGCCAGTCTAATAAGATGGTTTTGTACGCTTTAGCTATAGGGGTTATTGTTTCTTACGTGGGCTCTTTTCTCGGGGTTTCACCTGTTCTCGGCGCTTATTTTGCAGGTTTTGCTTTAAGTGAAACGGTTTACAGTGAGAAGGTTAAAAGAGAACTGGGGTTTTTCAAGAATTTTTTCATTCTTTTCTTTTTTGTTAGTTTCGGAGCGAGTGTTGTAATCCCTTCTGTTTTAACTAAAATGCTTGTTTTAGGTTTTGTTTTATTTGTCGGTTATGTTGTTTTAAAGTTGCTTGTTTATGGTTTTTTCGGCGTCGCGCTTGGTTTGAATGTTTTAAGTTCTTTAAGCGTGGCTTCGATAACTTTGAGTTTAGGGGAGTTTGGTATTATAATAGCTTCAAGCGCTGCAGCGTTAAGTGTTGGTGGGGTTTCATTGTTTCCGAACTCTGGTGATTTGATTCTCGTGGCTTTTGTTCTTATAGTTTTAACAACGCTGGCCTCGCCTTTTATTTTTGACAGGGTGGATGTGATAAGTAATTGGATTATAGATCTCTACCCTGAAAAAGCGAGGGATTATGTTAAAAGTTTAGGTTTGAAAGCAAGGGATTTTGAGAAGGCGATTTCAAGCTCGTTTCTGCATAATGAGTGGGTTGATAGTGTTGAAAAGCTTGTTTTAAACCTAGCGCTGGCTTTTTCAATAGTTTACCTTAGTTTTATAGTTAATATTGGAGGGGTTTTAACAGGTTTTTCTCTTCCAGTTCAACTTTCAATCGCAGCGCTTCTTTTAATTTTAATAATATGGCCTTTGTACAGGGTTGTTGAAGAGTTAAGGTTTTTGGTTTACAAGGTTTCGTTTTCAATTACAAGCAGAATGTTTCCTTTTGTTGATGAGAACTCGCTGATTGTTGAAAGGCAGGTGAGTGACTTGTTCACTTCTTTTTTCATAAGCGCTGTTGGTTTCACTGCTTTTATACTTTTATACTTTAATTTCGGTTGGAGTGTTTTCGCGCTTTTAATCCCAGGTGTTTTCACAATGCTTTCTTTCATGTATTTTGGTAAGAGTGTTTCAAGTATTTTTGATTATTATGGAAAGTATCAAGAGGTTTCATTTGGAGAGTCGATGAATAAAAAAATTTTAAACCTTTCGAATGAGTTTGAAAAAGATGAAGAGATTCTTAAAAAATTGAATTTAACTAGAATAGAAGCTCGAGAGAAGATTCAGGATGCTTTAAGAAGAGGGGACGCGAGTAGAGCGCGACTTTTAGTTTTACAGTTACGGGATGATGAGAAAGCTTTAATGAGAGAGTTCATGGCAAGGTCTAAACGTGGCTAGTTTCAAAATTTTTCAGACGCGATCAGCTTCATCATCAGAATTTTGAGCGAATTATTTTTTTACAGGAGTTCACTCAAACTTTCTTTCAGCTGTTATTTTTTTTAATCATCACTGAAAATATTATTGCTTTTTAAGTTTATATTACTTACTTTTTAATTTTTGAGTGCGATTACTTAAAAAATTTTCTTTGTACTATAAAAAAGGGGTTGCAAAGCGTTGAAAAGCGTGGTGAAATTTAACTGGTAAACAACAACGTGAAAAAATTTGAAAAACCTTACCGTGATATTAGCAGCAGAACGCTTTCAGGTGTTAGAGAGTTAAATAATTCATTTCGTGACGTTTAAGGTTTTGAACGTGAGAGAAACAATGGAGTTTCTGTAATTTCATTAACTTGATATTTTTTGACTCGCGCTTTAAGTCTCGTGTTTTCTGTGGAGTGGGCTCGAGGAGAATCGAACTCCTGATCTCCTCCGTGTGAAGGAGGCGTCTTACCATTCGACTACGAGCCCTGAAGTCAGTTTTTTTTTCAGGTTGCTTGCTGTTCTGTTTTTAACTCTTGTTCTTTTGGTTTTTCTTCTTGCTTACTTTCTGGTTGTTTCACTTCTTTAGGTTCGACGACCGCCGCTGGTTTTTCATGTTTTTCGTGGTAGCGTTCGAATTGTTTGTTTTCTTTTCTTTGTCTTTCTCTTTGCATTTGCTGTTTTTTCTTTTCGTATATTCTTAAGTGTCTCGCGCATGAAGGGCAGTAAGCGAGTTCTCTTGAGAAAAATCTAGTGTATTTTTCATCTTGAATGTCTTTCCTGTCAGCGGGGTTTGTGAAAACTATCTTCTCTATAAAGACTGCTTTATCTCTTCTAACGTTTTTCCCGCATTTAGCGCATATGACCATTCTTTCTTTTCCTCTTCCCATTTCTAAACCACCTTTTTTTTGTTATTTTTGGATTGGCTTTTTATTTAAACCTTGCCTTTTAATTTTTGGATTAATTTTTATTGTTTCAGGTTTTTGATTTTACCTAGGTTTAACCCGTTTAAAAGTATTGCTTCGCACTCGTTGATATCCACAAGGTTTTTAACCACTGGGCTTAAGTTTGAAAGTTTGTGGTTTTTTTCTATTTGTTTTTTCGACTGGTTGAACGCGTTTGTCCCTGTGAAGTCTGAAAAGCTTGGCATTATTATTATTGTTTGCTTTCCGGTTGTGTGGTGTTTCGTGTTTTTTTTGATTTTTCCTATAATCCATGCTTTTTCTTTCCACGTGTAACCGTAATCTCCTTTAAATTGAATGGCTGGGTGCTCGTGGCTTATTATGAGGTAATCTGTTTGAAGTGCTTTCTCGCTTGGCCACGCGTGCCCGTGAATTATGGAGTAAGTTTTTCCTTTTTCTTTTATGGTTAACTCTTTCACTATGTTGATTTTTTTGTTTTGTATTTTTTCAATTTGAGTGTCATGATTTCCTTTTACTATTGTGATGCTGTCGCATTTTATTTTTTCAAGGAGTTGTTTGAGTGTTTGGAGGTTGAGCTGGTTTGGCGTGGGGGTTTTTGTTGTTGGAGAGGTTATGATGTGCTTGGCGTCCCCGCCTATTATCAAGTTTTGGCCTTTTTTCAGGAGGTTGTTTATTTTTTGAATTGTCCAGTGGAGGGGAATGTTAACTCCTTTTTCAGCGAGTTCTTTTTCAATTCCAATGTGAAGGTCTGAAATGATTATGTTATTGTTTATTTGAATAGCAGCTTGCCCTGTGATGAATTTCATTTCCTCTTTCCTTTTTTAACAGATCCAGTCTCGCCTATTCTTCTTTTTGTTTTACTTATAAGTGTCATTTTAACACCGCATTTCGGGCAGTAAGGGGTTATACTTGTTTTTCCTCTTTCTATTATTTCTTTTTTGCATTTTTTGCACTGGAAAACTTTTTCTTCTATTATGAACTCTTCACTTCCGTCTTGCAAGCCAGTGGTTTCAGGTTGCTCGTACTCGTAATCGCTTTCAAAGTCCATTTCTTTTTGGATTTCCTCGTCTTCCTCCTCGTATTCTTTTTCTTCTTTTTCGTAGTCGTCATCTTCCATAAAACATCCCTTTTTTTGTTTTCTTTACTATTTAAAAATTTTTCGTTTAACTTTGGTTTTCATGTTTTCTCTCTGGTTTACAGATACCTTTAAATACCTCTTGGTAGAAGTATTTAACTAAATTTTAAGAGGGGGTTTGAGAAAACTCTCTCTGTAAATTTTTAAAAAAATTTTAAAAGAGGTTGGTGTGAAAAATGGCTGGAAGAAAACCTTTTGGCGGGTATACAATCAACTTTTCAAGCGTTTCAAATGTCACGCTTGGACAGGTTTTCGGGTCTGGAAAGATAACTCCTAGCGAGATGACAAAGAAGCTTTGGGCTTTTGTTAAGGCTAAAAAACTCGCGAGCCAGTAATTTTTTTCGGGTTATCGAATTTTTTTTATTTTTTTATTTTATTTTTTTTTGAGTTCATTTTGCTTTCCCACGTCCCCCTTGTTTTTGATTTTTTTTATGGAGGTTCACCGCGGGGTTTAAACTGGCTAGTTTTTAAATTTTTTCCACTTGAGAATCTCACGTTTCTCTAAAAAATCTTTTTTTATAGAAGCTTCCATTCTAGAGTAAAAAACCCTTTTTTTTTCTAACCCTTTTTCCGTTGGTTTTTAATTTTTTTAAAAAGTTCAGTGTTTAAAAGTTTTAGTTTAAATTAAAAACATTTTTTTTTCACGTTAGAAACACTGGTTTTTAAAGTGGAGTGTTATTCTGCTTGAATCTAGCGATCTTGCAGGAATGCTTGTTCAAGCAAGTTGACAATGAATTGTTGGGGGGGCGCACTGCGAGTTTTAGGTTGCTTATGATGGCAAAGTGAAGTTCGTGCTGTTTAAAGTTTGGTTTAACTCCGCGGTTATATTGTCGATTTGCCCTATTGTTTCATTGATTTGTTGTGTGATGTTGTTGATGTCGTTTATGACTTGAGTTTGATTTGCGGTTAGGTTGTTTTGAGTTGTGTTTAGCTGAAGGTTTGCGTTTGGTTGAGCTGGTTGGTTTGAAGTTGAGGTTTGAGTTGAAGTTGAACTTGCCGGGTGGTTGATGTAGAGAAAGGCTAGTATAGCGATTAGAATTATTATTATAACCCCTGCGATGATTGAGTTTTTCATCTTTCTTTTTTAACACCTTTTTTAATTTTGGTTACTTTTTTGATTTAAGGTTTTAAGGAGGGGAATGTTTTTAAAGCATTCCCCCCTGTTTTTTTTTTAACTGGTTTCGTTGGTTGTTTCGTTTACTGTTTCGTTGCCGGCTTCACCTGCAGTTCCATTGCTTGCGGTTGCGCCTTGAATGCTTTCATTTAATTCGACTTCGCTTGTCGCGTTCATGTTGAAGTGTTCCGGCGCTTCATGGTGAACTACTCTTATCATGTCATCTCTGAAGTTTAAGAGCATGTCTCTGAATCTGAACATTAAGTGGGCTGCTTCAGACACTCTTTCTCCTCTGATGATTGTTTTTGTTTCGTTTAATTGAAGTTGTATTTGGTTGAACTCGTTTTGCAGGGCGGTAACGTTAAAGCCTTCTGATCGTAGTTGGTTGATGATAGCTTGTATTCTTTCCATTAAACCCTCGGCAACTTCAGTTGTGTCGCGTATTTTGTTTTTCTCGTAGTTTCTAACTGCAGTGTTTACAGAGTCTCGGATTTCTGAAAATTGTTTGTAAAGCTGGTTGGTGTAGTTTCTTATTTCAGTTAAATTGCCGTTTTGAATTGAAACGTTGAGGTTTTGTTCTATTTCAATGATGTTAGTTATTGACTCGTTTAAGCCTGGCGTTTGAACTCCTTCTTTTTCAAGCCTTTCTTGGATATTTTGAAGTCTTTCCAGAGCGTTTTGGATTCCCCTGTCAAAATTTTTGTTAAAAAAGTTAGCTAGCCTTTCACGTTCTGAACTGCTTAGCATGTTTTGAGCGTATGCTTCAGCTTGCGATGCGTTGAAACTCCCATTCACTACTATTCCCGCGTTAACGCTTGCGTTTAAAACAGTTTGAGCGTACGCAGGGTTGATATTTCCGATTAAGTTTCCTCCTTCGAATGGGAATGCGAGCACTCCTAAGGGAAGGATGAAAAGCAAAGTCATTAAAACTTTATTCACACTTCATCACCTTTTTATTTTTTTAAAAATTTTAAAAAACAAATTTTGAAAATAGCTTGTGAAAGTTTTTATTTATAAATACTCTTATCTTAAAGCTTTGCTTAAAACTTTACGAAACTTTATTTAGGCTTTTAAAGCTTTATGAAAGCTTTTCTCGCTTTTTGAAGGTTTATCTTTTAATTTTAAAGGTTTTTAAAGCGTTTTAAAGCTTTTTGAATTTTTTTTCCATTTTCTTTGGGGGGGCGTATCACTTTTCAGCTGTTTTAATAAAGGTTTTTTGGGTTTTAAGTTTTTTCACAACCTCGTTTATTTCTTTCATATTTTTTATTGTTCTAAGGTAGTAAGTGTTCTCGCTTGGATTGTAATTTTCCTTGTAAAAATTGTTTATGCCTACGTTGTAAGCTTTTAAGACTTGTTTTAACCGCCACCATCTCGGCTGCCTGTCGAAAAACTCTCTTTCTTTTTTAAACTTTTCCGCTGTTTGGGGAGTGTCTTTATATAAATTTTTTTCAAGCCAGTTAATATATTCAAGCCCTGCTTTCATGTTTAGGACTGGGTTGAACTTGTACTCTTCTATTGGGAGGGGTTTGATTAATCCTTTGTTTATCATGTCTTTTATTGTTTGAGTTTGTAATCCCATTAAACCGAAGGCTGAAGCGTTACTTACAGCTCGAGGGTTGTAGGAACTCTCGGTTTGAATTATAGCGTGCACGAGCAGTGGCGGGATGTTGTACTCGTGCGCCATTTTCCTGACTAGGTTTCTATATCTTAGAAAATTTCTTTTAAGTATGATTTCGTTTATTTTTTGTTGAGTGTTTTGAAGTTTTGTTATCTTAAGTGAGGTTGGTAAACGCGTTTTAAGCTCGTTTGAAGTTTCAATGCTTGCAAGCAGTTGAGGGTGGTTTATTTGAAGTTGTTTTTTTTCAATGTTTTCAGTTTTTTGTTTTAGCGTTACTTGCCGCGTGGTTTTAGGTTGGAGTGTAGGTGATTCTTGAACTTTACCGGGTGTTAAAAGCGCTGCTGTTAGTAGGGTAGCTGCAAAAAACTTTTTAAGTTTGTTTTCCGAGTTTCTTTCTTTTCCTCTTCCTATCCCCATTGTTATGACTTGTTTTTCAAGCGACTGACGTTCAGGCACGCGTTGTGGTTTTTTAACTTTTCCCATTGTCACAACTTGATTTTTTAACAGTTTTTCTTTGGGGAATAATTCCATTGTTTTAAGAATAGAATTGTTAATGCTTTTAATTGTTTACGTTTTGAAGTTGGGTTGGCGGTTGGCTGGTTAAAGTTTGGCGCGTGATTAGGCGTTCGAGTGTTAAAAAAAGTGTTTTGGCTGGTTTAAACTTTTTTTTCAAGTGGTTTTTTTTCAGGTTTTGAGATAAATCTTTTTTTTTTAAAATAAGCTAGTTTTTTATAATTTACTGTTTTTAGTAAAATTTAAACCAAACTTTTAAACACTAATTTTTTTTTAAACGTTTTAATCTTCAATAAAAGGAATGGTGAAATGTTTTTAAAAGAAAGTCCGGTGACTAGTTTGTCACGGTTTTCACGCTTTTTTTTTAAACCCCGCGCTTGTTTTAAAATTAAACGCTAACCATTAACTCTCTTAACTCTGTTTTAACTTTCAAATCATCAACTGCAACCGCGTTGAAACCTTTTTTCTTCAACTCGCTTGCTAATTCTTTTGAAAAACCATGAGTGCAAAACACTTTTTTAGCTTCACTTGCTTCAACATATTCGATTAACTCGTTAAAATCAGCGTGATCGCTTAAAATGAATTTCTTGCTCCACCCGCTTGGCGTTGTGTAGTCTATTTTTTTATTGCTTTTGATTTGAGGAAGCTCTTTTTTTATTTTAAAGGGGGATAAGATTGAAACAAAGCTTGTTTTTAACTCTTCCTGTGCTTCTTCAGAGTTGATGTCAATGAATTTTAGGTTAAACCCGTAGTGGTTGTAAACTTCTGATATTTTTGCTATTTCACCTCCAACTAGTGGTGTTATGCCTTCCTTGTTCATTAAATGGATAAGCTCCTGCGCTTTTCCAAGCTCGTACCCTCCTAAAATTGTTATAATGTTCAATTCTTGGTTTCGTTTAACCCATTTTGTTATGTTGTCATAAACTTCGTTTCTTTCAGGGAAAACATACTCTGGTTTTCCGTAAGTCGCTTCTATGAGAAGATAATCAGTTTGCCTTACTTCCGCTTTGCCGGTTATTGAATCTGAAAGTTTGAAGTCGCCAGTGTAAGTGAAAACTTGACCGTCTCCTTCCACTCTTAACTGTCTAGAGCCGAGAACATGCCCGGCGTTTAAAAGCTCTGCTTTCAACTCTTTTTCTATTTTCTGGGTTTCAACTCCTCTTACTTTCATTAATTCGATTGTTTCTTTGCTTGCAAGTGTTTTTCTAGATTTTTTGGTTATGTGGTCGAAATGAGCGTGTGAGATAAAAACATTTTCTGCTTTACAATCTAATCCTAATTCTAAACCTTGAAAGTTTAAAATGGAAGGCGGGTTGAAAATCATTTCTTTTTTTTGATTCTCAGTTAATGTTTTTAAAACATTTGGTGTTGATTGCTACAATCCTTCAACAGGTGTTGAGATCAAGGCGATTCTTGGACGTGTAAAAAAATTAAAAAGAAGCTTGTTTTTGAGCGGGTTAGTGGAATGAGTTATGTTTTTGAGTGAGAAGCCATTTCCAGAGTGGGAGTGAATTTTATTTTCTCATATGCAATCCCGGTTTAAAGTTCGAGTTTTCTTTAAAAAAATTGGTAGGGTAATCGTTCAATCCTTGTTTCGCCTATCGTTCAAAATCGTTCAATAATCGTTCAATCCTCGCTTTGCTTATCGTTCAAAATCGTTCAATATCGTTCAATTTTACCTCTAAGATTTTAGCAAAAACGCGGTATAATAATATAATATATAAACTAAAGTGTGGTGGAGAACACTACACTTTATTTAGTTAGTATTAAAGTTGTTTTAAGTTTAAGTGTTTATTTGTTTGGTTTGGAAATTGTTGATGGTTTGAGTGGGTTTTAAAGGGTTTTAAAATGAGTGTTTTGGGGGGGGTGGTTGTGTTGTTGTGTGCTTGGAGTTTGTTTTTTTTGTGGAAGAGTGTTTAGGGTTTTGGTTTTGTTGGTAAATTGTTGTGGGGGGTTTGTGGATGGTGTTTGGTTTTGTTGGTAGGGGTTAGTTGGGAAACATAAGGTTTAAATATGTGATTACTACTAAATAGTTTTAACAATACGGTTTAAGTGTTGTGGTGGGGTGGTTTATTGTGGAAAATATTGAGATATCGATTCCTATGAAGGAGGGGAGCGCTGCTAAGGTGGAGAAAAAGGATAAGAGTGCTCTTGAAGAACTGCTTGAAAGGCTTTTGAAAGAAAAAACAAGTGAGTTGGAGTACAGAGTGGTGATGATGGAGAATAATGTGCTTCAATTGAGGAAGGATTTTTCTGAGGTTAAAGCAAAGCAGGAGGTGATAGATCGGGAGTCTGAAGAGCTTTTCAAAGAGTCTTTTAAAAAATTAAATGAGTTTACGGATAAGCTTAACTTGATTTCTAGTGAGATAAGTTCAATAGAGGGTAAGGTGTCTAGTGAGGATGAAAGGGTTTCGCTGCTTAAAGAGCAGGAGAGGAAGTCTATAAAAGAATTAAAAAAAATGGAGAGGAAGGTGATTAGATACTTAAGAAAGCATTTTGAGAGTAAGAAAGCGAGGGAGAAACTTGTGAGAGCGGTGACGTTTAAGGCTGGGAGGAAGCTTAGAAAAACAAAGTTTCCGGTTATAGCTAAAGCTGCGGAAAAGAAGGTTTTGAAAAATGTTAAGAGAAAGGTTAAAGTGATAGCGGGAAAGAAAATGGGTTTGTCGGTTAAAAAACCAAGAAAAGTTAAAAGGTGATTTAAGGTATTGGATTTTCAAACGATTGTTGTTATAGTTCTTGTAGTTGTTATAGATGTGATCGCTTTTTTAGAGTATTATAAGTATAAGGTGAGGCTTGACGAGGCGATAAGAAAAAGGACGTTTTCTCAATCTTCTACTCAGCAATCCGCGGTTGAAAGAATTAAGCAGTCGATTCAAACGCCGTTAATCGTTGTTGATAATGGTTCAACTTCTAATAGTCAGTCTAATGTTAAGACAGTTGATTCAGATGTTGAAAAACTTAGAAATGAGAATGTGGTTCTTCAAAGGAAAAGTGATTTAGCTTCTTTAAAAGCAAAAAAGATTATTCAGACGAGTTTGAATGAGGTTGGGGGTAAGATTGATGGTGTTTTATCTCAGGTTCAAAACGTTAAGGAGAAGGTTAATTCGACTCGCTTGTCTTGATTTTTAGTTTCAGTGGAAACGTGTTTTTGCGGGGGGGTTGCGTTTTAAAGTAAAGGGGTTTTGTAGGTGTTGGCGTGAAACCCCTGTCATTCAAGGTTGGTGAAAAGGTAATTGTTTTTCTCTTTTTTCTCCGTTGGGGAAACGCTTTGGCAGTTGGGGAGGGGGGTTGTCACCGTGTTATTTTAAGTTGTTTAACGTGTTCGTAGAGTTCTTTCGCTTTAGAGTCTTTTTCGAAGTGTTCTCTCACGGGTTTTATTAACTCGTTTAAATAGAATGAAACGCTTTTTTTCAAGTCAAGTGGGTGGATTTTTCCTTCAATGTAGTCTTTTTCAAGTGAAGCGTAGTTGAAGTATTCTACGTCTCCTCCGAATTCTTTTTTTCTTTCAATTTTCATTGATTTAAAGCCTCTGAACACGAGTTCTTTTGAGTATTGCATTATGGGATTGCCGTTAACTATTTTCGGCGGGCAGAATGCTTTTGTAATTTTTCTTTTAATGTCTTCTTCTGAATCGTGCACGAAAACGCTTGTTTCAGGTTTGCTTTTGCTCATTTTGTAGTCTATTTCAGCTTCGATTTTATTTTCATCGCTAGCGCTCGCGCTTGAGATACCGTCAAGGCCTAAGATTAGGTAGTGGTGGGCTGCAACTGGTTTTTTCCATTTTAGTTTGTCTGCAATTTCTCTTGCGAGCATTGAAGCTCTTCTTTGGTCCATTCCAAGTTGGCAGATGTCAACGTTTAATTGGAAGACGTCAGCGGTTTGCATTGAGGGGTAGAATAGTTCAGCTATTTCTTTTATATCGCTTTCTTTTCTGCCGGCTATTTGCATGGCTCTTAAAGTACGGTTTAGGGTTTGATTTTTACCTATGAGTAATACTTTTCTCCAATACTCGGGATCGTCAAAATTTTCTTTATGCCATACGAAGTCGACTTTATCTCCTATTCCTCCGGCTTTCCAAACTTCGATGAAGTAGTTTCCAACGGTTCTGATGTTGTCGAGATTCCCGCCCATTTTATTGTTAATCCAAGCGAAAGAGTCTGCTAGTAGGAGTTTGAATTTAACTCCGGTTTTGATAATATTTTTCAAGAGTAGGGGCCGGTAGACTCCGAATGGTAGGTGTGCTAGGCCGGAAGGTTCGAAACCGTCGTAAGCTATAGGGTGGTCGTTGGTTTCAAAAAGTTTTTTCAACTCTTCTTCTGAAACAAGTTCTTGAACGCTGTTTTTTATTATCTCAACTTTTTCTTCAACATCCATTAAGTTATTTTTAAACCCGTGTTTTTTTTAAATGTTTTCCTACTTGTTTTTTAAAAAGCGTTAAACTTCATTTTTATGATTTTCTTACCGTAAAGTGTTTTACGGCTGTAGCCTTTTTTTTTAAAACCGATTTTTTCGTATAATCTTATAGCGTTTGAATTTTCTTCTTCAACTAAAAGTGTTAACGGCTTGCCGTACTTAAAAAGTTTTTTAATTAACCGACTGGCAACCCCTTTTCTTCTAAACTCTGGGAGTGTTGCAAGTCCTAGAATAAATATTTTATTCTTCTGGTTTTTCGCGTGGATAAAACCGGCGATGGTTTTTTTTTCAACAGCTATAAAAAAAATATTTTTCTCGTTAGTGAAATCTTTTTTTATTTTTTCGATGTTATTTTTAACGTATGGAAAGTAGGTTCTTATCATTGTGAGAACAGAGTAAGCGTTCTTCAAGCTTGGTTTTTTAATTATCATTTTTTAAAGATTTTTCGAGCTAGTGTTTTAAAAGGTTTTTTAATGTTTTTTCAGCTTGTCTTTTAAAGAGTATTTTAAATCGTACCTGAATTTTTTATCTGAAATTTTAAACGCGGCGTAAACGATTAAAATAAGGATTATCGCTGCTGTTAGAGTTAAAACTTGGGTGTTTGAAGGACTTAAGTTTTCGTTTTTAATTTTAGGTGTTAATGGTTTTTGTAAGCTGTTTTCAACGTTTGTTAAGGGTGGAACTGGTTTTTGAAGACATGAAATTGTAATTTGTTTGTTTATGTTTGAGTCGAGAATTGAAATGTTTATCACATTTGAAAGGGGGTTTACGGACACGTTGAAAGAACCGTTTGTTTTAATTAAAGTGTTAGTTTGAGGGATTAAAATTTTGCTGGGGTATAACTCGCCGTGAAGAGTGACGTTACCCCGCACTTCAACGTTTGAATTATTACAAGTGTAACTAGTTTCAAGACTCGCGTTTTCGTTTAAAACAGTGAAGTTCATGGTTAAGTTACTGGAGAGATTGTAAGAGTCAGTTGAAATTAGAGTGAACGAGTAGTTGCCAGGAGGCTCTGAAAAGTTGTACGAGTTGTTAACAGGAGTTGAAACATTTTTGAAAAGAACGTATGTTTTCGTCGCGTTAGAGTCGAAAACTGTGAATTTAAGCGAGACGTTAAAATTCGCTGGAACGCTTGAATTTGAAAGCCAAGCGTTTAACACTGGCGGGTTATGGATTGGAATCGCTATAAAAGTGTTGTTCGTATTATTTAAAACGTCAACCGCGGTTAGGTTTAGGTAATAAAAACCATCTTGTGTTTCAGGTATTGAAACAGTGAAAGAGTTATTTGAGTATAACACGTTTGGCGAGTTGAAGGAAACAGTGCAAGGTTTTGAAGTTTTTATTTCTCCTGAAGCCACGCTTTCGCTGGTGTAAAAAGTTTGGTTTAGAACAGCGTAAACCGCGGGTGGCGTGGTGTCAACGTTAAAGGAAGCGTTCGCAAAACCTTCGTTTCCATAGTAATCCCACGCTTGAACTTCAACACTCGCGTTTCCATCTAATCCTTTCAAAACATTGTAAACTCCGGATAAACTGTAATTGCTAGTTTTGTTGAGTTGAATAATTGTTGAAGTGTTTTTTTGAACCACGATAATTGTCGCGTTCGCCACGGGCTTGTTTGAAAACACTGAAATTGTGATATTTGAATTTGTTAAAAGAGGTTTGATTGAAACGTTTATAATCGGGGGTGTTATTTCGAGGTAGTTCACGGTTAAATTGGAAACGCTTGACGTTTCATTGGAAGGTTTTAATACAACTTTGATTTGAGCGTAGTTAGACTCTGTTGGAGTGAAATCTTGCCATTCACTCCAACTGTAAGAATTGTTACTGAACCTCGCGAGTACTTCGACTACTCCTGAATAGTTTAGGGAGTAGTTTTCCCAGATGACAGGGTAGTTTTGTCCTATGGTGTTGAAAGTGAAGCTTCCTGAAACCGGGGTGAAGTTTATAACGTCAAAACCATTGCTTGTCCCGAAAACACTCGTGTTCAAAGAGGGGGAGTAGTAAGCTGATGTTGAATAGTCGTTATCAAGAATGTTGCAACCGTTGTAAAACCTAACCACGCCTTGTGGGGTTGAAGCGAAAATAGAGTTTTCAATAGGAAAGGCGTTGAAAACTGTTTTAAAGCAACTGTTTTCAGGTGTTAAGTTTTGTAAGCTAGCGTTAAAAAATTGTATGCCGTTGTTAGTGCTAGCAACTAGAATATTGTCATAATCTTGAACATTTAAGGTTGGAGTGTTTGAGATTACTTCGGAGTAATTTGTGTTTAAGTTAAAGCTTATCAAACCTTTGTTCGTGGCCGCGTATATTATATTGTTTTTTATAATTGAGTTAAATACAGCGAAACCTTGAAGGTAGGTTTGATTATTTTGGAGATCGTCTATTCCAGAGAGAGTGTTAGCGTAAACATTTAAACCGTCGTTAGAAGTGCTTAGAACGTAATTAAGGTTTTGAAAGGGAGTGTTTGAAGAGTCAAGAGTTTCACTCTGCCCTGCAGGGTTTATTTTAATCAACCCGTTTGTTGTTGAAATGTACAGTGAATCGTTAAAAAGCATTGAGTTTAAAATTTGCGTTTGAACGCTTGTAAAACCTTGTTTTTGAAGGTTAAGCGAGTAATTGTAAACCCCGAATTTTGTTGTTTGTAGTATGCTGTCGTTTGTGATGAAAACATTTACAGAGTAGTCAGACGCGACGTGAATGAGAGGGTAGGAAAGGTATAACACTCCGTTTAAGTTAACAGTGTTGTTGTAAAACCCTACGAGGGGGAGTTGCATTGAAGTCAACGCTACAGCTTGAACAACGCTTATCACTAGTAGTAAAGAAAACAAGGTTTTCATTATTTTCATTAAAATTATTATTATTTTAAACTTATTTAAGTTATTTTTGGTGTCGCGTGTTTTTTAAGCGTTGGTTAAACGTGCGGTTTACTGAAAATTGGTGGCGTGTCAAGCCGCGTGTTTAAATAAGTTTTTAAGAGATTCGAAGACTCCTCCTTGGTGTTTAACTTCGGTTTTAATTTTATTTTTATTGATGAATTCTTCTTTGAATGTTTGTTCAAGTTTTTTAATTTCGATTTCTTTTAGTTTTTTCTTGTCTATGATAAGTCTTACGAAGGTTCTTCCAAAATTATCGCTTGAAATTTCAACTTTAACTCCGGGGCCTTCACCTGTGAAAGGCTTGATTTTTTTAACTGCTGACTGTTCTTCAAGAATACTTTTGTTTTTTACTTCTGTGAAACCGTTTTTGATGAATTTTTTTTTAAAATACTCGGTGTCATGTTCTTTGTTATTATCTTGAAGTCTTAACTCTAAAACATTAAAACCGAAACCGCCTGCTTTAGGTTCTCTGTGATGCGCAACCCATTTTTCACTTGTGGATTCTGAAAGTTCTTTCAATAATTTGGAATGGTTTACTTCTGTTGACTTCATTTTATAAAATTAGAAGTGCTCATGCTTTTAAACCTTTTTAAAACATTAAATTTTAAACCCACTTGTTTATTAATTGTTTCACTCCTGCTTTAGCAGCGGCCATTTTAAGAATCGCTTTATCGAATTTATCGAAACTTTTAAGCGAGAAAAGCATTATAATATAAACGAGAGTGAATATAATCGCGCTTATGAGAAAACTTGCAGTGCCGCCTCTTATTTCGTAAAAACCGTACGCTAGCAAGACAGCGAGTGTTGAAGCGGCCACGGATTTTAAGTAGTTAAGTTTGATGGGGTTTTCGCTTGATAGTTTTCCAGCTTCAAACCATAATAGAATTGAGTTTAATGTTAAAGCTGTGGCGGTTGCAATCGCGCCTCCGTTTATTCCGATCATTGGAACTAGTGTTATTGTGATCATTATCATTGTTATTGAAGAGATTATAATGTTGTATAAGATAAGTTTTGTTTTTTTGAACACGCTTAAAACATCGTTAGCTGGTGTTGAAAGCGAGGAGATGAGGTAACCAAAGCTTCCAATACTCATCGCGACAGCCCCGCTGGTGTAAGCGCTTCCGAAGAACACTTTAAGGATTTCGGTTGAGAAGAACACGATGAAAATGAAAAGTGGGAAGGTTGAGTAGAAAATCCATTTGGAAATTTTAACGAAAACGTTGTCAAATTCTTTTTTTTTGTTTTTTGTTTTAAGTGAGGTTAGTAGGGGTATTTCAAGAGAGGCTAGGGCTAGTGGGATCACTGTAACCATTGAAGCGGTTGGCATTGCAGCGCTGTAAACGCCGACCTCGCTAGCGTTTAAAATTAAGCCTATGACGAGAACGTCGAACCACCCGATGAAAAGAGATATACTCCCGCTTAAAAAAAGAGGGGTTGAGTAAGCTAAAACTTCTTTGTACTCGTTTAAATTGGGTTTGGCTTTTTCAAAATTAAAATATTTCCAAACAAAAAACCCTATTATGATGAAAGATATGACCGTTGGGATTGAGTACGCGGTTGAAATTCCGTTAAGCCCGAGTCCAAACCACGCTGCAAATAAAACAAAAAAAATCCTGACAATGTTTTCGAAAAACACTTTAATCCAAGCTTCATACTCATACTTTTTTATGGATCTCATTATAGCCGCGAAAACCCCGCCGACAGTATAAAATGGAATGCTAAGCGCTAAGATTTGAAACATGAATGCAGAGTTGGGAATGTGAAAAACTTCAGCGAAGAACGGGCTCGCTAAAAACATTACAACCCCTCCAGCCACGCCTGTGATAACACTTAAAACTGTGACTACCTTTCCAATAACTCTTGATTTTTCAAAATTTTTCTTTTCTTCAAACTCAGGTATGAAACGGTAAGCCGCGTAAGCAAGCCCGGCTCCAGCGAGCATTAAAAAAATGTTGAGAATCATCAAGCCTATTGAAAAAGACCCGTAAACGTTTGTCCCTTCTCTAGCTACTATCAGCCTCACCGCGTAAGCTATAAGTTTTGCGACGAGAGAGACGAATATGAAAATTAAACCGCTTTTAGCCATGACTTTCAATGATTGGGTGAACGCTTCTTCAAACTCGTTTGTTTCAATTGAATCCATTTTAAAAATTCAACTTTTTATTTTTTTGATTACTTGTTCTAAGAATTTTCTGAAGTCTTTTAAATCTTCTCTTTCTAAGCCTAATTCAACTGTCGCTTTAAGAAACTCCATTTTATCTCCTACACTGTAAACTCGCCCTTCTATGATATAAGCTAACGCTTTATTTTTTTCAGCTAGTTTTAAGGTAGCGTCAGGAAGGAGGTACTCTCCTTTTAATGAAAGTGGTGTGGAGTTTATCGCGTCAAATATTTCAGGTGTGAAAACGTACCTGCCCATCGCCGCTAGGTTGGAAGGCGCTTTTTCCGGTTCGGGCTTCTCAACAAAATCTTCTATTTCAAGAGTTTTGAAATCTATTTTTTTTCCTTTCACAATACCGAACTTGTGAATTTCTTCTCTTTTAACTTCTTCCACTCCTGTAACGCTAACTTTATACTTTTCTAACACTTTTTCAAGTTGTTTAATCGTTGGAATTTTACTTTTCACGATAACATCTCCTAAAAGAACCGCGAAATTCTCACCGTCAACGTGACTTTTAGCGGTTCTGATAGCGTCAGCTAGTCCAAGCTGCTCTTTCTGTCTAACATAAAAAACGTCAGCGAGTTTGGAAACATTTTCAACAATGTCAAGCTTTTCTTTATCTCCTTTGTTTTTTAAAACATGTTCAAGCTCGAAACTTTTGTCAAAATAATTTTCTATAGCGTACTTTCCCCTGCCGGTAACTATTATTATATCATCTATACCGCTTTTCAAAGCTTCTTCAACGACGTACTGTATAACCGGCTTGTCTATTATTGGAAGCATTTCTTTAGGCATCGCTTTAGTTATTGGTAAGAACCTGGTTCCAAAACCAGCAGCTGGGATAACCGCTTTTCTAATCATTTTTTCAACTCACTTTTTAGTTTTTCAACTAATTCCACTTTCCAAGGGTCAACCCCGTAAAGCTTTGCAAGCTTCACAGTTAAGAAATTAAAATAGTGCAAGTAGTAAAAAGCGTCTTGTAATAACGTTTCGCCGGGAGAGTTTAATTCAATCACTTTAACTCTTCTTTCTTCAAGAAAACCTTTGGTTATTTTCATTCTCTTTCTGACTTTTTCGCTGTCAACAACACTTTTAAGATAAAACACTACGAACTTTGAATTTAGATTTTCAAAGCCGTTCATTTCATTATGGTTTAACTCTGGGAAAACGTTGAAAAAAGCGGGTGTTTTAGCGTTCTCATTAAATTTAATTTTACACGCTCTCCCAACGCCTTCTAAAAGAGAACTCGTGTAGATAAGAGGGGTTCTCCCAACGCACTCTTTCTCGCAAGTTTTGAACTTTTGCTTTTCAAGCCATTTTCCGGTTTCTTCAACTTCTTTTATTTTGTTTGTCAGTTGGAGAGTGTCAAGAGTTTTAATGAAAGAGTAAAAAAAATAGCCGAAAGCGTTTCTTGGTTGGACGCCGCTTGGAATTTTAACTAAAGGTAGGTTGTTTTTTATAGCCATTTCAGTTAAAACACCGCCGCTTGAATAAACTATGATTTGGATTTTTCTTTTCAAGCCTTCTTTCAAAGCGCTTACAGTTTCTTCAGTGTTTCCAGAGTAAGAGCAGGCTAAGAGTAGAGTGTTTTTTGTTGTTTTTGGAAGGCCGTAATCGCGGTGAATTTCAAAAGGAATATTCAAATCAACATAGCTTTTCAACAGCTCGCCTGGCAGTGCGCTCCCCCCCATTCCGGCTAAAATTATCTTATCAATTTTTCTTTTTTTAAGTTTAAGCTTGAAATTCAAACCTTTGGACAGTTGACGTGGAAAACCATTGATTTCATCCATTTTTCAAAAACCATTTGAATTTTTGAATCGCTTGATTTTTAAATTTATTCATTACAACTTTAAAAAATCAACTCTTTAAAAGAGAAGTTGTTTAACTTTTAACAAACTATTGTTTTAAACGGTTTATTTTTTTTCAAACTCTCTTTTTTTTTAAAACCATTTTTGAAGCTTGTTTTGAGTTGAACCTGCATTCTTAAAACCTTTTTTAACCGCGTTTTCAACCCTCTCCCTACTAAAACCATAACTAACCATAAAATCAATCAACTCACTTTTCTGAACGCTTTCTATTTTCAAGCCGCTTTCAATTTCGGTGACATCCGGGTTTAAAAACAAGTTTTCAACTTCGCTCCACTCCATTTCAATGTTTAACTCTTTTAATATTTCTTCAAAAGAATCGTGTTTTTTCACGAGTTTCAACGCTTTTTTAGCGCCAATTCCCGTCACTCCTTCGTTAAAATCCGTGCCGCTTAGAATTCCAATCCAAACAAGTTTTCTCCTGTCTATCCCGAGCTTTTTAAGATTCTCTTTCAAGTCATACTCTTCAGGCGTGACTTCACTGTAATAATTCTTGTTAGGTGTTTTTCTTTTCCCGCTCACGGCTATATTCCTGGCGAGTATAGGAGCTCCGAAAAGCATGCAGTCGAAATCTTGAGAAGCTGTAACGTCAGTCACTCCTTTTTCAGTCATGTAACTGCACTGCGCTTCCCCTTCTGAGGGGGCTTGAACCCAGGGGAGTCCCATTAGATCTAAGAGTTTTTTCGCTTCTTCAACCATTTCTTTTGTTAATCGAGAAGTTCTTTGAGCGTACTTTACAGCGTCTTCTTCTCTTCCTTCTTCAACAGCTTTTTTAAAAGCTTTTTCAGCTTCTATTTTAATGTTTTCTCTTTCTTCTAATGTTTTTTTCTTTAAAATAGATGGCTTGCCGTCGAAAACATAAATAGGGGTGATACTTTTTTCAAGAAGCGAGCACGTCCTGTAAAACAAGCCGCTTAAGTGACTTGTCACCCTTCCTTTCTCGTCCATAAGGGGGGTTCCATCGTAAGACCTGATAATGCTTAAAAACTGAAATAAGGTGTTGTAAGCGTCTACAGCGAGCTTCTTACCGTTAAACTCTTCAAGACTAACTTCTTTTTTTTCAAGAATCCCCGCTATTTTAACACCCATTCTTGTAAAACCCTCTTTTTTTTGAAAATTTTTGTTTAGAAACTCGTAAACTTAAAACTTTAAAGTTTTCAAAAAATTATTAAACCAAATATTTAATTAACTTTTTCAATTTAAATTTCACTTCATTATTTTAAGAAAAAAAGGTGTTTAAGTGAGATGGTGTTGGATGATAAAACAAAGAAAGATGTTGAACAAATATTCAGCGTTATAGACTCGGAAGTGAGATTTAAAGTTTTTTTAAACGATAACGAGTACTCTTTAAAAACCAAGGAGATTTTGGAAGAGCTTGCGCAGATAAACCAAAACTTGAAATTCGAGTTTTTTGACGAGAAGGAAGCTGAAAAGCAGAAAGTGGAGTTGCTTCCAGTTATAAGCTTCGCTGAAAACGCTTTTTATCATGGCATACCTTCAGGGTACGAGTTTCAGACTATTATAGAGTTGATAGTGCAGAAAGCGGTTAACGTGTTTAATGTGAATCAAAAAGTTCAGGAGAACATTAAGAAAATAGGGAAAAAATCTTCTGTAAAGGTTTTCGTCACTCCTTCTTGCCCTTACTGTCCGAGAATGGCTAAGATTGCTCTTCAAGCAGCGCTTTTAAATAGAAACATAACTTCAGATGTTTACGAGGCGAACGAGTTTCAAGAACTATCTGAAAAGTACGAGGTTATGGGAGTGCCTAAAACAGTGGTAAACGAGGTTAAAAGTTTGGAAGGCGCGGTTCCTGAAACTGTTTTCGCTAGCGAGCTTTTACAAGCTTCTGGAATAGTTGAGGAAAAGAAAAAATATTATTATTCAAAAAAGGATAATCTTTTGTATGAGGAGAAGAAGCCTGAGACTGAAGAGGTGACAAACCCTCTTGATAAAATGGAGGCTCTTGAAAACGGGGATAAGATTTTAAATAAGTCTAAATTCATTCTTGAAAAACTTTTTGAACAGTACCCTGAACTTGAGCATATTTCTAAACACATTCTCGGCGAAGAGCATGAAGAGTGAACTTTTCAAAAAAAACTGTTGCGGGGGGTGGGCGAGTGGAGGGGAACGCGGTAAATAAAAACCCTTAAAATTCTAATTTTATTAATGGGCGAGATGAAAAACGATATTGAAGCTTCAATACAAAACTTTAAAGATACTAAAAGTAAGATAAACTTTCTTCTTCAACTTTCAAGAAACGCTGATGAAAAAACTAAAAAGTTTTTAAATAACAGGCTTGAAGAGCTTTACATACAACATTATAAAGAGAACAGTGACAACCCGCAGAGAGCAATCGAGTTTTACGCTAGTCTTGGAAAAAAAGAAGCTGGGAGAATAGCTGAAATGTTTAAAAAGTATAAAGACCCTTCAATGGCCTCTTATATTCTTAAAAAAATCGGTGATTACTTGGGAGCTAGAAAAATTTGGTTAGAGCTTAACATTCCTCAAATGGTTGCAATGACGTGTGAAAGATCAAGCTGAAGTTGAAGAGAATAAGCGTAAACGGAAGGAGTATTTTCTTAAAGCAGCTGAAATTTGGAGAAAGACTGGTGATTTGAAAAAAGCGAAAAAGAATTACCGCAAGGCGGGTTGGATCGAGTTTTTAAAATCAAAATTTTAAATAAAAGCTTTTAAACAAGAATTGAAAATCAGCACTCAAGATCTATTTCACAAGCCGCGAAAAGCTTCAACACTCATTTTTGTCATCATAAGGAAAAAAAGAGGGGGAAAGGAGCTTTCTTTTATGCGAAGCGCTCCTTTCAAACCTAAATGTTAATCAAAAAAATTACTTATTTCTTTTTCTTTGCAGCTTTCTTTTTAGCTTTCGCCAATTTTTTCACCTCTTTTTATTTTTTTTGTAATTAGTACGCGTAACTTGTATTTAATTCTTGCGCTTTTTTTTTTCAAGTGTTGAAAGCGTGGTTTAACTTTTCAAGTGAATTTAAGTATTTTTTTAGAAAGTTTCGCTTTGGTTTGGCTTTCAATTTCAAGAAGCCGGTTGTATTTACATGTTCTCTCGCCTCTAGCTGGAGCGCCTGTTTTAATCTGACTCGCGTTTATTCCAAAAGTTAGGTCGGCTATGAAACTATCTTCAGTGTCCCCACTTCTGTGACTTACTATCACTTCATAATTGTTTTTTTTACAAACTCGCGCTGTTTCAAGCGCTTCGGTTAGAGTGCCAACTTGGTTAACTTTTAATAACAACGCGTTAGCGCTGTTTTTTTGAATTCCTTCTCTCAGTCTTTCAACGTTTGAGGTGAACAAGTCGTCTCCTATAACTTGGATTCCAAGTGATTTAATTTCAGAAAACCCTTCAAAATCATTTTCGTTGAAAGGGTCTTCAATACTTATAATATTATAATCTTTCACGAGTTTATCATAGTAATCTAAAAGGTTGTTTTTTTCGAGTGTTTTACCGTCGATTTGATACGCGCCGTTTTTGTAAAAGCTGTTTGAAGCGCAGTCTAAGCCAATGAAAACCTCGTTTGAATACCCTGTTTTTTCAATTGATTTTTCAATAAAATCAAGCGCTTCTCTTGTTTTTGAAATATTCGGGGCGAAACCTCCTTCATCCCCTACGTTTTTAGAAGACACTCCTTTTTTATCAATTAACTCTCTTCCTAGTTCATGGTAAACTTCCACGCCGGCTGTCAACGCTTCCTTAAAACTATTAAACTTAGCGGGTATTATTTTAAACTCTTGAATTGAAAGCTTGTTACCAGCGTGCACTCCCCCGTTAATTATATTCATTAACGGCACTGGCATTTCCCTTCTCTCCTTAAAATTAAACTGTTCAAAACATTCATAAAGCTCTTTCTTTTTAACAGCGCTAGCGGTTTTGAAAACTGCTATTGAAACCGCGGTGCTCGTGTTCCCGCCTATTTTTGACTTGTTTTTCGTCCCGTCGTAGTCGATTATAATTCTATCGATTAACTTTTGCTTTTCAACATTTAATCCAACTAGTTTTTTTGAAATTTTTTTAACTTGTTCAACCGCTTTTAAAACTCCTTTTCCATCGAATCTCTTCCCCCCGTCTCTTAATTCGACTGCTTCACGAGTTCCTGTTGAAGCCCCGCTTGGCGCTATGGCTTTTCCTTTGAAACTTCCGGCTTTAACTTCAACTTCTATTGTCGGATTGCCTCTTGAATCTAAAACTTCTAAACCTTTAACTTCAGTGATTTTCATTTTACATTTTTAAACTCGTTTTTGTTTATTAATTTTTTCCTAACAACGATTTTTATTTAGTAAACCCCTCCTCGAGTTTTTAAATTTAAATGTCTAAAAGTATTTTAACGCTCCATAATTTTCTTCTTTTTTTAATTTCAAATTCATGAAAAGTAGCTGCTTTAACAACTGTTTTCCCAAGCTCTGGTTTTTGACTGCAACCTGAAAGAACAGCTGTTAACTTGTTTTTTTTAAGGTCAAGTTTTTCTATTCTCATCTTGTTAAAGAAAACTTCTTTCGCGTCGCTTTTAGCTAGAGCTGTGTTTAAAGCTTCAATCACTAAACTTTCTAAACTTTCACTTTTTACGCGTATCCTAATTTTCAAGTCGGGTTTAATTTTGCTTATTTTAGAGATGGTGTAAAACATGGCTTCGGCAGCGTTTTCTATTAACTCTTTCAAGTTTCTTCCAAAAGCTATGAATAAAACGTCACTTTTATGTTCAAGAAACTTGAATTTAAAACTTTTTTTCATTTTACCACTCACTGTTTTTTTCATTGAATAGTTTTTAATTCTTTTCTAGTTTAAACTATTACCGGTTGTTTTAAAATGAATTTCAACCCAGCTCAAATTAAAAGAATGATGGATCAATTCGGCATTAAAAACCAAGAAGTTCCAGCTTCCAAAGTGACGATTCAATTAAAAAACGGGGGCGAGGTGATAATTTCAAATCCTAGTGTTGTACTAGTTGACATGCAAGGCGCGAAAATGTTTCAAATCACTGGCACTGTGGAAGAGAAAACTGGAAAGGAAGGTGAGAAGTCAGACGCTGAGCTTGTAGCTGAAAGCGCTGGAGTTGACTTGAAAACAGCTGAAAAAGCGTTAAAAGAAACAAACGGGGATATAGCGCAGGCTATTTTAAAGCTTAAAAAATAAATTCAGTTTAAACGTTTAAAACCTTAAAAAGAATGATTTTTAATCCTTGTTGTTTAATTAATCTAGTATGAGCGTTCAAGGATTTTTATTAAAAACTTATTTCACTCTTGAAGATAAGTATTACAATTTAATGGATTTTTTCGAGAAAATCAAAATCCCGGTTTACGAGTTTTTCATTCACCCCTTAGAGAACAGAAGGATTCCGAGTTTTCCTGTTTTTATTTTGATCTTGTTGATGATATTGCTTATTTTGATTGGATTTGTTTTCAAGAGTCCAAGCCAGGTGGTGAGTTTAACGCTTTCAATTTCAGGGCCTCAAACAGCTCAGGTTAATGTTTTTCAAGGCTCGACTTCTATTAAAAAAACATTATTTCAAGGAAGTTTTTATGTTTTCAACGTTTCTAAAGGCGAGGTTTTAATTAAAGCTTCAAGTGATGGTTTCGCTGAAAACATAACCACTTTAAAAATTGAAAGCAATGTTGCTTTAACTATTAAGCTTCAGCCGCTCCCCCCGCCTCCGAACAACGCTCCAATTCCAAGCCTTTCAGGAGTTCAAATTCCTTAATTTTTTAATTGATTAGCTTTTTTGGAAAGTTTTTTAAAACACTATGATAATAATATTGATTAAGTATGATAAAAAGTTACAGTTTTAAGTTTTATTTTAACATCTTTTTGCTGTTTTTATTCTTTTTTGCAATACTTCATTTTGTTGCAGCGTCGTCTTGCACAACTAATAGTAACTGTCAGACTAGTCTCAATAAAGTTTGTGACACAACAACCGGTAATTGTGTGCATTGTTTGACTAGTAATGATTGCAGTTATTATCAATATAGTAATGGTTTAATTTGTCAGTCAAAAACTTCTTGTGTTCAGTGTTCCAGTAACGATCAGTGTGCGAATAATTACGGTCAGGGGTATATTTGTGATTCAAATGGTTATTGTGTTAGCCCCGGCGGGTGTGATCCTCTTGGTACCTGCCCTTCTATTATTGTTAATTTGATAAGACCTTCTAATAATTTTGTTTCTACTAGTGCGCTTGTAAACTTTACATTAAATGTTAGTGGGCCGTTTAAAACTTATTATTGTGATATTTCACCATTTTGGGCTATAAACGGCGTGCCTAACAATACACCTGTAACTGCAATTTTTCAACTTTCTAATGGTAATTATAACTATTATATAAATTGTACTAATGATAGTTGGAGTGGAGTTTCTCAGCCTTATAGCCTTACCCAGAATGCTATTGACAATTTAACAATTATAACACCGCTTAATAATAGCGTTATAGTTACTAATACGACAAATTTTAATTTTACTTTATTAGCGTCTGACTTCGAAAGTTTTAACTGTGGCTTGGAGATTTTTAATGATTCGCGGTTGAGCCCTATCCAACGACCAATTAATTGGACTTTAATCCCTGTGAGAAATAATACTGTTTCAAGCACCCTTATAAATATGAGTAATTGGAGCAACGGGTTGTATTATTATTATATAAATTGCCAGAGTGTAGATTATTGGACTTCTTCCAACGGGCTTCTTATTTACGAGATAATAAGAACGACGCCTCATAATTATTATTTTACTTTAAATAAGGGGGGTACTTGTACTCCGTCGTCTTCGTGTTCTAGTTTAGGTTATAATTGTGGGACTTATGTTGATAGTTGTGGTAACTCTAATTTTTGTGGCACTTGTGGTAATGGTTATACGTGCGTAAACAATCACTGTGTGCCTTCTGTTGGTAATAATTTTGACCTGTGCGGTGGAGCTGGAGTTGTCCAAAATGTAAATGTGAATGGCATTCCTTTCAATGTGAGCGATTTTAGTTCGGCGGCAATTATTGATAATTCAACTATTCAGAATTGCAATGTTTTTTTGAACGCTAGCAACAACAATATAACAATACAAAATTTAAATGTTAACGGGACTCTTTTGATAACGGGCGATAATATCAACATATTGGGGAACATTAATGCTACGAATATTATTACAGTGAGTAATTCGACGAGTAGTTGCTTGAATTTTAATGGTTTTATAAACTCTTTTGGTTCCGCTGAGTTTGTGGGTGAAAACCCCAACTGCACGAGCTACTTCAACGGTACTTTAATCGTAAACACAACTTCGTCTCCTCCTTTTAATTTTAACGGTAATAATTATTCGATTTTCTTTAACTTTTCCGGCCCGTTGGTTTTCAATGGTGCGACAGTAAACTCCACCACTCCCTACTTAAACGCTGGAAGCGCTGCAACCGCGTCGCAAATAACAATAAATAATTCAAACTTCTTTCTAACTTCAAGTCTTAAAACAGTTTTCAATTCATCCTATCCGATTATTTTCAAGGGTAACTCTATGCCGCCCAACATGAATTTCATTCCTTGTGTTTACTCTCCTGACTTAACTTCGAGTTCAACTTGCATTCCACTCTACTTGTACGGGAGTCTTATCACAAGGGGAGGCGCGCTTCAACCAACAGGAAGCTTGTTCGTAAACGGGGTTTTTGATTCAAATGATAATTCTCTGATTAACAGCTGGCCTGCGGGTTTGACTCAAGAGTATGATAATGTCATTAATACAAACGGTTTTCTGAACGTCAGCATTTACATTCCAACCACCACTTTCAACACTATTCCTTATGTTGGGGTTCAATTTTCTCCTTTCCCCACTTTTGATTGTTCTGCTGGCTGTGTTCAATATTACATTCCGGTGATTAACCAGTGAAAACTAAAATTTTAATTTTAATGTTTTTAACTTTCCTTTTAACTTTCTCTCACGCTAGCACAGTATGTTCTTCTCCTTCTGCTAATCCCGCTTGCCCTTCAAAGTGTTTAAACGCTGGGATTTCATGTAGTCAACAACCAGCTGGAACAAACACTCCAACAATAATTGGAACTGACTTAACTTGCGTTAAAACGCTAAACGCTGGGTGCGGGTTTGCTTTAAACTTTCAACTAAGCTCTCCAAACCCTTGCCCTAATGGTTTCACTTCAATGGGAAGCTCTTCATGTGGGTTTCTAAGCTTTCTTTTTGGAGGGGTTAACAATTGCGCTAATTACATTGACATTGGTTGTTTAAATAATAACACTGCCTCATGCCCTGCAGGTTACACGATATTTAATTCAACCACGTGCTCTTTGCCAGGAACTCCAATTAACCTCTACCAGCAATGTTGTGATATTCCCAACCCTCCTCAAACTTTTCCAATACATAACGCTACCTGTTCTTCCCTTTCAAGCGGGACAAGTTATGATTACTCTTGCGTGGGAACCACTTCAAACTGCACTTTAAATGATTCAAATAATATTAACTGTCCAAATGGCTATCAATGTAACAATAACAGCGCTTCGCCAGCTGATGATTGCATTGCAATGCAATATACTATAACAGGAGTGACTGTTTACCCGAATGATATCTTAGTCTCACCTGGTTGCTACCAGTTCTCCGCTAACCAAACCACTTCAATAAACTCTCAAATCCCAGCTTCAGGAGTTTTATGGGGTTCTAACGATTCTAATATAAATGTTTCGCAAAACGGCTTGGTTTGTATTCCTTCTAACTATTCAGGAAGCTTCATGGTAACAGCAAGCGTAACACCCTGGCTTGGAATTGCAAATGTTAACGTGGTGAACGTCACTAATTTTTCAATCACTCCCAGTGTGATCAACGCTTTGCCTGGAAGTATTGTGTATCTTCAAGCTTCAGGAGTTTCAACCGCTTCTAAAAAAACAGTTAATCTTTTTTCTAACTGGAATTTAAACTCCATTTCTGGGGGTAGTTATTTTGTGGGAAGCGTGGACGGCCAGTTTTCGTATTATTCAGCTACTGGAAGCATGGTTTTGCTTAATGTAGGTGAGGTTCCGGGTAATTATTCTCTAACAGCGACCTATAGTTTTTTGAACGCGACAGTTAACATAAGCGTTTTAACAAACTACACTCCCCCTGTAGGCGTACCGCCCGTTCTTCAACTACACCCTTCAAACGCTACGATTCCAAGTGGTGAAACTCAACAGTTCTTTTTAACAGCTACAGATATTAAAGGAGTTTTCCTTCCAGTTTATAACATCACTTGGAGTGTTAATAATATAAGTGTTGCACGCGTTGACGTTAATGGCGTGGTAACCGCTTTACAACAAGGATTCGCGATTTTAAACGCTTCCAGTGGGGGTTACAGTGCTAGCGCGCTTGTTAACGTGAACCCTTGCGTTATAGGAAGCGTTGGCGAAAGCGGAACTGAAAACGTGAACGGGGTTTCCTGCGCTTTAAAAAGCGTGTGCGTTTTGGGAAATTACGGGATTCCACAGTGGAGCGGTTCAACTAAGGCGGACGCGTGTTGTGGAAGTATCTTCAACGGGACTGCCACCGCAGATGGTTGTTGTCATAAAGGATATGAAATAATCGATCCGAATTGCAAGTGTTCAAGTTCAAGCCCTCCAATAGGACCGTTTTTTGAAAATAATTGCTGGGGTTACGTCAATTGCAACACAACGACAAACCTTTTCACTGACTTCATTCCAACCAACAATTGCAATCCAATCATTCAAAACTCTTTCACTGGTTATTTATGCGCTTTCACTAACCCTCAAACTTCAAGTTCTATAAACACTTACGAAAACGGAAATAAGTGTTTAAACTTAAGTGTTTCAATGCCTACAAGCTGCGTTAAGACCGTTGTTCAGTTTTTAAACATTGGGGACAACTACACCATAAGTCAGTGGACTTACAATTTATTCGACGCGTCAATCGGAGGGGTTTTATTGAATGTTTACAATTCTTCAGGCTTGCAGGAAACCGCTCCTGTCACCACCGCCGCTAGCACAATACTTCCGAACGCGAATGTTTCAATAATATCTGTTTATCCAAACGCGAACGCCACTTTAAACTTCACTTACAATAATTGCTCTTCATAATCCAGTGGTTACTGCAACCCCTGTAATAAACTTTGACGGCAACACTTATTTCAGCGCTTCAACTCCTTCTTTTAGCAATGTTTTAAATGGTTACTCGATAGTTTTTTGGTTTAAAACAACCACTCCGAGTGGGGTATGTTTGACAATCAACAGGTTAACACTACTAGTTATAATGCTGGTAACACGGCGTATGATAAGTTTTTCGTGTGGTACGCTGGTAAGTTAGCTTTTGGAGTGTCGTTTGGAATAAAGAAAGTTTATATTTCATCTTCAAGTTCTTACGCTGATGGTAAGTGGCATTTTGCCAGTGGTGTTGTGAACGCTAGTGGGGGTTACTTGTTTGTTGATGGTGTTTTGGTAGGTCAAACCGCTGTGGTTAACTCTTCGAACGCTCAGAATGTTAGTGGTTATGTGATGGTTGGGGGTGGAGCGCAGAAAGGTGGGGGTAGCGAGCAGTGGGGTTTTGCGGGTCCTGAGTTTAATAATACTTTTCTGGGGAGTGTAACTAATGTTCAAATTTACAATACTGCTTTAACTTTCAAACAAATTTTAAATCTTTACAGCAACGGAATTGCGAGTCAAGCGCTTTCAGGAGTTACTAGGTGGTGGCTCGCGCCAGGATCAAGTTTGTGTCAATTAAAATCATCTTGACCTTGTTTTTTTGATTTTAATTTTTTTATCACGCTATTGTCTTTGAATTCAACGCTCCCCTCTGAGCTTTTGAGAGAACTTTCAATTGATTGCGCACTGCCACCCCCTGTCTTTTTTCAGACGGGTTGCTGAAACTTTCACTTTTTTGGTTGATTTAATTTTGTAATACGCCCTTCATCTCAATTTTTTTTAATGTTTAAACGTTATGTTTTAAATATTATTTTATTGGTGTGAGTGTGTTATTTTTCTAATTGTATTTTGAACATTTCAATCACTTCTTTTTCGGTGGTAGCGTCGGTTGGTTTTTTGTCTGTTCTTATTTGGGTGAGTCTTGGAAATCTTAGAGCTAGGCCTTGACCGTTTTTGAACGCGCAAGTGTGAATGCTGCTTTGTGTTATCTCGTCAGCTTTAATTGTGACTACGATTAACGGTTCAACCCAGACTTGTGGTTTTAAAATGGTTTCAACGTTTTCAGGTTTTTCTTTTAATGGTTTGAGGTTTTTGGAAAACCATTCTAGTTGTTCTTCGCTGAAACCTGTTCCGAGTTTAGCGATTGTTTTAAACTTGTTGTTTTTATCATCGTAAACCGCGGTTAGAAGCCCTCCAACGCCTAGTTTTGTTCTTTTACCTTTCCCGTAGTAGTAGCCTATTATGACAGCGTCGATGGTGTCAGCGATTTTACTTTCATAGCTTTTTTTGAGTTTAATCCAAGCGAATTTTCTAGCTCCGACGGTGTAGGGCGCGTTTAAATCTTTTGCTATAACTCCTTCTAAACCTTTTTTAATCGCTTCGTTGAAGTAATCGTTTAACTCTTTTGCTGTTTTAACAATTTTCTGCGTGCTGGTGAACACCGCGTCTCCTGGTTTTATAATTTCTTCTAGTTTTTTTCTTCTTTCGAGGTATGGTTTTTTGGTGTAATCTTCTCCGTTTAAGTAAAGTAGGTCGAAAGCGTATAGTCTTAGTGGTATTGACTTACTGGTTTTTTCCACTTCATGTTTTCTTTTTCTTGTTATCGTGACTTGGAATGGTTGGAATGTTTGAGTTTGCTCGTTGAATGAAATCGCTTCTCCTTCAAATATCGTGTTGTCAGCTTCAACTTGTTTTTTAATCGCTTCGATTAAGTCTGGGAACATGTGTGTCATTTTTTCCTGTCTTCTTGAGAATATTTCAACTTGGTTTTTTTGCGTGTGAATTTGAAGTCTGAAACCGTCGTACTTGTAGTCAGCCGCGCACTCGCCTATTTTTTTGATGATTTCTTCAGCGTTTGAGAGTCTTTCAGCTAAGGCTGGCATTATTGGTTTGAAGGGGGTTGGCTTTATTTTTTTTATTTCTTGAAAACCTTTTTTAAAGAGTGTTTCCGCCACGCTTCCTAAGTCGGAAGTTAAATAGTAAGCTCTTTCAAGTTCTTCTAAGGTTTTTTTATCCCCGTTTTTACTTTCGTTTAAAGCGCTTATTATTGTTTGATCTGCGAAGCCTGAGCTTATCTTTCCAGTTACTATTTTCATTATCACTTCGCTTTCGTTTGGCTTCGCGTTTGAGAGAAGCTCTGATAGTAATTTGACTTTTAATTCGATACTTCCAAAACCGCTTGTGGTTGAAATTTTGTAAAGATTGGTGAAAACTTTGTCGAGTGTGAGCTCTTCTTTTGAAAGGCTTGACTGTTTTTTCTTTTCAATTAAAATTCTAGTTGTGACTCCCAGGTCTCCTGTTTTTTTGTAATTCTCGTCGATTTGTTTTACGGGGTCTCCGGTTGTAAGTGAAATGCTTTTCTCAGCTAGTTTTTCACCCACTCCTATTTCAACTCCAGTGAATGGCGGTTGAACCGCTCCTTGAAGCAGGTAGCAGAGTTTTTTAACTTCATCAGAGCTTGTTTTTTTGAACAACTCGGCTAGGATGGTTGTTATTTCTAGCCTAGAGCTTGTTTTTCTAGTTTTTTCAAACGCTTCGGCGATTTCACTGAAAAGCATTTTTTCTTCTGATTCTTTTTTTCACTGAAAAGTTTATTAAATTTTTACATTTTAAATTTTCAGGGTGATTTTCAAACACTTGAGAGGAGTGAACAGTGGGTTGGCTGGGTTCGCGGGTTTTAAACGTTTCGAGCCGAGCGATGTGAAAAAGGTTGATAATGGTTTCGCGGTTTACTTTCCAGCGATTGTTGACGTTGACAAAACTTTCAGTGTTTTAAAAGAGAAAAAATTAAAACTTGTTAGTCTTGTGGATGAAAGTAAAACTCCTTTTATCGCTATTTTAAGAGAGGTCACCGCTCGAAAACCTTTATTTAACTCTCAAACGCCTGTTTTAATTATCGACTCAGGTGTTGATAAAACTCCGCACGCTGTTTTAGGAAGGTTATACTCGTCTCGTATAGAAAGTAGTGATAAAAAAATGGCGCTTGAACTAGCCAGGGCGATTCAATTTAAAGAAGTTAAAGAGGTTTAAAAGAGAAGAATTCAGGGGGTGGGTTTCAAAATGGTTTTATCTAGAAGTATTTTAAAATCAGAAGTTAAGGATTTAAAAATTAAAAAAAACGAGAGTGTTAAAGAGCTTGTTAACAGTTTTGAAACTGTTGGTGGTTTCACAGCGGCGAATGTTTTTCAAGGTGTTAAAATTTTAAGGGAGATGATCGCTGATGAGAAGTGCACTAAAATTTTAAGTTTTCCAGCTGATTTAATTTCAACGGGTGTTAGAGGGGTTTTCGCTGACAGTATAAAGAATTTTAATGCTGTCATAACAACTTGCGGGACGCTTGACCATGATCTGGCGAGAGCGTGGGGTGGTAAGTATTATTCAGGAAGTTTTGATTTTAACGACGCGGAGCTTAAAAGGATTGGCGTTTTCAGGCTTGGAAACGTGTTAATACCTTCTGAAGATTATGGGGTTGTTCTAGAGAAAAACATGAAACCTGTTCTTGAAGAGCTCGTTCGAATTAAAAACGAGTGGAGCACGTGGGAGCTTGTGAGAGAGTTTGGAAGAAGAATAAAAGATGAAAACTCGATTATAAGGCAGGCTTACCTTCACGACGTTCTTGTTTTTGTTCCCGGGGTGACAGACGGCGCTTTCGGCACTCAGTTAACACTTTTCAGTCAGGATCATGATTTTAAAGTTAATGTTTTGAAGGATGAGAGGGAGTTATCAAGGGTGGTGTTGGAAAGTAAGAAGCTCGGTGCTTTGATGATCGGCGGGGGTATTAGTAAGCATCATACTATTTGGTGGAGTCAGTTTAAGGGGGGTTTGGATTACGCTGTTTACGTTACTACAGCTTCACAGTATGATGGGAGTTTAAGCGGGGCGAGGTTAAGTGAAGCGGTTTCTTGGGGTAAAGTTAAGGTTAAAGCGAAGTTCGTTAATATTGATGGTGACGCGAGTGTTATACTTCCTTTGATGCTCGCCGGCTTGTGAATTTTTTTTCAACAATTCAAAAAAAATTAATAGGGGAGGTTGTGAAAAGGTTTTTAAACGTTCATACTTTTAAATATACGTTTTTAAAAATTGTGAGTGGTGGTTTGGTTGAATATGGATTCTAAAGATTTTAAACATAAGGCTGAGTCTGAAACTCGCGAGGTTCACTCTCATGTTAAAGCGGGGTTCTCGCAAAACCAGGTTTTGCTTGTTTTGATAGCGTCGCTTGTTGTTGGTCTTTTGATAGGTTATGTTGTTTTTAAGCTTACCACTCCTGTCACGTCAACGTATGTTAGCACTGCGGTTGGTTCTGGTTTGAGCGCTTCAGATAAAGCTGCTTTGCAAGGTCAGATTCAAGGACTTTTAGGGCCTGTGCTCGCCCAGCAGGGTGGGAGTTTAAGTGTTAGTGTTAACAGTGAGGAGGCTCCAATAGTTAATTTGACTGCCTCGATTAATGGTTCTACTCAGTCAATACCTGCTTTTGTTTATAATAATGAATTATTTTTAGCAACTCAGGGCATTCCTCTTTCAGCTGGTAACTTGTCAGCTTCAACGTCTAGCAAAGTGATTCCGAAGTCAGCGGTTCCAAGCGTTCAACTTTACGTTATGGGTTACTGTCCGTTCGGCACTCAGTCTGAGTTAAGCGCGGTTCCAGTTCTTCAAAAGTTTGGTTCAACTGTTAACTTCACTCCTGTTTTTATTGTCAGTTCAAACTCTTCCGCGGTTACAAATGATTTAACTAATTTTTCATACTCTGGTTTAACTGGTTTAACGGAGGGTTATGATTTTAATGGTTTGAACTATTTATGCTGGCCGAATGGTGTTTGTATGAATTCTCTTCATGGGGCTGATGAGGTTTTTGAAGATGCTGTTCAATCTTGTATTTTAAAGAATTATGGTTTGAACGCGTGGTATAACTACACTTTAGCGGTTGACCCTATTATAAGTGGGATGATTGTAACCGCGGGTGGGATTTCACCTCCAAGCCCGGGGAACCCTGGTTTACCAGCAAGGATAGAGTCTAACCTTTCTTCAACAATTCCGGGGGTTTTCAGTTCTTTGAACATTAATTCAAGTGTTATTAATAATTGCATTTTAAAAGACGCTCCTCAAATGCTTGAAAGTGATGCTGTTCAATCGCTAAGTAATGGTGTTCAAGGCTCTCCAACGTGGTTTATAAACGGTGTTCAATTCACTGATTACAGCGCTCAAGGTAGAACCCCGACAGTTTACCAGCAAGGTTTTTGCAATGCTATGAACACGCCTGTAAGCGCTTGTAATTTAACGTTTTCAAACCCGGCCACACCTACAAGCGCGGCTAAATGCGGGTAAAATTTTAAGAAAAAAGGGGTTTTTGTGAGTATGGGGCGCGCTTCAAGTGGTAAACTTGTTTTTTTTCTTTTGTTTCTCCACTTCGCGGTTGCGGCTACTGTTTATGGTTTTGTTTATGATTATAATCTTAACCCTGCTAAAGGTTATGTTGTGAGCGTTAACTCGACTCCCACTCAAACTGTAATTTTAAACGATTCCGGGTTTTACTCTTTTCAACTTCCAAACGGGTTTTTTATTCTTAAAGTTTACCCTCCAACCGCTCCTGAAAACGCGACTATTCAAAACTTAACGATAGCAAGTAACGGGAGTTTTGAAGTTGACTTACTTGCTTTTAACTTTCCACTTCCAAACGAGTCTTCGATAAATGATTTAAACTCTATAAACAATATGAGCGTTTCACTAAACAATTTAAGCGCGCAATCTTTTAGAAATAATCTTATTAACAACACTTTTCAAAGACCTTTCCAACCATTTTTTCCTTTTGATATTATTATGATATTAGTACTTGTTGTTTTTGTGGTTCTTGTGGTGGTTTTGTTTGTTCTTCTGAAAAAGTGGAAGCGTGTTGAACAGTTTAAGGGAATGGTGGTGTTAACAGGGGATGAGAAAATTGTTTTTGATAAGATTAAAGAATTTGACGGGAGGGTTTCGCAGAAAGAGTTAAGGAAAAATCTTGGTTTAAGCGAGGCTTCAGTTAGCATAGCGTTGACTAACCTTGAAGAGAAGGGTTTGATTGAGAAGATTAAGAAAGGCAGGGGTAACATAATAAAAATTAAATAAACTCTCTTTTTTTTAACGTTTGGGGGGGTGACTGGAGGGGGTTTGTAGAAAACTGGGTTTTCAGTAATGTTTATTAATTTGAAACTCTCTCTTTTTTTAATGTCCATGCCAATCGCAGATTATTTGTTGAAGATTAAAGCTAAGAGAGAAGCTAAGAGAGAAGAGAGTTTTAACAAGAAGCTAGCTAGTTTTTGGAATAAGTATGGGGATGTTATTTCCAACCTGCCTTTCATTCCAGGCACGGGAATTTTAGACTGGTTTGTGACAAGAAAGGTTTTGGGTTATCCGAGCAGGGAAGGCGTGGATAAGATTTTACAAACGCATAAAAAAATACTTATTAAAAGGTTTAACGAGTCGGTGGAAAAAGGCGTTCCTAACTTGTATTATAAAAAAGCAATTGATAACGTGAATAAAGCGATTGAGGTTAATAAGAACGCGCCTAACGCGAGGCTGGCGAGTACAAGGCTTTTGAAATTTAAAAACGTGGGGGCGCCTTCTTTTAACAGTTTTAATAAAACTGAAGCTCGAAAAGCTTTGAGAGTGCTTTATAAACTTGAACGTGAAAGGACTCGGCAGCAGCGGTCTAAAGTTTTCACTGGTTTCAATCTTAAAAAAGCCGCGTGAAATGGTGTTAAGTTTGTGAAGCCCTGAGCGAGATTTGAACTCGCGACCTCTTGTTTACGAGACAAGCGCTCTACCTGCTGAGCTATCAGGGCAAGAATAATTTTTAAACTTCTTTGTTTATTAATATTACTTGAGTTTATTGAGGAGAGTGATTGTTTTAATTGAATCTTTTCGAAGTTTTGGGTTGGCTTGTTTTTCTTTTGTTTATAGCAGTGTACGCTTTTAAAAAGGAAATGCTTGACGAGGGCGGGGTTATGGGGGCTATTTTTGTTGGTTTAGTGTTACTTTTCGTGCCGCGTGACCCTCCAGGGTGGGTTTGGCTTTTAGTCCTGCTTTTCTTTTTCGTTATGGGAAGTTTTGCGAGTAAGTTTAAAAGGGAGTTGAAGGTGAAAGTTGAAGAGGATTTCGCGAAAGGGGGGGCTAGAAATTTAATGCAGGTTATAGCTAACAGCGCTGGAGGTCTTGTTTTCGCGGTTTTAGGGTTTTTTTCAGCCTCGCCTGTTGTTTTCGTTGGTTTTGTTTTAAGTGTGAGCGCTATGAGTGGGGACACGTTAAGTAGCGAGATTGGAGTTTTATCTAAAAGTAACCCGGTGAGCATTAAAACATTTAAAAGAGTGGAGAGGGGTGTGAGCGGGGGGGTGACGTTGTTAGGTTTAGCTGCGGGTTTAGCGGGGGGTTTTATCATAGGGGTTTTCAGTGTTCTATTCGTCTTAGCTTCAAATCAGTCGTTTCAGGCGAGTTTAACACTGCTGGTCGTATTCGCGTCTTTCGCAGGTTTGCTTGGGAGTGTTATGGATAGTGTTTTAGGTGTTTTTTTTCAAGCGCTTTACTATTGTCCTAAATGTAGGGTTTTAACAGAGCGTAAAACGCATAAGTGTGGGAGTGAAACAAAACTTTTAAAAGGTGTGAGGTGGATGGATAATGATATTGTTAACATGTTTAGTAGTTTGATTACAAGTGTGGTTGGGGTTATAGTTTTTTACTTGATAGTGAAGTGAGCATGGATTTTTATGAGGATTTCGCTAGAAACATTTTGTTTAAACTCGACCCGGAGTTTGTTCATGATCTCACTTTGAAGGCCGCGGCTTTCGCTGGCGCTAATAAAAAGTTTTTCAGTTTTCTTAAAAATTTTTACTATTTCGAAGATGAAGTGTTAAACGTGAGTGTTAATGGTTTGAGTTTTAAAACCCCGCTTGGTTTAAGCGCTGGTTTTGATAAGAATGGTGAGACGCTTGATTTTTTTTCAATGACTGCTTTCGGTTTCGTGGAGGTTGGGAGCGTCACGCTAAACGCGTTTCAAGGGAACAAGAAACCTCGTCTTTTCAGGATTCCTGAAGAGAAGAGCGTTTTGGTTAACTTGGGGCTTCCTAATCAGGGCGCTGAGAAGGTGGTTGAAAGGTTGAAGAGGGTTAATTCGATTCCTTTTGGGGTTAGCGTGGCTTCAATGAATGAAGTGTTTGAATCGGATTTTGAGAGGGCTGAGAGTTTTCTAGATTGTTACAATATTGTTAAGAGTGTTGGGGGTTACCATGTTTTGAATGTTAGCTGTCCTAATGTTTCAAAAGGTAGGTTTGAAAGCCCTGAGCAGGTGAACACTCTTTTAAAAATTTTCAGTAGGAAATGTAATGTTGAAAAACCTTTGTTTTTGAAGTTCAGTGTTGATTTGAAGGAAAGTGATGTTGAAGAAATTGTTAAAATAGTTAAAAGATTCAGTTTTGTGAATGGTTTTATAGTAGGAAACCTCACAAAGGAAATGACTCGTCTTAAGAAGCACTCGAAGCTTGGCGGGGTTGTTGAGAAGCTTGGCGGGAGTGGTGGTTTAAGCGGTGGGAGTGTGAAAGTCAAAAGTGACGAGCTTATTAAAATGTTTTACCAGGAGAGCGGTAAAACGGTGATAGGAGTGGGTGGGATTTTTTCAGGAGAGGATGCTTACACTAAAATAAGGAATGGCGCTTCGCTTGTTGAAGGGATTACGGGGATGATTTACAGGGGGCCTGGATTCGCTAAAAAGGTTTGCATGGAGCTTGCTGACTTGGTAAGAGAGGATGGTTTTGAAAGCGTTTCAGAAGCTGTTGGGGTGGACGCGTGAAACTTATTTTTTAACCCCGCGCAAAATGCTTGAATGTTGTTAACTTGTGAGGTAGGGGGGCGTGGTGAATGAATTACGTTTTTGATTCTTCAGTTATATTTACTGTTGTGAGACTTGGAAAGTACGGCGAGCTTGTTGGAAGTTATTCAATAACACTAACACGGTACGAACTTGGAAATGTTGTTTTTGAAGAAGGCGTGATACGCAAGTGAATTACAGTAAAAGAGCAGCGTGAACTGCTTAGTGTGATTGATAAATTATTGAAAACAATGCATTTTTTTGATATAGAAGAGCATGCAAGGTGTTATTGGAAACTGCGAACAGTTTCAGAATATCATTTTATGACGCGGTTTTATGCTTTATTATGTGAAAGCGGTGAGCATTCCGTTAATAACTGAAGATGTCAAGCTCGCAGACGTGATTAAAAATAGCGTTTCTTTTTTTACGAACATCGCAAATATGATTTTTAAAGATTTAAAAAGGGGGGTTAGTTTTCTAGGTGATTGTTTGAGTGTTGAAAACGCTGGGGCCGAGATTTGAACTCGGATAGGTTTTGCAACCAACTAGATTGCTTGTTTTTTGATCTCGAGTCTAGCGCGTTACCGGATTCCGCCACCCCAGCTTTTGATAATTTTTTTGGGGTTAAAGCCTTTTTAATTTTGCCTGTGTTATTAATTGCGGTTTATTAAGATTTTAAAGTGATTTTTTTGAAATGGATTTTAAGGAGGTTTCTAAAAACGTTTGGGAGTTTAAGGAGGAGGGGATGAACGTTCCGTTAAGAGTGGTGGCTGGGAGAAGTCTTCTTGATAAAATGCAGTCTGATAGGACTATAAAGCAGGCGGTTAACGTTTCAAAGCTTCCAGGTCTTGTTGGGAGTGTTTTTGTGATGCCTGATGGTCACGAGGGTTATGGTTTTCCGATTGGTGGCGTGGCTGGTTTTGAAGAGGGTGGGGTGGTGTCTCCTGGGGGTGTGGGTTATGATATTAATTGTCTTCCCGCGGGTGCTAAAATTCTTACAGAGTTTGGTTTTGTGAGGTTGGTTGAGTCTTTTGAGCGGGATTTTATAAAGGTTCAGGAGGGGGGTTTTGGAAGTTTTACATTGTTTTTATCTTTAACCGCTCCGCTTGTTCTTTCTGTTGCTGATAAGAAACTTTGTGTTTCAAAACCTGTTGCGTTTATGAAGAAGAAAGCGAGTTCTGTTGTGGTAATTCAAACAGAGTCTGGTTTGGAGTTGGAAGCAACGTTAGAACACCCTGTGATGACAAGACGTTCAATGGTTGAGGTTGGAAAAATAAAACCAGGGGAGGAAGTTGCAGTGTCTTTTTTTAAGGGAGTTGAATTTGACGAGCAATTGCCTTTAGGGTTTAGTTCTGTGGAGGAAGCTGCGATTTACTCGCGTTTGATTGGATATTTTTTTGGTGATGGCGTTCTGGCTATTTGCGGTGGTGAAATGTGTGCGATTGCTTATGGTGAAAAGGATGATTTGATTAAGATGCAGTTTGATGTTTCGCGTTTGGGTTTTCATTCTAAAATTTTTACTAGAGCCAGAAAACACGGGGTGGCGAGTCAATATGGTGAAAAGAGGTTTAAGTCTGCAATCTTTGAACTGCGTGTTTATTCTAAAGAGTTTTGCGAAAAGTTATTGTCGTTGGGTGTTCCTTTGGGTAGTAAAACAGAAAATAGTTTTAGGGTTCCTTTATGGGTGGTGAAGGGTTCAAGATGGGTTAAACGATTGTTTCTCGCTGGGTTTTTGGGAGGTGAATTTTCTTCTACTTTCACTCGCTCGAAAACTAGTTTTAATACGCCGGTGATATATCAAAATAAAAACCGTGATTTTGTTGAGGATGGAAGGCTTTTTTTGATGGATATATCCTTGTTGCTTAAAGATTTTGGAGTTGAGTGTGTTAGGATTGCTCAAAGAGAAGTGTATACAAACAAAAAAGGGAGGGTTAGGCTAGGTCTTGAAATAAGTGCTAGTGAGGATAACCTGTTAAGGTTATGGCAGTTGATAGGTTTTGAGTATAATGAGAAAAGGAGGGTTTTTGCTGAAATAGCTTGTAAGTATATTCTTTTAAAAAAGCGTTTAAACAAGGAACGTCAAATTGCAGTTCAAAAAGCGAGGGAAATGCGTGGACAGGGTTTTTCATTAAAAGAAGTTCAGAGTGTTTTATGCAGTGAAAATATTAACCCTCGTTTTTTAGAGTGGTGTTACTATGGCGAGGCGAGGCGGAGAATTCCGTTTTCGATGATTTCTTTTAATGATTTCATGAAAAAGGAAGTGGCGGATATTGAAGAGTATGGTGTTTTGTTTGAGAAGGTGGCCAGTGTTAAAAAAATAAGTAGGGAGTGCGAGGTTTTCGATTTTACGATAGCTGAAACGCATAATTTTATTGCTAATGGTTTTGTTGTTTCAAATTGTGGGGTGAGGTTGGTTTCCACTGGTTTAAGCGTTGAAGAGGTTAAGCCGAAGCTTAAGGAGCTTGTTGATGGTTTTTACTCTAACATTCCTGTTGGAGTGGGGAGTAAGGGTAAGATTCATTTAAAATCTTCAGAGCTTGACGAGGTTTTAGTTCAAGGGGCGGGGTGGGCTGTTGAGAAAGGTTTGGGTGATAAAAGAGATTTGAAGTTCTGTGAAGAGGAGGGTAGGATGAGCGGCGCGGACCCTTCTAAAGTGTCTAGTCTTGCTAAGCAGCGTGGGGGGCCGCAGCTTGGAACTTTAGGTAGTGGGAATCATTTTCTTGAAGTTCAAGTTATTGAGAAAGTTTTTGATGAGAGGACGGCTAAGAAGTTCGGAGTGGAGGAGGGGATGGTTAGTGTGATGGTTCACACTGGGTCGAGAGGTTTAGGGCACCAGGTTTGCGAGGATTACGTTAGGAAAATGTTAAGTGTGGAGCAAAAATATAAGCTGAGTCTTCCTGATAATGAACTTGCTTGCGCTCCTCTTGGGAGTGAGGAGGCTGACGATTACTTTAAGGCGATGAACAGCGCTGTTAACTACGCGTTCTGCAATAGACAGATTATAACTTCGTGGGTGAGGGGTGTTTTTTATAAAATGTTCCCGCAAGCTGACTTGAAAGTTGTTTATGATGTTGCTCATAATATTGCAAAGTTTGAAGAGCATGAGGTGAATGGAGAGAAGAAGAATATATGTGTTCATAGGAAGGGGGCGACGAGAGCGTTTTGGAAGGGAAGAAAGGAAATACCTTTAGAATACAGAAGCATCGGCCAGCCGGTGCTTATTCCTGGTAGTATGAACACTTCATCTTATCTTCTTCTTGGTTTGGAAGGGGCGAGGCAGACTTTTGGTTCAAGTTGTCATGGCGCTGGGAGGGTGATGTCTAGGCATGAAGCGTTAAGAGCTTTTGAAGGCGGGGTTTTGAAGAGGAGTATGGAAGAGAAAGGGCAGGTTGTGAGGGCTCCAAGTTTGAAGGGTTTAGCTGAAGAGGCTGGAGGCGCTTATAAGAATGTTGATGAAGTGGTTAAAAGTGTTGAAGACGCTGGCATTTCAAGGATAATAGCTAAAATGTCTCCGATTGGTGTTATAAAAGGTTGATTTTAAGCAAGCTTTTAAAGCTTTTGCAGTCTTAAACTAAGAGTGTGAGCGAGCGTAAAAATGAAGGGGTTGTCAATCTTGGAAAGAATGAGGAGGTTAGAGAAGAAAGTGTTTTAACGTCGGTTAAAGATGAAATTGAAGATTTTAAAATTAAGTTCGCGGTTAACGCTCGTAAAACTCCTTTTGAGCGAGAGTCAAAGCTGAGCGAGTGGAGTGGCGTTGCGGTTAATTTTTTTAGTGAAGTGAAACCTGATGATAATGAGAAACCAAGTGTTTTGAAACTTAAATTTAAAAACGCTGTTGGTGTTACAAAGTTTTTAACTGGGGTTGAGAGGTCATCAGCAAAGAGTGGGTTGCAACACTCTGAAACTAGGGACGCGCATTTTGTTAACTCTCCAGGGGGTAGGAATCTTCTTTACTATAAGAAAAAATCTGATGAGGTTGTAGTGCCTTTAACAAATCATAGTTGGAGCGAGCTTTTAGACTATTTAACAGTTTTTTTTAAAAACTTAGGTTAGCTTGGAGTCGAGTTTGGTTTTAGGAAAGCGTTCCTTTTTTTTCCCATTAACTAGGCGGATTACTCTTCTAGTTTAATTCAGGCTAGTGGGGTTTTTCAGTGGGTCGTCGCTTCAAACTGAAAACCCAGTGTTTCCGTGGAAAAAAAAGAGTAAGGAGGAGAGGGTTTTTTTTTAAAGTTTAAACTAAAATTTTTTTTTTGGAAAGGGTTTTAAGTGTTGATAAGAGTGGGAAAAAGAAAAGTGGGTTTTTGAATAACCTATTTATCTTCAAAAAGCTTTTTAAAACCAAAAACATTAAAAACACTGAGATTAAAAACTTTTTTTTAAAAAATAGAAAAGGTTTTTTTTGGAAAATGAAAAGAGGTCAAGGCGCTCTTGAATACATTTTATTGACGGCGGGAGTGCTTTTGGTGGTTGCGATTGTAATTGTTATTTTAAAAAGCGTTGTGTTCGCCCCGGCTTACTCTAATGTGAACGCTTCAAACTCGATTCTTTCAAGCTTGGAGAACGTTAACCTCGCGCTTCCAGCTAATAGTTTGTTTTACTCTAGTTTTCCAGGGGGCGCGTTGGGTTTGAACCCGAGCCAGGCAGTGCTTTTCGTTAATAATGGTAACACAAGTCATCTTTTAACAGTGTTGAACTCTTCAGGCGGGGTGGTTTACAATTCAACCTTGCCAGCTGGCGGTAACGCGACTCTTGCTTTTCAAAACCCTGACACTTACCAGGCTTACTTTGACTCTCCGTCTAATGGAGTTCAAACCATAACTGTTTCAGGAGGCGCGCAGCCTGCTTCGAGCAACTGTAACCCGCCGGCGGCAGGGGATTGGGTTGTGAGTGGGAGCGTGGTTTGCAATAGTTCTAACTCGCCCATAATTTTGAATGGCAGTTTGATAGTTAACGCTGGGAACAGTATTTATTTTAATGGCGTGACTCTTGAAATGAACTCATCGAATAACGCGAGTGTGGTAAGCATTAACGGCGGTTCTGCTAATATTCAGAACAGTGTTATTGAGAATTACAGTGGTGGTTTTAATTTCACTGTTTCAAGCGGTTCAACCTTCACTCTTCAAGGTTCTACGATCACCGGGTTGAACCCAAGCTATTCTTTTGTTGTCAACGCTAGTAACTCTCAAATTATTTCAAATACGATTCAAGCTGACGTGCCGCTTTTGGTTTTAAACGCTAATAATCTTATAATTCAAGGAAACAATTTAGAGGGGAGCTCGCTTGGCGTTTTGCTGGTTAACTCAAGTTATGACACTTTTTCAGGCAACACTGTAACCCAAAGCAATTCAAACGGCGTTGGTTTATTAGTTAATGCAGGTAATTTAACTGACCCGACTGGCAGTATAAGCCCTATAGGCTCGAGCGCCGGCAATGTTTATTCTCAGAACACTTTCAACAACATTCCAGGCACAGCCGCAGGAATAGCAGTAACAAACGGCGACGTGGTTAAGAATAATGTTTTTGAAAACTCGCAAAACGGCTTGGTGATAGCGTTTAACTCAAACATGAATGTTGTAAGCAACCAGTTCAACTCTATTTCGCAGGTTGGATTAAAAATTTTCTATGAAAGCGATTCTAACAATCTAATCACGTCAAACACTTTTTCAAACAACGGTCAAGGCGTTCTTGTTGACAGCTCAACAGGCGTGGTGACAATCCAATCCAACACTTTCACGAACACGACTGGCATTGGGTTTTCAAGTTCAACCAATGACGTTTTTCAATCCAACACTTTCAATCTTTACGCCGGGCAAACGGCTTTCTTGTATGGTAATAATGTTAATAATACAATCATAAACTCAAACACTGTTAACAATGGAGATTATGGGATTAACGGGCCTGCGGGAGGGGGAAGTAACATTTTAAATTTAACGATAACAAACAATGTTTTCTCGGGTCAGAATTATAATGGAATTTACTTGTCAGGCGTTGACGGTTTCACTATTACCGGAAACACTATAATCTCTTCAGGAGGGAATGGAATCTACGTTTTCGGAAGCAATTACACGAATATTTCAAGCAACAAAATTCAAAACAACACTAACCTCGATGTTGAAGTAAATTATAATCCAGGGTGTTCATCAGTTCCAAACAATACTTTAATACAATCAAACAACTTTTCATTCGGAGGCTTCCATGTTAATGACACTAACATTGGGGTGTGTCCTGACTGTAATTCAAGCAGTTTGGGAACAATTACTATTATAACTGGTAATAATCCAAACAACAATTCAACTTTAGTAAATGAAGGGACCTGCCCGCCGCCTATTAATTGGGCGTGTCCTTACATTCAAACTTTTAATAACGGGGTTTGGAGTTACCAGAGAGGCGCTATTTTAGGTTTGGTCACTCCTTACATGGCAGTTTGGAGGGCTGAAAAACTTTACAATGCAGGTGATTCCAATTCTTTAAGTTTGATGGTTCACGAGATTCCAAGCGAGACTGG
>Ga0078972_1003227_pt1 | contig 49780 bp, 49 predicted proteins | sample YelNatPaOPGAMG01_FD_67568 | JGI IMG/M metagenome (GOLD analysis project Ga0078972, IMG submission 67568) | Hot spring thermophilic microbial communities from Obsidian Pool, Yellowstone National Park, USA - OP-RAMG-01 (SPADES assembly) (version 2) | ecosystem: Environmental > Aquatic > Thermal...
TATATTCCATATATTGAATTTCTGTTAACTTATTAATATTTAGAGTAAATCAATTTACCATTTTCAAGAATATTTCTTATCAATGGATTAAAATCTTTTTCTGAATCAAACTCCTTTTCATTAAACACTATAAAATCTACCGCAACGCTTTTCTCTATCTTTTCATATATTATCGATGACCATTCATTTCCACTTTTAATTTCTGGCATTATAACAAATAAATCAAGATCACTATTTACATCTATATCTCCTCTTAAAAAGGAACCAAAAAGATAAACTTTAATAGCACCTAATTTTTTCAAATCATTTAATATTTTTTTTAAATTCCTCTCTAATAATTTTTTTCTTCTTAATTTTTCTTTATTAATAATATCAATTATATTCATAGATTAACTCCTTTTCAAATTTTATAATTTTTTAATTCTAATTTTCGCTTCATCAACAATCCAAATTTCATTTTTCTATATTTTTCTTTGATTTTTTTCATCTATTTTAATTTTCATTTAAACAATTATTTCTTCATTAGATAACTTTGATGCAAAAAGTATCGCAGCCTTTATATCATCAATAGTGAGTGAAGGATAATTTTCTATAATTTCTTCAAAAGACAAACCCTCTGCAAGATTTTCAAGTATAACTGACACCATTATTCTTGTTCCTTTAATTATAGGTTTACCATGACAAATTTTAGGATTAATAACAATTTTTTGTAATAGATCTTTTTTCATATGAATATTTTATCATAGATTAAAAACTTTACTGCCAATCTTTTGGACCGATAAATCTTATTCTACCTGTTGCTGGTGTTATGTAAATTGTTATAACTTTTGGTAAAAAATTACCTCTTGCGTCTTTTGTTTTTCCTAAATAATTTTTTGAAATTAAATTAATATGACCACCTGCTGATGGATTTCCCCATTCATTAAATGAAAATGAAATATAATAACTTGTTGGTGATGATTGAGTTCCAAATACAACTGAATTTGCACTTCCTAATCCATCATCAGTTGAAATTCCTTTTGTATATCCAAATGCATATGGAAAACCAATATTTTTATTAAATTTTCTAACAACAATATTTTGAAACTCACCCGGATGATTTATTATATAAGCAATATCTTTTCCCTGATTATTTGCTTTTTGTATTGCATCTTTTCTTAATTCATATACATAAACATTATTAAGTTCGGGAGTGCCTGGATTAAAAACATAAAAATTTATTTTTAATTTTTCAAGTTGTGCTCTTGCTCTTTCCTGCACTTCTCTTATATCATTAAGAAGTTGCCAGGCATCATTTTTCAAATTTTGAGAGGCAATTAGAGTTGGAGATAGATAAATTACTCCCATAGAAATAATTGTAAGAATTGTAATTACTGCAACAAGTTCAATTAAACTAAACCCTCTGTTTTTATAAAACATAAAAAATCCTAAAAATAAAAAATTTTTACTATTTTATCAAATTTAAATTATTTTTTCAATTCAACTTTTTATCAACGAAATTCCATTATTAATAATTTCTGTTATAAAATAATTTTTTTCTTTTTTCATTTTCTCAACTTCTAAAATTGTATATACAAAAATATCAACTGGAATTTCTATATCAAAATATTTTATATATTTCTTAATTCTTTCAATAAAATTTAAATCACTATTTTTTAATATTATAGCAATATCAAGATCACTTAATCCTGTGAAATCACCTTTTGCTAACGAACCAAAAAGAATAATATCCAATAAATTATCTTTCTCAATATTTTTAATTTTTTCTATAATTTTTCTTAATTTATTTAAAATTTTATTCTTGTTTAAGGATATAATTTTCGCAGAACCTAATGATCTCACTTGCTGCATCAATTGCCTCCTCGGCCATCTTTCTATTATAATAATCGGATGGTTTGCCCTCAGAAAAACTATTTGGATATCTTGTTGGAATGTAATAACTATCTAAAACTTGCGCCTTATTTATTAATTCATCAGATATTTTTATCTCTTTTTTTATTAATTTTAATAAATTGGTTATAGAGTGACCCCAGGGTGTAAAACCAAGTTTTAGAATAAGTGCTTTAACCACTTTTTCTACACTTTGTTGCGCAGTAAAACAAGACCATTCATAATATCCACTTTCTAAATCTTTCTTTGCTTTTTCTAAATCTAATTTTCCTTGTTCATACCAATCAAGATATCTATTCACATAATAATTTTACCATATATTAAAACTTATTTTGGGCCATCCATTCTTAATCTACCAGTTCCTGGAGATATGATTATATCAACAGACATATTTTGCCCTGAACTATTTTTAATAGTTGCTGTCTCAATTGTTATTATGATTTCCCCAGAATCACTGTTATCTATTTTTTTTGGTGTCCCCCACTCATCATACATAAAAGTTACTTTTCCAGTACCATAAGTAGTATTTCCAATTCTAACACTCTTAAGATAAATCAAATTTGTTAAATTTCTTAATCCAATATTTTCACTAATTCCGCTATTAAAAGCATCTCTTCTTTTTTCATATCTATAAGAAGTTTTAGAATTTAAATCAAATTCTATTTTTAATCTCTCAAGTTGTGCTCTTGCTCGTTCTTGAACTTCTTTAACATCATTTAATATTTGCCAGGCATCATTTTTTAATCTTTGTTTTGCAATAATTTTTGGCGAAAGATAGATTACAGCACCTGAAATAATTACTAAAATAACAATTACTATAAAAAGTTCTATTAAAGTAAAACCTTTTTTTGAAAGGAGAAGACTTTTAAAATTCATTGTCTTCTCCTTTATCACAAATTAAAAATATCATTTTATGGAGGATTTACCATTTCACGCCAAAGAATTCTACCAAATAAAGTTGATTTAAGTGGACCTGTTAAATTAATAGCATTATATGTTTGAGTAGTTGTTGTTGCTATTCTTGTTATAACCTCATCCCCTATAGAAGGAAATAATGGTGGTCTTGCTCTTCTTAAATTATAATCATAATATGTTAACTGTGTTTCATAACCTTTAACTTTACTTCCACTTTGATTAAATATTGCAGGTGCATTGTCTGATGAATAAAAAGTCTGAGAGCCTCTAAAATCAAGAACATGGCCATTAGGATTATATGGATGATAATTAGCGTTTGGATCAATTCCAAAAGAACCAGTTTGTGCTAAAACAGCAGCATCAATTCTAAGGTGTTCTGGTGCATTTTTATGTATAATTACATCATCGTAGGCAATTAAACCAAGTGAATCTGGAATATAATCTGGAGTTTGATTGGGATCTGTTACAGCAGGATGAACATATGTTAAATCTGATTCTATCCAAACATCATCTGAAGCATATACTGTAACCCTTCCATTAACCTTTCCTCTAACAGTTACATCACCTTGAACATAGATAACACCACCTGGATAAACAGTTCCATCTGGAAGAGTTACTGGATAATTTGTTGGCATATTAATAATTCTTGTTGGACCATTACCTTCTTTTACCTGGATTGTGCCATTTTCAAGAAAATGTAATTCTACTGCACTGCTTGTTCCATTGAAATAATAACCGCTATTTTGTGCAATTGTTTTTATTTGATCTCCTGAAGTTTGAACTTTTGAAAAATCCATATTTGGTTGTTGTTGTGAATAAACTTTTACATCTTCATTACCAATATTATTTAATGGTGAATTAAATGGTGGTAAATCAATATAATATTCTTTTAAATTTGGTGCTTGAACGATATTAACAGTATTATATGTAACTCCATTATATATAAGTGGTGGATAAATATTTGCTACTGTATAACTTGGACTATTTTGTGATGAATTTTTGAATGGTTCAACTTTATATTCAACTCCATTAAGATAAAAATGAAATCCTCCAGTATGCTGATTTGCATAAGGACCAAAAGTTATATAATCTCTAACATAATCATTTGCAGTTATTGTGTCCCATATTTCTCCTGAAAAATTGATATAACCATTACCTCTAATTGGACCATGTACTTCTTCATCATATGCAAAATTTATAGTATCATTTGAGGCAACAAGATAGTCAGAGAAACTAACCTGATCCTGATAAGAAACTGTTGTAACACTATCTGGCTCTCTTAATAATTGAATTATAGAATTCAATGGAGATTCATATTTTACTTCAAACTCACCTCTTATTCCTCTTTTCATAGGAGTAATTCTATATTTTGAACCTGCAAGTTTAAGAGAATTGTTTATAGTATCAATATCAAGAACATTTATATAGTGATCACTATATTCAGGATCAGCGGGTCTTGGACAAACAAGAGAAAGTCTTGGTTTAATTACATTTTCATATTCACTATTTGGCACTGGTAAATTGAAAGAATAACCAATCGCAGTTATTATAATTAAACCTCTCTGAGGAGAATTTGAAGTTGTATCTATTTTTCCAGCAGTTTGAATAATAACACCTTCATAAGTTTCATTTGTTGCTGGATGATCAACATCATATGGCTTAACAACATCATTAATGTTAATTTGAGAACAATCAGAAACTAAATCATTACCCCCAACTTTACTTATCATTTGCTCCATAACTCCAAGATTAGCGCCAGTATCTGTTGTTTTAAATCCTTCATTCCAGTTATTGCCCCAGAGATAACTCATCCATTGATTATATGCATTTTGAATATCATTACAGATTGCAGTGATTTTACTATCATCCTGAGGTCTTACTAAATTTTTTATATATTCAACAACACTATCTAATACCTTTATCTCATTTGCTTCTGTAACAACTTTTGAAAGATATTCACCTTCATCCATATGACCATTTGAATTTAAATCCACCCAGTTAACTATTTTCATAGGAACAGGATTTCCTTCATCATCAAGAGTATAATAGTCAAAATCCATAAAATATTTTGCTCTTGTTAGAATATAATTATTATTTCTTGGGTCTTTAAAAAAATCTGGATTATAATTATAAAGAGCAGGAGTTTGAGTTTCATATCCTTTAGCATATTGTTTTAAAAAATATAAACCAATATTATCAAAATGTTCACTTTGAATCTCCCTTATTATCTCTTCGAGGCCTGCATCTGCTGTTGTTAAAGATGTCTTAGAAAGATGAAGTATTGCTTTTAAATTTAAATTCCTATTAGCAGAAATAAAAGTAAAACCAATAACACCAAAAAGTATCGTAGATATAATTAATACAGTAATTAAAGCAAATCCTTTTTTCTTTTTAAATGTCATCTTTATCCTCCTTTAATAAAAAATATATATAAATTAAGTTAAAGGATTTCTAACAGTTACATTAGTTAAATATACATAATCTTGTGCTTCAGATTTTTGTCTTAATTGAACTTTTGAGATTATCTCAACTTTTACAACCTGTCCAATTCTAAGAAATTTCAAACTATATATTGTTGGTTCAGTAACTGGATTACCACCCTCCCATGAATTTGTATTTTCATTCCAGACATATCTTTTAATTTCTTTTCCTTCTGGAAAATATTGTATTGAATAAGATGAGGTTGTAAGTTCATATTTTAATGTTTCTAAACCACTTGGTGAATTAGGATCTGGATGAGAAAATATTATATAATTTTCTTGTAATAAATTATTTTGTAATTCAACTGAAGTTGCCTCTCTTAATTCTCTTGTCAATCTATCCATTCCTGCCCTTAAATTGTCCATAAGGGAAGTTCTTATATAATTTTCCTGATTAAAGGTTGTTACCTGTGAAAAAACAGGGTATAAACCTACCATAATTACAGAAAAAATTGCAATTGCTATTAAAAGTTCAATTAAAGTAAATCCTTTTTTTCTATGGATCATGATAAGTTACCTCTGTTGATGCAACTGTAAATCTCTTCCATCCTTGAACTGTTCCTCTTAAATTTGTATAAGAACTTTGTGGATCCTCTATTAATAGAACAACATCTATTTTATAAATATATTTATATGGTTCAACATTTTCTATTGGCTCATTAACATTGGCATTTATAAATCTTGTTATATAAAGTTCAACTTTAAAAGTATTATAAAATTTCCTTGCATCAGTAGATGGAAAAACTACATATGGATAAGTATACGAAGGATTATTTTCATCATATATTGAAGTATCATATATTGTATCATTAATACAGGAATATTTCATATATCTTGTACCAGGATAACCAAATGGATCTGAACCATTTGGTAATTCATAAGTTTGCGGTAATTCTTCGTATAATCTTTGAAGATTATTTGTTTTATCGACATTTTCTTCACCAGTATAATAATAAAATTTTCTGCCTCTTAAATCTTCTAAAATATAGTTTGCTAAATTATCTGCTAAAAGTTCTAAATTTCTTCTATGAGTTTGATTATATAAAAAAGTTATTGTTGAAATTGTTGCAAAAATTGGGAAAACTAAAATAACAATGGCAAGCATTGCTTCAATTAATGATAATCCTTTTTTGTTTATAAATATTTTAAAATTAATCATCTTTTTAAAAAAACTTTTCTATTTTCCCCTTTTAAAATTTTTAATGGAGGAGAGGGTTCAATCTCTCCTCCAAAAATTTTTTACACTAAGTTTTCAGATTATTGAGGAAGAGTAGGAGTTGTATTTGTTACACCGCCGTTTCCAACAGAATCTCTATAAATCCATTCATTTGGAGCAGTTGTTTCAGACCACATAACATATTTAGTTCCATTAGCATCGCTAAGATAATAATATGAACCAGCATTTACATCAAATGGATCTATTGGTAGTTTTTCAATATAGTGAATCCCACCTTTTTCACCTGTAGCACTCATTTTAGTACTTACATTAATTGTAGCACCAGTTAAACCCATTAATTCAGCACCAGCATTATCATTTTTTAATCTTGCAGCAGTTGTTTGAGGTGGATATTGATTCCAATCTGTAAAGAACATTTGAAGGGCATTAGCAAGTGTTCTTAAATCACTCTGAACTCTTGATTTTCTTGCTCTATCCTGCATGTTTCTGTAGGCAGGAATTGCAATTAGGGCAAGAATCAAGATGATTGCGATTACAACCATTAACTCAATAAGGGTGAAACCCTTACCTTTTCTCCACATAGTTTTCTACCTCCTAATTTTCAAAAATTTGGGCACCTAATATTTAGACCAAGCCGGTTGCGCCACCAGGCTCCTTCTTCTCCCATGGCGCCCATCTTTTGGGAGAAGAAATCTTCGCCTTCTTGGTCTTAAACTAAAATTCTTTTTTATTAATTTAATATAAAACACAATTTTTTATTTTGTCAAGTAGATTAAAAAATCCTAAAATATATAAATTTTTATAAAAAATTTTAAAAAATATTATTATAATTATTTTTATTAAATACTTAATTAAAAATAAGTTATTGCCAAATATTTTGCATATATATCCATATAATATTTAGATTATAATATATATTATGAAAATTAAAATAATAATTTTTTTGTTTATCATATTAATTATTATTTTGAATTTTAATAATCTCCAATCAAAAGATGATATTTTTATATATAAATCTCCAAAAATTGATTATGAAGAGTTCTATATAGAAAATAAAAATTTTTTATCATTTAATGGAGTAATCTATTCAGTTCAGAAAAATTACTTAATTTTGACAAATAGATATTATATACCAATTAAAAAAATCAAATTAGAAAAAGGAGAATATCTTATTACAAATGATGATGAATTTTTATATTTATTTAATAAAGAAAATGGTAAAATATACAAATATTCAAAGAACAAAATCAGTTTTATTACAAAATATAAAAGTTTAGATGCAAATGATTTTAAAATTTATAAAGATAATATTTATTTTTTAAATAAAAATGAAATAATTGTTTTAAATAAAGATTTTAAAGAAAACAAGATAGGTTTAAATGATATATTTAACAAATTTAAAATTATAGATGGCAAATTTTATCTTATAAATAATGAAAAATTAACTATTTGTAATTTAGATGGAATTGTTGAAAAAGAGTTAAAGGATAATTTCAAAAAACTAATTTCATTTGATATAAATATTGATAAAAAAATATATTTACTTGATTTAGATGAAATAAAGGTTTATGATCTTGATCTTAAATTAGAAAAATTTATTAAGTTAGATGAAGTTGGAGATGAAATATTCTTTGACACATCAAGAGCCTTAATGATATATTTTAAAAATAGTGGATTAAAAGTATTGCCACCACAAATAAATTATAAAGTTTTAGAAAATTTAAATCATCCATCAGACATTACAATAGATGAAGAGAAAAATATTTATGTTTTAAGTTCAGGTGGTTCAAAAGTTTTAGTTTATGATAAACATTTAAATTTTAAATATTCATTTGGTGAAAATATTTTAAACCATCCACAAGGTATATATTATTACAATGGAAAAATTTATGTAAGTGATTCTTGGAATAATAAAGTAAGAATTTTTGATAAAAATGGTGATTTAATTTTATCTTTTGGAAATTTTGGAGAAAAAGAAAATGAATTTTCTTATCCTTCAAGAATTAAAGTTATTGATAATAAAATTTATGTTCTTGATGTTTATAATCATAAATTAAAAATTTTTGATTTAAATGGAAAATTTTTAAATTCATATGGAAGTGAGCCATATTTATTGTTAAAAAGAACAATTAAACCAAAAGATACAATCATTAATCCCATGGAATTTTTCATTAAAAATAACAAAGTTTATATTATTGATGAATATACTTTAATAGAATTTGATAATAAAATAAAAAAATATGGTTTAAATGATTATATAACAAAAGTTTTTTCAGTTAATGATAATATTTATTTCATAGGTTTAAGATGGAAATATATTTATAAATTTAATGAAAAAGAAAATAAATTAATTCCTGTTTTTTCAATCGTCAATAATTATAACAAAAAACAAGATTTTATAATTCCATATTCATTTATTGTTGAGGAGAATAAAATTTATATTTTAGATAGAACAAATTCTAAATTATATTTAATTGAGGGAATCTTATGAAATTAAAAAGTTATTTTCATTATGTTCTTTTAGTTTTAATTACTACATTTACAAGAATTTTTTTGTTTAAAGATTTCTTTCATGAATGGGATCCTATTAATTTTGCTTTAGCAATAAATAAATTTGATATTTATACTGACCAACCACATCCACCTGGTTATCCAATAGTTGTTTTACTTAGTAAAATTTTATTCTTTTTTATTAAAGACCATTTAAGAACTTTACAAATGTTAAGTTTAATAATTTCTATCATATCAGTTATAATATTTTATCTATTTATTTTTAAATTAACAAATAACAAAAATTACGCTTTTATAACTTCAATAGTTTTTTCTTTTACACCAATTTTCTTTTTTTATGGAATAGTTGAAGATGTATATATTTTTGAAGCATTAATAACTTTACTTTTTGGTTACTTTGCATATCTAACAATAAATAACAAAAAATATTTTCCATATTTTTCAATAACTTATGGTTTAATTGGTGGAATTAGGTTTAATGATTTATTATTCTTTTTTCCATCATTTGTTTATGTTTTTTTGAAATCAAAAATAAATTTTAAAGAAATCAGCAAAAATTTTTTATTGATTCTTATTGCAATTTTATCTTGGTATATACCAGTTATTTTATCGGGTGGTGGATATAAAATGTATTCATACCATTCTAAATCTTTATATACCTGGGTTTTTGGAACATCAATTTTTTATGAAAATAATTATTGGTATAATATTACATTTAAAAATTTTATTTTATTCATAAAAGATTGTTTCATTAGTATAATCTTTTTAGTTTATTTTTTTATAAAGGATAAAAAATATTTATATTTTTTTATTTTATGGATTTTGCCTTCTTTCTTATTTTATTTTTTAATACATACACCAAAAGTAGGTTATTATTTAACTATAATTCCGGCTGTTTATCTCTTTTTATTTTATAAATTATATAAAGTTAACTTTAATTTTAAAAAATTATTTTTTTTAATTTTAATTGCAATAATTTTATTAAATTCAATTTATTTATTTACTATACTAAATAAAAATTTAAATAACCAAATATGGGTAATAAAATATATATTAAATAGTGTAGAAACAAATATTGATGATGAGAATAGTGCAATATTTATTTTTGATGAAACAGTTAATTACTTTAGACCTTTTCAATGGTATTTAGAAAATCACAAAATATACTATCTTACAAATACAAATTCTTATATTATCGAATGGAATATTAAAAATGGATATATTTTAATGGATGGTAGAAAACCATTTAAAATATTTGAAGGTAATATTATTGACTTAAATAAAGATACTAAAGAATTAATATTTATAACGAATAGACCTGAAATGCTATATGATTTATTAGAATTGAAAGAGACACAAATTAAAAAAAGTATTGGAACATTAAAAGGTAGTGGTCTTACAATTATTTCATTTAAAATTGATGAAAATTTTGATCATTTATTTGTAAGAGGATATATTATAAAATTAAATGATTGATTTATTTAATAGAAAGAGGTTTTTTGATAAAAGAATTAGAGAAAATTTATTTTTAATATTAATTATAATTTCTTTTAATTTTTTAATTTTTAATTTAAATCAATATTTTTTAATATTTCTACAGATTCTTTATCTCCTAAATCAACTGCCCTTTTAAGATATTTTTTTGCAAGTTCCTTATCATTTTTCTTTATATAAATCATTCCTTTATATCTATAAGCAATAGGATTTTCTTTTACAGACAAAATAATATCAACATATTTTTCTGCTTCATCTAAATCATTTTTATCTATATATATTTTTGTAAGAGATAAAATTGGTTCTTCAAAAAATTTATACCATTCAATAGATTTTTTATAAAAATCTATTGCTTTATCAATATCACCCAAAAAATAATAATTATCACCAAGCAGATTATACACTGAATTTGGAAATTGCGATTTATCTATTATATTGTTTAAGATTTCAATGCTTTTAATATTAAATGAAGTGTCTTTTAATTCAACTCCTTTATAATAATAAACTTTTGCTAAATAGTAAGGATTATATGTTTTTTCAAAAGGATTAAATTTGATCGCTTTTAATAGATAAGATTCTGAAAGATCTAATATTTCTGGTATTCTTTTTTTATCAATTTCTTTTATGTAATTATAGAATGACAAATTGTTATATCCTATATTAATATAATTTATTGAAATTTTAAGAATAAAAAAATATGAAAAATTAATAATTGAAAGAATTAAAAAAATAGTTAACATAAATTTATTTTTAATATACATTATATTACTTTTAAATTCTAAAACAATTAAAGAATTTACAAGTGCAAAAAGAAAACAGAAAAAAAGTAACATCTGAATTGTTTCATATGTTCCTATTAAATTTATCAGATAACCTAATAAAGATATAAAAACAGCAAAAGAACTGCTTTTAGATTTGTTGTTTTTTTTAATAATTTTCAATAATATAATTAAAGAATAAATTATTAAAATTAAATAGATAATTGATTGTAAAAATCCTCCTTTTACGAATTGTTCTATATATTCATTATGAGCGTTATTATATGTTGTATTTGGTTCTAGTTTTTCAAGATAAATTGATTTAAAAGGCATCAATTTTCTATTTAAATTTTCTCCACCAATACCTATTAAATATTCTTTTATTCTAAATTCATTATTTATTACTTTACTTATATCTTCCCAGAGTAGTAATCTCGTCTTAAGTGTAGTTAAATACATATATCTTTTTATTAAATAAGGATTAAATTTATTAATAATAATCAATGAAAATATAGAAAAAATAATCAAAATAATCAGAAAAATTGCTATATATTTAATAAATTTCTTTTTATATTCTGGAAAAAATTTAATTAATAAAAAAGCATATATTGGTAAAATTATAAATAAGGTTATAAATGTTGTAAATGTTTGTGCTAATATAATTGCTAATAGATTTAATATTAATGAAATTAAAAAAATTTTTCTATTATCTAAAATAATTTTATTTAAAGAAAAAAAGAAAAAAATTAAAATAATTGGTGTAAAATAGTTAGGATTCAAAAAAAATGAAAAAACTCTCTGTCCTGTATTTGATACAAAAATAAATGGATCAAGATTAAAAAATTGAAGTATACCATATAAAGAATAAATTGAGGAGAAAATAATTCCTAAATCAATTATTTTTTTAATTTTAGATAAATTATTTAATATTAAAGGAGAGAATATTATTAAAAAAAGCGTCATTATTATTAATAGAAAACCCTTACTACTATATTGCCAACCAAAAAAAGAGTTATAAAAATTTTCTGAAAATAAAGTTGAGATAAAATAAATAGAAATATATAATAAAATAATTTTATTTAAACTTGTAAATATAAAAAAATTATATTTATAAAAATAAAAGAAAAAAAGGATTGAAAAAAGAAAAATAATTAAAGATATTGAAAAGGCTTTTTGAGAAAAAACTGTAAAAGAGGTGGTTTCGGATACTATATAAAAATGGGGTATAAAAAAAACAAAAGCGAAAAGATATAAAAAAAGATTTTCAATATCCAATTTTTTTGAAATCATAATTTATTTATACTTTTAATAAATTCAATAGTCAAGTATAATTATTTTATGAAAATAGTTGTTACAGGTGGTGCAGGGTTTATTGGTTCTCATATTGTAGATGAATATATAAATAGTGGTTTTGAAGTTTTAGTAATTGATAACTTATCTAATGGAAAAATTGAAAATATAAATAAAAAAGCAAGATTTGAAAAAGTTGATTTAAAAGAAAAAAATAAAATTGAAAAAATTATAAAAGAGTTTAACCCTGATATTATCAATCATCATGCATATATTAGTAGTATATCTAAATCAGAGAAAATGAAAGATAAATTTTTAATTGAAATGCTTAAAAATTTTTTAAATTTAATTTATCCATCAAAAAATCTTTTGAAACAATTTATTTTTGCATCCTCCTGTGCGGTCTATGGTGAAGGAAATCCTCCATTTAAAGAAGATGATATTTTAAATCCTGTTAATTTATATGGTTTATCTAAATCATTAATCGAGAAAACTCTTGTCTATTTTTCAAATAAATATAATTTTAAATATACTATTTTGAGATATTCGAATGTCTATGGTCCAAGACAGAACTCAAATTCTGAATCTGGAGTTATTTCAATATTTATAAATCAAATTTTGAATAATAAACCTTTAACTATTTATGGAGATGGTAAAAACACAAGAGATTTTATTTATATTAAAGATGTGGTTAAAGCGAATATTTTATCTTTAAATAAAGAGGGAATTTTTAATATTGGAACTGGAAAAGAGACATCAATTAATGAACTTGTTGAAATTTTTGAAAAAATTACCAATAAAAAGGTAAAAAGAAAATATTTAAATAAAAATAGTGGAGTTAAGAGGAATTACCTTAATACAAAATTGAGTGAAAAGATTTTGAATTTTAAAAGTGAAATAGAATTAATTAAGGGTTTAAAAATAACTTATGATTATTATGAAAAAAGTTAATTATATAATTGTTGCTATCTTTGATGTTTTAATTTTTATATTCTCTTCACTTTTTGCTTTTTTAGTAAGGTTTTACATTTTTAGAATTGGAACTCCATTTGAAATAAGAAACATTCAGGCATTTTTGAACACTTTACCATTTTTGACACTTATATTTATAATTCTCTTTTCTCTTTATGGTTTATATTCTAAAAAAGAGAGTTTTTATGATTATTTTTCTTCAATATTTGCTTCAATACTTCTTTTATTTTTAATAAAACTATCTCTTTCTTTTTTTATAAGAGCATTTGCTTATCCAAGATCAGTAATTTTTATATCTACAATTTTTGAAATTATATTTCTTCTTCTATTTAGATATTTTATTTTTGTTTATGAAAAAAATTTAGAAGTAAAAAAAATTGCAGCATATTTTGGAGAAGGAGAAATTTATGAAAGATATGGAAAATATGAATTCATTAAATTAAACAATTTAGACGATTTAATAAATATAAATAAGGAGATTGGAGTAATATTTTTACTGAATAATCTAAAAGAAAGAGATGAAATAATAAATTTTGCATATAGCAAAGGGATAAAAGTTTATCTATCGCCAAACTTAAATGATATTTTATTATATTCTTCAAAAGTAATAAATATTTCAGATAAACCATTTTTTGAAATTTCAAAAGTTAATTTAACAGAAGAAGAGAAATTTCTAAAAAGATTGATTGATATTATTTTGTCTTTATTGTTTTTAATAATTTTATCTCCTTTATTTATTATAATTCCCTTATTAATTAAATTTACATCAAAGGGAAGAGTTTTTTATATTCAGGAAAGAGTTGGAGAAAATGGAAAAAATTTTAATTTAATAAAATATAGAACTATGATTGAAGGAGCAGAAGATTTAACAGGTCCTGTTCTTTCGAGTGAAGAAGACAAAAGAGTTACCTTAATTGGTAAATTTTTAAGAAAAACACATCTTGATGAGATTCCACAATTTATAAATGTAATTAAAGGAGAAATGAGTATTGTTGGCCCAAGACCAGAAAGGCCAGAATTTTTTGAAAAAATTGAAAAAAATATACCACATTTTGTATATAGAGTAAGATTAAAACCAGGAATAACTGGACTTGCACAAATTTTAGGTAAATATGATACAACCCCTGAAGAAAAAATTAAATATGATTTAATATATATCTCAAACTGGTCTCCATTTTTTGATTTCTATATCCTTCTATTAACCATCAAAAAAATAATTTCAGGATAAAACTTTAGAAAATCTAATTAAAATTGATATTAATATTAAAAAAATAAATCTTAATATAATCCCTGAATATATAATTAATAATAGAATTAAATTTTTAGAATAATATTTTTTTGAAAACAAGAACATTGCTCTATGAGAATAGAAAATTCTTTTAAATGAATATTTATACAAACTTCCACCTTTATAATGTATAACACTTTCTATTGGTAAATAATATAATTTCCAACCCTTATTTTTTAATCTAATACATAAATCAATATCATCTCCGTAGAGAAAGAAAGATTCATCAAAACCATTTATATTTAAAAAGGCTTCTTTTCTTATTAACATACATGCACCAGATAAAATATTTGCTTCTTTGCTTTTATCAAGTTCTCTATCAAAATAAGAATATCTAATTTTTAATAATGAATCTAAATTTAAAAATTTTAAAAGAGTATTTAAAGGAGTTGGGAAATTTCTTAATGATTCTTTCTGTATTGTTCCATCAGGATTTAAAATTTTAAATCCTACTGCTCCAAAATCTTTATTCTCTTCTAAAAATTTTATTCCATATGAAATAAATTCATTTATAAATAAAATATCGGGGTTTAAAATAAGAATATATTTTTTATTACTATTATTTACTGCGATATTACAACCTTTTGTAAATCCTAAATTTTTTTCAGAATTTATTATTTTAATATTTAAATATATTTCCTTTAAATCTTCCAGTTTCTCTTCAGGTGAATTATTAAATATTATTATTTCTAAATTTTCATCATAATAATTTTTAATTGAAAATAAAACATTTTTTAATGATTCTTTAGAATAATAATTTATAAAAATTAAAGATAAATCTAAATTATTATTCATCTTCTTTCTCTCAATTTACTTTTAATTTTTTCAATATATTCATATATAGAAATTTTTGTTATTAATGAATTTATATAATCTTTGCTAACATTAATATTTTGTTCAATTTTTTTTCTTTTTATTTGCATAATTTTATACATTTTAAAAGCATCAATAACTCCTCTTATATACGGCTTAAATCTTCCCATTAGAATAAAAAAAATGAATCTCCCTAATTGAAAAAATAGAATATGGAAGAAATATTTTTTTAATATAAATTTTGGCACATCTTTAAATAAAACAAGAAGGATATTTCTTGTTCCATAATATATTTTAAAATCACTAAAATTACCAAATGTAACACTTCCATAATGATAAACAATAGCATCTGGCACATATAAACATTTATATCCAAAGAGTTGTGCTCTCCAATCAAAATCTATATCTTCATAATAAGCAAAGAAATCTTCATCAAAAAAACCTATATTATCAAAAATTTCTTTTCTATAAATTGAAGCAGCAGCACAAGCACCAAACACAAATTCACTTTTTTTAAATAAATTTTTAAGTTTTCCATAACCTCTAAGTTCTGCTGTACCATTATTTTTATATATATCTCCAGCACCATAAATTAAATCTTTATTATTTATCATTAAAATTCTTGATGCACAAAAACCAACCTCAGGATTATTATCAAGAGCATTTTTTAAATTTTTTACAAAATTTTTATCTAAAATAGTATCATTGTTAAGTAAAATAATATAATTTCCATTTGAATTTTTAATTCCTATATTTACTGCTCTTGCAAAACCATTATTTTTGTCAAATTTTATAAATTTAATTTCTGGAAAATTTTCTTTTATAATTTTCTCAGAATTATCATTAGAACCATTATCAACAACAATTATTTCAATTTCTTCATCAATCTCTTGATTTTTTATAGAGGTTAAACAATCATTTAAATATTTTTCACCATTTAGATTAGGAATTATTATTGAAATCATGGAGACCATGGAATTGGCTTTTCTCTTAAACCAAAATCACTTCTTAATCTGGATAAATTTGGATTGTAATACGGATCATTATCTATAATATATTTCCATTTTTTATAAATATATTCAATTTCTGATTTTTCTACTTTTGCAATTCTTGATTTAGATTCAAAATGAATAAGTTCAACATATGGAGTATAAACTATAAAATAACCTTTTTTTCTTATTTTTAAACATAAATCTACATCATTATAATTATAAGGCAAAGATTCATCAAAACCATCTACTTCATAAAATACTTCTTTTCTCATCATTGCACAAGCAAAAGTAACAGCACTATAATTTCTAATCAAGTTTGCCATATTAAAATATTTTATAGTATCATTTTTTTCTTTATAGTATGCATGACCTGCTAACCCCCCTAAACCTAATATTACACCTGCATGTTGAATAGTATTATCTGGAAATAAAAGTTTTACACCAATTACTCCAATTTCTTTTCTTAATGCATGTTCTAACATTCTTTCTAACCAATCATTTTTTATAACTTCTGTATCATTATTTAAAAATAATAAGATATCTCCATTAGAATTAGAAACACCAAAATTATTTATTTTTGAAAAATTAAATTCATATGGATAAAAAATAATTTTTACATTTTTAATTTTTTTTAATTCATCAAAATAATTTTTAGTTTCAATTTCAATACTATTATTATCAATAATTATTATTTCAAAATTTTTATAAGTAGATTTATTAAATATACTCTCAATACAATTTTTTAAATATTGAACTTTATCTTTTGTTGGTATAATTATTGAAATTAAAGGTTTATGATATAATTTTCTTTCAACAAAATAATTGCCTCTTTTATCTGATAAACCTACTTTAACATCAATATTATTCCTATTAAAATAATCTTCAATTGCATTTTTAGCAGCATTATATGCATATAATTTTGCATCTGGTGAATTTGCTGCAGATGTTTTAACTGTTCTCCAATGATAAAGAACTTTCGGAATATGAAAAATTTTATTTGTTTTTTCTACAATTCTTAAAATTAAATCATAATCTTGACTTCCATCATATTTTTTTCTAAAACCACCTACTTCTAATACTAAATTTCTTCTTATAACAAGTAAATGTATAATATAATTCATTGAAAACAATAAATCTATTGAAAAATCTGGCTTAAAAAAGGGATCAAATCTTTCATCTTTTATATTTATTTTATCTTCATCTGTATAAATTAAATCTGCTTCAGGATGATTATTTAATAATTTCATTATTTCATATAAAGCATTAGATTCAATAGTATCATCATGATCAAGAAAAGCAATAAATTCTCCATTTGCTAAAGATAATGCTTTATTAGATGCCATAGATATACCTTCATTTTTTTGAGAATAAATAATCTTGATTCTTTTATCTTTATTCTCAATTGATTTTAAATATTCTAATGTGGTTTTATTACTTGAACCATCATCACAAATACATAACTCCCAATTCTCATAAATTTGATCTAAAACTGATTTAATTGTTTTTTCTAAAATTTTGGAGTCAATATTATAAACTGGAGTAATAATAGAAATTAATGGTTTATATGAAAATGATTGAATTTTTTGTTTCAGAATTTCTTTTCTCTTTTTATCTATTTTATTTTCATTAATATATTTCTTATATTTTTTACTTTCGCCAAAATATCTTCTTGATAAATAATTTTTTAATTTTAAGAAAAAGATATAAAAACCTTTTTTTTTAATTGTATATATCCCTTTTTTTATTAAATTAAACATATTAATAAATACTCTCTAAATACCATTTTACAGTACTATATAAATTATTTATAAAATTTTTTGAATATTTAAAATTTAATTCTTTTTTAATTTTTTCGATATTAAGTGAATATCTTCTATCATGACCGGGTCTATCTTTAACAAAAGTAATAAGTTTTTTATATTCTTTAGGATCTTTCTTTGTTAAGTCACCCAAAATTTCACAAATTAAATTAATCAAATCAATATTTTTCCATTCATTCTCACCTCCAATATTATATATTTCTCCAATTTTTCCTTTATGAAGAACTAAATCGATTGCTCTACAATTATCTTCAACATATAACCAATCTCTTACATTTTGTCCATCTCCATAAACAGGAATTGGTTTTCCTTGAATAGCATTTTTTATAGTCAATGGAATTAATTTTTCAGGATATTGTCTTGGTCCGAAATTATTTGATGAACGAGTAATTAAAACAGGCATTTCATAAGTTATATAATATGACCTTACTAATAGATCAGCAGATGCCTTTGAAGCAGAATATGGGCTATTTGGTTTTAAAGGTGACTCTTCTGTAAATTTATCTGTTGAATCTAAGGATAAAGAACCATATACTTCATCAGTACTAATTTGTAAGAATCTTGCTTCTTTTAAAAGATTGTTCTTTTGCCAATAATTTCTTGCAGTATCAAGGAGTATTTGAGTTCCATAAACATTTGTTTTTATAAAAATTTCTGGACCCTCAATACTTCTATCAACATGAGATTCTGCAGCAAAATTTACAACAAAAACTGGTTTATATTTCTCAAATATGATTTCAACCAATTCTTTATTACAAATATCTCCTTTAATAAAATTGTAATTTTGATTATCTTTTATATCATCAAGATTTCTTAAATTTCCAGCATATGTTAATTTATCAAGATTAACAATAATATAATCTGGATAATTTTTAATTAAATAAATAATAAAATTTGAACCGATAAATCCTGCACCACCTGTTATTAAAACAACTTTTCTATCCATTCAATAAAACTCCTTTGTAATTTTCAATAAATTCATTAAATGCAACTTCCCAATTTCTCATTATATTTAAATTTTCAATTTTTAAAATATAATTTTCAAGCACAGAATATTTTGGCCTTTTTGCTTTTGCATTATATTCTTCAGTTTTAATAGGTATTATTTTAATATTTAATTTTAATTTTTTATTTATTAAATTTGCAAAATTGAACCATGAAGTTTCACCAATATTTGCAGAATGTATTAAACCAATATAATCTCTTTTAATTAATTCATAAGTTTGTTTTACTACATCAAGTGTATAAGTAGGAGAACCCATCTGGTCATTTACTATTCTTAAAATATTATTAATCTTTGAAAGTTTAATAATTGTTTTTACAAAATTATCACCTTTTATTCCATACAACCATGATATTCTTATTATAAGATGATTTGGATTAAATTCTTTAGTATATTTTTCTCCAAATAATTTTGATCTACCATAAATTGACAAAGGATTTGGTTTATCAAATTCATTATAAGGCGATTTTTTTTCTCCATCAAAAATATAATCAGTACTGAAATAAATTATTTTTGAATTATATTTATAACTTAAATATGAAATATTTTTAGCACCAATTGAATTTATAAGAAATGCTAAATCAGTTTCATCTTCACATTTATCAACTTTTGTATATGCTACACAATTTATTACAATATCAGGTCTTATTTCTTTTAAAATATTATCTAATTTTTTAATATCTAAGATATCAACTTCTTTATGAGAAAAAGAGTAAACATTTTCAATTTTCTCAAGATAATTTTTAAATTCATAACCCAATTGTCCTTCACTTCCAAGAATTAAAATTTTCATATTTATTCAATAAAAAATTCTTTATAATCAATAAATTTTGGAAGATTTTTATCTTTTTCTGAGATGATAAGTTTATCAATTTGTTCTAAAGGCCAATTAATATTTAGAGTTTCGTCATTCCAAATAATGCCACTATCATATTCAGGATAATAATAATCACTACATTTATATATTACTTCAGTATCATCCTGGAGTGATAAAAAACCATGTGCAAATTCTGGTGGTATATAAAATTGTAAACTATTTTCTTCTGATAAAATTAAACCAAACCATTTACCAAAAGTTTCAGATTTTTTTCTTAGATCAACTGCAACATCAAAGATTTTACCTTTTATAACTCTTATTAATTTTCCCTGAGGATGTTTTCTCTGAAAATGCAAACCTCTTAATACACCTTTTTTTGATTTTGAGTGATTATCTTGAACAAAATTTAAATTAATACCAAATTTTTTAAATTCAAGGAAATTATAACTTTCAAAAAAATAACCTCTTTCATCCTCAAATTTTTTTGATTTAATTATTATTAAATTATTTATAAAAGTTTTTTCAATTTCAAATTTTTCCATATCAAATTCCGAAATTTAACTCTATATCTTTTGCAAGATTATTTGAAATTAATAAAGATTCAAATGTTCCAGCATCTGTCCACCAGCCTTTTAAAATATTATATGTTAGATTTCCCTTTTCTATATATCTATTATTAACATCAGTTATTTCAAGTTCTCCTCTTTGAGATGGTTTAAGTGTTTTAATTATTTCAAATACCATAAAATCATACATATAAATACCGGTAACTGCAAAATTACTCCTTGGTTCTTTTGGCTTTTCTTCTATAGAAATAATTTTACCATCTTTTATTTCAGCAACCCCAAACCTTGATGGATCTTTTACTTCTTTAAGTAAAATTTTTGCTCCACTTTTTTGTTTCTCAAAATCAGACACAAATTCTGATATATCATCTTCAAAAATATTATCTCCAAGAATAACAACACATTTATCATTTTTAACAAAATTTTCAGCAAGGCCAAGTGCTTCTGCAATTCCACCTGCTTTGTCTTGAACCTTAAAGGTAAAATCTAAATTAAAATCTCTACCACTTCCCAATAACTCAATAACATCACCCATATGTTCTCTTCCAGTAACAATTAGTATTTCTTTAATTCCTGCTTTGCTTAATTTGTAAATTGGATAAAAAATCATTGGATATTTACCAACAGGCAATAAATGTTTATTTGTTACTTTTGTAAGTGGATGTAACCTTGAACCAGTTCCTCCTGCCAAAACTATTCCTTTCATTTCTTCTCCTTATGAATTAATTTTGCCTTAATTCTATAATATAATTGTAATAATTTCCATGCCCTGGATTTTTTAATTCCCTCAAAATATAATTTAATATTTTCTAATGTTTCAATATAACTATAGAAATCATCAATATATTTTATTGATGGCGTTTCCTTAAGTAACTTTAAGATATCTATTTTTTGATTAACAATATAACTTTGAAAATCTTCCTCTATTTTTATATTCATTAATAATCTATTGTTATTATAACTATCGAAAATCTTTAACATTATATAATATATCAAATCTAATAAATTTTCATTTAAATTAATATTATATTTTAATAAAAAATATAATAAATTTCTAAATATTAAATAATCTATAGATATTTGCTGTGTAAATTCCCACTCTTTATCAATATAAATAAAATTTCCATCATTATCTTTAATAATATTCCAAAAAGTAAAATCAACCGATTTACCATCTAATAAAGCAAATCCTTCATTATCAATTTTATTGATATAGAAATTTTTAATAGATAAATCTAAAAGTATTTTAGAATATTCAATTAGTTTAGAAATCAAATATGGTGAATTAATATATTCTATTAAATCAAATATTAATAATTTTCCTTTATAATATGGCTCTTTTTCTATAATATTATGCTTAAATTTATCATAAATATTCTGATTATGCCCGTCAATTAATTTTTTAAAAATATAGTAATTATTATCTTGGTGTTTTAAAGTTGTTTCAGTTATAAAATTTCTTTTTCTATATGATGTATATTTTTTAAATATAAAATTTTCAATTTCAAAGTCTTTTTTTGATGCTAAAACTAAAAAAGAGTTAGATAAAGTATCAAGTAAGTTTTCTTTGATAATAGAATTAATAACTAATATATCATTAATAATTAAATATTTTCTTAAATTTGAATAATCATAAAAAAAAGAATCAAATAAATTATATAAATTTAATTCATTACTTAATAAGCAACCCTGTTGTGAAATAATGATATTTGGTAATTTATAATCAGGAAATGGATAATAAAATTTTATATATTTTAAACCTATATCATTTAATAATTTTTCAATTTCTTTTTTTGAGAAAGTAATAGGACAATTTCTGATTAATGCTAATGGATAATTCATTAATCCATCAAATAATTTACCTGTATGATCATCTTTAAAACCTAACCAATATTTTAAGCCAATCCTATTTTCAATACTAATAATAAGAATTCCATCTTCTTTCAAAGATTTAGATACATTTTCTAATAAAATTTTTGCAGGTTCTATTATCTGTTCAGTTCTTCTCTCTATAAAAATCGGAGAATACTCTAAAACTCCGATAAGAGTTACGATATCATATTCAGGTTCAAAGTTAATGTCATTAACATTAGTACAAAAAATTCTTACATTATTTAAATCAGATGTCCTTTTTCTTGTTATTAAGGCTCTTTTATATATGCCTTCTATTGAATCAACTTGATGAAATTTTTCTCCTAAATATCTTGTTAAAGCACCGCAACCAGATCCTATTTCTAATACTTTTTTATTAGATAATTTTGAATTTTCTAAAAATCTTAAAAGATTCGACCTTGTTTTTGAAAAATGATACATAGTAGGCCAATCTTTAATATAATTTTCTAATTCATCAGATAAAGAACTTCTGTCATAAACTTTTTCCAAGATCTCTAACATATAATTTTCAATTGCCTCTCCATCTGAAAAGTAATAATTTTCTTTATAATCTATAGGCTGCATATAAATATTATTATCATTTAGCATAAAATCTGATAGTTTCCACTTTCTATTTTTCATATATTTCTCCTTCTCTAATAATTCCTATTCCTGATAATCTTTCGATTAAATATTTTTTATAAAATTCTTCTTTATTGAAAAATAATAAATCTTCAGGTTTTTTTAAAAATGAATAATTTTTACCAATATGATCATATTGTATATGCCACCCTATCTTTTTTTCTTCTGGATTCCATCTTGGTATTCTATCAATATAAATTTTTTTCTCACCTTGAAATTGAGATCTAATTGGATAATGTTTTAATAAAAATTTAAAAGGAAATACTTTTCTATCTTTAAAAATTATTTCATGACCACCGGATTCAGCTAGAGATATTTTATTATTAACTTTTTTCCATGCCTTTATTTGTAAAAAATGACCCCCCCTTTTACCAAAATCAAAATATTTAAAATAATCATTAAAATCATAACCTAATTTAAAATTATTATCAGTTGGATGAAAAGTAATAACTGTATGATCGATTGCATTAAAACCACATTCATCAACATAATAAATTGCATCTTTTAATTTTACATTAATCCAAGGACTTTCTCTTATTTCATCAACATCTTGATGAATAAACCAATCAGCTTTTAAAAGAGAAGATAAATATTCAACTCTATTAAGTAAATCTTTCCAGTTATAATATTTTGATGGTCCATTTTGTGGGAATAATTCTAAACCTATTAAACCTTTATTTAAAAAATTTTTAGCATAATTATATGTATTATCATTTGACCAATTATCAATTAAATAAATTTTAATTCCTTGATTAATAAGATAATTTAATGAAGGTATTATTATATCTTCTTCATTATATGATGTAATAATTGCAATAACTGAAAAATTATCTGGTGCCTCTTTTAGTTTAGGTAAATAATTATTTCCAAGAATAATAATTAATCTATTTTTTTGTAAATCATTAATATTATCTATTGCATAGCCAATGAATAATATATTAAAACCGTAAAATTCTAATAAATTTTTTATTTCATTTATATTCCACAAATATTTGTAAGAAGAATTGAAAAAATCTTTTTTTTGAGATTTATATAATTCATCTCTATCAGAGGTTATTAGTACTGCTATGGGTGCATAATTAAGAAAATTTTTAAGATTCTTTAAAAAAATAACAGGTTCATTACAAAATTCTAATATATCTATACAAAAAATAATACTTTTTTTTAATATTTTAGGCTCAATATTTATAAACCTTGGATTTTCAAAATTAAAATTAATCCATTTAATAAATTTATTTTTATAATTTATTGAGCTAATTCTAAATATCTTAAAATAAGAATAAAATACAGATAAATTATATTTTTCAGTTAAAGTTATATATATTATATTATTTAAAAATAATTTCTCAGCAAGATATTTGATAAATAAATAAATATCATGATTATAGATTATATCATTTTCATTATAAAAAACATTTTCAAATGATTTTATTTCGTTTCTTGGAATGTCTTCATTTTTAATAAAATAATTAATTTTTCTAACCTCTAAGTCTTCAATTGTTTCTTTTATTTGATTGTTTTTAAAAGAGAAAAGTTTTTTTATCATTTAAATTTATTATAATTTTAATTTTCAAAATATTTTTTAGAAATTATTCCAACTATTCCCATATCTTTAATTTCACCTTTTTCTAACCATATAATTTTTTCACATATCTCTTCAATTGCATTCTTATTGTGAGAAACAAAAATTAGTATTGCATTTCTCTCTTTAAACTCATGAATTTTTTTAACACATTTTCTCCTGAATTCTTCATCTCCGACTGCAAATACTTCATCTAATAGAATTATATCTGGATTAATGGATGTTGCAATTGAAAAACCTAACCTTAAAATCATACCTGATGAATAAGTTCTTAAGGGGGAATTAATAAAATCTTTTAAACCTGAAAATTCTACAATTTCATCATATTTTTCTTCAATCTCTTTTCTTGTCATTCCAAGTATTATTCCATTTAAAAAGATATTTTCTTTTCCTGTTAATTCCATATCAAAGCCTGCACCAAGTTCTATTATTGGCATAATTTTTCCCTTCACTTCGACTTTACCACTTGTTGGTCTATAAATACCTGCTATTATTCTTAATAAAGTTGTTTTTCCTGCTCCATTTTTTCCTATAATTCCAATACTTTCGCCTTTTTTTATTTCAAGATTAATGTTTTTTAAAGCAAAAAAATCTTTAAATTCTATATTTCTTTTAATAGTTCTCAATATAAATTCTTTAAGAGATGAAGTTCTCTCTTTTTGTAACTTAAACTTTAAAGAAACGTCTGTAAGTTTAATAATAGTTTCATTCATAATAGATACATAACTTTATTTTCATTTTTTATAAAGAAAATATAACCAAAAAGAAAGAAAAGAATACCAAAAAGAAAAGAGAAAGAAAGATTTTGAAGTGAAGGGAAGTTACCGAAATAAATAACTTCTCTTAAACTCCAGATAATATGATACATAGGATTAAGAGTTAAAAATATTTGGTATTTTTGGGGAACAATTGATGGAGGATAAAAAATTGGTGTTAAATACATCCAGGCAATAAGAATTATTTGGTAGATATATGAAATATCTGTAAAATATACTGAAAGTATTGAAAGAATAAATGATAATCCTGTTGTAAACAAAAGAAGAGAAATTAAAGGAATTGGTATTAGAAAAAAACTTAATTTTGGTGGGTTATTAAAAATAAACATAAGAATAATTAAAGGAATAAAAGCAAATAGAAGATTTATAAATTGAGATAGTATTGTTGATAAAACAATAATCACTCTTGGGAAATATACTTTTTTTAATAAAGAACTATTTGAGATTAAAGAAAAGGAGGTAAGATTTGTTGATGTTGAAAAGAAGTTCCAAAAAATTATTCCTGATAAAATATAAATTGGATAATTTTTTATTTGAAATCTAAATAAATAAGAGAATACAATTGTCATTACAATCATCATTAAAAGTGGATTTAAAATTGACCAGAATATACCAAGAATTGACCTTTTATATTTAACTTTTAAATCCTTCCTAATAAACTCAAATAGTAAATCTCTATACCAGATAAATTTATTTTCCATTAATTTAAATTATATTTTTAAATATTTGAAAGTCAATTTAATTAAATATTAATTTTTACATTTATTTATAGTAAAATTGAAATATGAAGAATATATCGAAAAGTTATAGGGTACTTGTTAAGAATAGTTATTTTTCACCAAAAAGGAGTATAAAATGAGACAAAAAGGATTTTTTGCAATAATTGAAAAAGATCAAGAAACAGGATTATACATTGGTTATATACCACAAATTCCTGGTGCACATACTCAAGGAAAAACTTTAGATGAACTACAAAAAAATCTAAAGGAAGTACTTAAACTCTGCTTAGAAGAAGTAGAATACGAAATTTAAAAACAATACCACATCATAAAGGAAGAATTTTGTCTCCTATATTAATAAGAATTATATTAAAAGAAATAAAAGTTAGTATAGAAGAATATAATAGAGAGATAGATAAAATTTGAAAATTATAGTAAAATTGAAATATGAAAAGTATATCAAAAAGTTATAGAGTACTTGTTAAAAATGAGTTTGGTGCATGGGAAGATAAGGTTATTGCTTTTATATCTAATGATTTATCTCCTAAATCAAAAATTATTTATGATTGGGAGATAATTAATCTTATTGATGCACCAGATGAGGTGTTTGCAAGTATTATAAATCAATTACCAGTAAATAGAATTATTGAACTTGATGTGAATGAAAAATATACAAAAGATGAGAGAAAGAAAATTATTTCTTTAATTAATATAAAAGAAGGAAAGGGGTCTTTAAAAAAACTTCCATATTTAATTAAGAAGGTTAAGTTTTCAAAGAATTTAACTGATTCAATTAGATTACTATTAAAAATTATATTCAAGGGTGAAGAAGATAGCAATCTAATAGAAAAGATAATAAAATAACCAAGTGCTCCAACTCTCCGTTATCTCTGGTCTCCCCTTTCATAGGAAGATACTTATGAGGTAACGAAAGAGTCAGAGCAGTTTTTATTATATCAAAAAATTAAAATTATATCAAATTTTAACAAATTCTTTTAAGAAGTATTTTTTAATATCACTCCATTCAACCTTTTTAATCATTTCTGGCATTATTTCATTTTCTGCACCATCAAAATACAGCAGTGCCTTATTTATAATTAATTTATTATACTCGCCAAATTTTTTAATAAATAGATCAAATAAATCTTCTTTGTTTAATTCTAAATTTTTAAGTATAAAATAAACATCAATAAAATCCTTTTTATTCCCTCTTTGAATTATCGCGAGTATCTTCATTAAAAGGATATCTTTTAAATCAGCAACAGAAATATTGTTTATTTTATGTTTGGGGAAAAGCAAAGAGTAAGGATAATAAAAAAATGAGATTTTAATGTTATCTATTATAAGATAAAGAGTATCGCTTTTAATTAGACTCACCTTATAATTCTTAAATAAATTTGCTTCTCTTATAAAATCAATTTCTAAATTTGTAAAAAAATCAAGATCTTCTGACTCTCTATGCTTTAAATAGTAATAAATAGCAGTTCCACCAGCAAGGTAGAAGTCATATTTATTTAAAAAATCTTCTAATTTATATATTATTTTTTTGTGTTTTTTCTTAAATTCCAAAATAGATTCTCCAGAAGTTATAACTTCTTTTAGTTAACCTTCTTTCTCCTTTTCTTTTAAGATAATCTATTATTTTGTTTTTTGATATATTCTCTATTAAAAAATTAAAATCCTCAATATCTCCTAATTCAAGAATTCTTTCTATTACAACATCATTATCAAGGTTTGACAAAACATCATCAAATTTATAATCCCAGAATAGATTTTTAAATGAACTATATTTTTTAGATAAATATTTAGATTTCATTTTTTATAAATATTTTTAAATCTAATCTGTATCTTCTGATTCTACTTTTTTTCTCCAGAATTTTTTGGTCTCTTTTGTTATTTCAACTCCTTTTGGAACAAAAAGAAAAACATAGTTTGAAATTTTTTCAGTTGTGCCATCAAGAGCATAAGCACCGCCACTTAGGAAATCAATTATTCTTCTTGCAAGTTCTCTATCTGTCTCTTCAAAATTTATAACAACTGGTTTTCCATCTTTTAAATTATCAATGATTTCCTGTGCCTCATCATATGCTTTTGGTTCAATAACAACAACTTTAACTTTTCCAGTATCTGTTACAATTAAATTTTCCTCTTCACCTTCTTCAACTTCTTTTATCTCTTCCTCAAATCCAAAAAACTTTTTTAAACTGTCAAATAGTCCCATCTTTCCTCCTCTTTTTTAACTAATTATTTCTTTGCCAATCAATTCAAAAATATTCTTATTTTCCTCTATCTCAGGAAAAATATAAAAACCATTCTGTCTTATATATTTTAAACCTTCAAAAGGAATAAATCTATTTAATCCATCATCTTCTCTTATATCAATACCATTTTTTTTTACAAACTTATCAGGTATCTTTATAAGACCACCACTATAAATAAGGATATCAAAAATATAGGTTTTCGTATTTATAAAATATTCCACAAATTTATTGAATTTAATTTTTAAAAATTTATCATTTTCAACTATCTCTCCCTTAAAAATTTCTTCATTAGTGCTAATTTTTAAATAAATTGAATTCCCCTTTATGAAGTTTTTTAAATCATCATCAATTTTAAAGTAAATATAACCTTCAAGATTATCAATCAATCTATAAATTGGTTCTCCTTCTTTAATAATATCTCCATCATTTAAAACTTTTACTTTATTGTTTAATTTTTCATCTAAAATCAAAAATGGATTCTCTTTCAATTCATCAAGAATTAAATCAAGTTCTTCAACTCTTCTTGATACAATTCCGGTATCCTGTGAATAGAACTTAAAAACACCATCTGTTGTTTCAACTTCACATACCAAAAAATCTTTAGGAACTTTTCCAAGATCATTAGTAAAAAATTTTATTTTTCCCTCATAAGGTGAATAGATCACTGATTGATTTAAAAGTATAACACCCTGTTTTTTTTGATAAACTGCCTCTTCGACTTTTTCAATTTTATAGGTTTTTGGAAGAGACAAATATGAAAATATTGTTTTATAGTTAAGTAAAAAGATAATTAATATAAAAATTATTAATATTAATGTAAATCTTTTCAATCTTCCTCTTTTTTCTTTTTCCTTAAGAATGATGGTATTTTAAGATCTTCTGTTGAAATTAAATCTTTATCAAGTTCATAAAGTTGTTTATCTGCAGTATATTTTGGTTGAAAACTTGTTGCAATTAAAACAATTTTAATCTGATCGCCAAGTTCTTCATCTATTGTTACACCAAAAATTGAATTAACATCAGCATCTGCTGTTTGATTAATTATCTGCATTGCTTTTTCAACTTCATGTAGTGAAATATTTTTATTACCTGCAATGTTTGTAACTATACCTTTTGCTCCAGAGAGTGACATTTCAAGTAATGGACTTGTTATTGCATTTTTCGCTGCAATTTCCGCTCTTTTCTCACCAGAACCCATTCCAATTCCAAGCCATGCATTTCCTGCTCCTCTCATAATTTTTGCAACATCCATAAAGTCAACATTTATTATTCCTGGCTGGGTGAGTAGATCTGAGATTCCCTGAACACCCTGTCTTAATGCCTCATCAGCAAGAATAAATGAATCAAGTAAACTTGTTTTTGTTGATGTTATTTCAAGAAGTCTATTGTTTGAAATAACAATTAGGGTATCAACTTTCTCTTTTAAAAGAGAAATTCCCTCTTCTGCTATCTGACTTCTCCTTCTTCCCTCAAAGTTAAATGGTTTAGTTACAACTCCAATTGTTAATGCACCAAGTTCTCTTGCAATATCTGCAACAACAGGTGATGCACCAGTTCCTGTGCCTTTACCCATTCCAGCAGTTAAAAATATTAAATCAGCACCAAGTAGAGCATCTCTTATTGCCTCTCTACTTTCTTCTGCTGCTTTTAAACCAAGATCAGGGTCAGAGCCTGCACCAAGCCCTTTTGTTGTTTTTGGACCAATCTGAACAAGTCGATGTGCTTTTGAAAGTTTCAGAACCTGCACATCAGTGTTTATAGCAATAAATTCTACATTTTTAACATCTCTTTCAATCATTCTGTTAACAGCATTTGTCCCTCCCCCACCAATTCCTACTACTTTTATTACTGGCTTAACTTCTTGCCACGGATCATAGGCATTGCCCATTTTTATCCTCCTTAATCAAAAATTTTCTCAAATATATTCATTAATTTATTAAAAAAAGACTCTTTTTTATCTTTATCAATATAAGATCTTATTGCGCCAATGGTTGTTATAACATCTAAAGAATCTATTTTTAAATCACTTTTATAATCATAAGGTTCTCCAATAGAGGTAGGAAGGTCAAAATATTCTTTAGCAAACTCTTTAATATTTTTTATTTTAGCACCTTCGCCACAAATTACAATTTCATCAGGATAAAATTTGAAAGGTAACTTTTTCATTTTCTTTTCAATCATTTCAAAAATTTCAATAACTCTCATTGAAGCAACCTTTTTTTCAACTGACATTGGATAATCTAAATCATAAAATATTTTTTGATCAAGAGCACCTTTTTTAAAAAGATAATCTTCACTTTCTCTTGGAGGAATTTCAAGAACATATGAAAGGTCTCTTACAACATCTCTTGTGCCAAGTTCAACATATTCAACCTGATTAGGAATGTTATCTATTCCAAAAATAATATAAGAAAAAGGACTTTCCATATCTATTATGAAATTTTTAGAAAAACTATCCTTTATTCCATTTATTAAAAGTAGTGGTGAAAAATAGATACACTTAAGAGGATTTTTCTTTCTGTTGAAGATTGATTTAAGAACTTTTATCTTATCTTTCTCAATCCCAAAAACATTGAATATTGCAATGAATTTTTTTCCTTTTTCACCAATTGGAACTTCAACTTTTTTATCATCAATATAAAATTCACTGCTAAAAATTTGTATTATCTCTTTTCCCTCTTTTTCAAGAGAACTTCTTATAAGAGAAATCATATTATCAAGGTCACTCTCTTTTATCTTTCTTTCTTCTTTACTATTTAAAACAAATCTTTTTTTGTAAAATGTTGGTTTATCATATATTGAGACAATGTTATCTATATTATTAAAGGTATCTTCAATTTTTATTAATTCATTATCCATTCTCTCTTTGAATTCATTAATTTTTAAAATTTTGTTATTTTTATAATTTATATCCTCAATTTCATATCTATCAACAATATTTATCACTCCATTATCAAATCTTCCAAGTGTAAAAATTATTTTATCTTTTGGTGAAAATTCAATAATATTTAAAATTCTTTCCATCATTTTCCCCTATAAATAATTATATTATCAAAAGATGCATCAAGATTTCCTGTTATCTCTTCTTTAGATAAAAGGGTTTTCAAATTACCAACTCTTTTTGAAAAATTCTCTTTTCCTAAAATAACTTTCAATTTTTCATTTTCAAGATATATAAAATCATTTTCACTATCAAGATAAGGAGTTAGGTTTAACTCTTTAAGTGTTTCATAAATGGATATATATGATAAAAAGTAATTTTTTATGCTTTCATATTTATCTTTTATTTTCTCCTCTTTAAAATAGATTATCGGGAAGCCAGAAACTTCGCCTTCTTTAATCAATTCTCCATCTTTACTAAATATATAGGATTTCCCTGTATTTGTATTTTTTAAAATAATGCCTTTTAAATTATACTCTTTAATTTTATAACCCCAGATTGAAGTTCTTTCTATATCTTTATTGAAATATGTAAAAACAAATCCATAAAAATCTTTAATTTTTTTATTCTCTCCTTTAATAAGATTTTTGGGAAATATTGGAGGAAAAAGAATGATTAGAATTAAAATGATGATAATTATAATTTTCTTTACCATGGTTCTAAAATTTTAAATGGAACCTCCTCTTCAATCTCTCCCATTATAATTATTTCAGGATTCAAAATAATATTAAATTTTTCATAAACCCTTTCTCTCACCATTTTCATTAGAGAAATTATATCTTTAAATGTTGCATTACCTCTATTTAGAATAAAATTTGCATGAATTGTTGAAACTTCTGCATCTCCAATCCTCAAACCTTTACAACCTGCTTTTTCAATAAGAAATCCTGCTTTATTTTCTCCTTCATTTTTAAAAACACAACCTGCTGTTGGAAATGTTAATGGTTGAGTTAATCTTCTTTTTCTAACTTTACTTTTTAAAGTTGAAAAAATGTTTTCTCTTTTTGATTTTTTTAGTTCAAGAAGTGCTTCTAAAACAATCAATTTTTTTTCTAATATTGAAGATTTTCTATATGAAAAATCAATTTCCTCTTTTGGTAGAATAAAAATCTCACCAAAATTATTCATAACTTTTATCTCTTTTAAAAAGTCACTTATTGAGCAACCATCTGTTCCAGCATTCATTGCTATAACTCCGCCGAGTGCACCTGGAATTCCGTGAAGATATTCAAGGCCTGAAAGTTCATTTTTAAGAGAAATTGATATCAGTTCATATAATGGAACTCCACTTTCAGATTTTATAAAATTATTTTTTATCTCTTTTTTAATAAAATTTTCTTTTGATATTCTTATTATTATTCCTTTTATTCCTGAATCAGAAACAAGAAGGTTAGAACCATTTCCCATTAAATAAACTGGAATGTTGTTATCTCTTCCAAATCTTAAAGTTAATCTGATATCTTCATAATCCTCTGGAATTACCAGATAGTCAACTTTTCCACCAATCTTAAATGTTGTTATATTTTTAATTTCATAGTCTTTATAAATCTTTCCTTTAATTAGATTAAGTAAACTCTTATCTCTTAATTTCAATTAAAAACTCCTTAACTAAATATTTAATTTTACCAGGTCCCATAAAAATTATAACATCATCTTTTTTAATCTCATCCTTTAAAAATAGAATAACATTTTTTTTGTCAAGATAGAATATGCTTTTATCTTTATATCTTTTCTTTGCTTCATCAAAAATCATCTCTGTATCAACTCCAAAATCATTAGTTTCATCTGCTGGGTCAATTGGTAGAAGTATAATTATATCACTTAATATAAAACTATCTGGATATTCTTTATAAAGATTTTTTACTCTTGAAAATCTATGTGGTTCAATTACTGATATTATTCTTCTATTTTTATAATTATCTTTTGCAATTTTTAATGTTACTCCTATCTCAGTTGGATGGTCTGCATGATCATCAATAACTGTAAAATCATTATCATAAACTATTTCAAATCTTCTTTTTACACCTTTAAAACCCTTTAAAATTCTTAACACCTCATCAATATTTAAACCTTCTTCAATTGAAGCAAGAATAACACCAAGAGAATTTAAAAAATATTTATCCCCAGGAATAGAAAGTTCAAGTTTTCCAATTTTTTTCTTTTCATAAAAAATTTCTCCAGATGTTTTTAAATTACCACTTTCAGATATTTTTCCAAAAAGAGTTGCTTCTTCATTCTCAATTGAATAAGAGAGTATTTGTTTTTTAATTTTATCTTTTAAACCATAAATTACAGGGCAGTCAAAAGATAGTATAACCTTACCTGATTCTGATTTATCAATAAATTTTAAAAAACTTTCTTTAAGAAGGTTAAAGTCACCCTTGAATGGACCCGCTAAATCAAGATGATCTTTATCTATGTTTGTAACTATTGGAAGATAGATATCAAAAATATGAAATGACTCATCATGTTCATCTGTTTCTAATATAAAATATATTCCTTCTCCTTTTGAACTTCCAAAATAGAAATCTTCATTTTCTCCACCAAAATATAAAGAGGGTGAAAAACCAATTTCATTGAAAAGATATGAAATCATTGCAGTTGTTGTGGTTTTTCCATGAGTACCTGCAACTCCAATCACTTTTTTATTTTCAGTGAATTTTTTAAGAAAATCAACTCTATGAAAAACCATTTTTTTCAATTTTTTTGCTTCTATTAGTTCAACATTATCTGGTTTGATTGCAGATGAATAGATAACTATATCTGAACTTGAAATGTTTTGTGGATTATGATTTATGAATATTTTTGCCCCCTTCTCTTTGAGTTTGTCAAATTTTTCATTGTAGATTATATCTGAACCTGAAACTATATAGTTAGATTCAATCAATAGATTTGCAAGAGAAAGCATTCCAGAACCACCAATTCCAATAAGATGGACTTTATTTCCCCTTTTCACTTAAAATCTCCTTTATAATTATATTTTTTGTATCAGGAAAGTTGAATTTTTCAAAATTTTTTTTGTAATTTTCTAAATTTTTTAAAAAATCATTAAGAATAACTGGGAAGTTTTCCTTTTCATCCTCTTTAAAAACAATACCAACATTAAGTTCTTTAATCAATTCACAATTCTTATTTTGATGTTCACTATTTTTTATTGGAACAACAATTACTGGTTTTTTTGAATAGAGAATCTCCCAGATTGTTGATGCTCCTCCCCTTGAAATTACAAAGTCAGATGCAGCATAAGCATATTCAATCTCATTTATATAATCAAAAACAACTGAATTAAATTTGAAATTTTTCTCAAGATCGATATTTCCTTTTATTATAATTCCTTGAAGTTTTAATTCAAAAATTTTATCTTCAAATCTTTCTATTAAATCAATTAGAAATTTGGATCCTCCACTTCCACCAACCAAAAGAAAGGTAATTTTATTTTTTAAATCAAATTTTTTTAATCCCTCATCTTTTTCTATCTTTCCTATACTTTCTCTTACTGGTAAACCACTGAAAATAATGTTATCTGAATTTAGATAATTTTTTGATTCATTGAAAGAGATGAAAACTTTTTTTGCATCTTTAGAAAAAAATTTTATAACTTTTCCTGGAATTGAGTTCTGTTCATGTAGATAATATGGAATTTTTAATAATTTTGACCAGAAAAGAATCGGGAAAGAAGCATAACTTCCAAATCCAAAAACTATGTCTGGTTTTTCTTTTTTTAAGATTGAATATGATTTAAAAAGTGAGAAAAATAGTTGAATGAAAAATTTTTTATTTGTAGGTGCACCAACTGGTAAATTAATGAATCTTTCTTTACTCTCTCTTAAAATTTCTATCTCTCTTTCTCTTTTTCCAATTGTATAGAAAATTTCAAATCCATTTTCTTTTAAATGTTTACCTATTATAAGAGCAGGATAAATGTGCCCACCTGTTCCACCTGTTGAAATTAAAACCTTCATTCTACAAACCTCGAGATATTTAATAAAATGCCTGCCTCAATTCCATTTATCAAAAGAGATGAACCTCCATAACTTATGAATGGAAGAGTAAGTCCTGTTGTAGGGAAAAGCCCGAGATTAACACCAACAACTATTATTGCTTGAGAAAAAATGTGAGTTGTTATACCAAAAGCAAGAATTTTAAAAAAAACATCTGGGACTTTCATTGATATTGAATATCCCCTTATAAGAAGAATTAGATAGATGAAAATAACTATTCCTCCTCCAATAATTCCAGTTTCTTCACATATCAATGAGAAGATGAAATCTTTTGAAACAAGAGGAACATAAAGAAATTTCTGTTTTCCGTTCATATAGCCAAGCCCAAAAAAACCGCCTGAGCCAATTGCTATTAAAGATTGAGCAATCTGATAACCTTCTTGAGTTAATTTTTTAAATGGGTATAGTGTTCCAATGATTCTATTTAACCACTCTTTTTTCAAGAAGACAACAATTGGAGCAAAAATTAAAAGTGAAAAAGGTATGTAAAAATGTTTTGTCTTATATGTTCCTATATAAAGAACTGAAAGAAAAATTAGATATGTTAAAACACCAGTAGAAAAATCTGTTTCAAAGACAATAAGTATCACACCAATAAATGCTAAAAAGATTAAAGGGAATAGATGTCTTCCTTTTTCCCATAAATAGTAATCTTTTGAAAGAACATAAGAAGCAAAAAGAATAAGTGTGAGTTTATAAAGTTCTGATGGTTGAAAACTTAGACCAAAAAGATATATCCATCTTCTATAATCTCCATGTGAACCTAAAAAAGGAAAATAGACAATTATTAAAAGCAAAAGAGATAGATAAAAAATTGGTTTAGAATATTTAATGAAAATTTTTCTTGGAACATAGATGAATAGAATCATCGCTGAGATAGACATAATTGAATAGATTAAAAATTTTATAAATGTCTCCATTTTACCGTATATTATCAATTCAACACCTGATGCTGAAAATTGCCAGAGAAGACCAAGTGAATAAAGAATTATAAATATAAAGAAAAGTGTGAAATCAATTTTTTTCATTTTTTACTCTTTTAACAATATCTATGAATTTCTCTCCTCTATCCTCAAAATCGTGAAACATATCAAAACTTGCACAGGCAGGAGAAAGAATAACAAAATCTCCTTTTTCCCCAACTTCTAAAGATATATTAACCGCTTCTTCAAGTGAATTTACAGGAATATAATTTTTATAATCAATCTCATTAAAAACTTTAATAAAATCTTCTTTAGTTGCACCAATAACAATTGCATATTTTGCTCTTTTTTTAACCAATTCACACAATTCTTTAAAATCTGTATTTTTTCTACTTCCTCCAAGAATTATTATTGATTTTTTTTCTGGAAAAGATAGAAGTGCTTGAATTGATGATTCTGGTTTTGTAGATTTCGAATCATTGATAAAAGTGATTCCATTAATAACATCTATAAATTGTAATCTGTGTGGTAAACCTTTAAATTCTCTAATCACCTTTCTTATATCCTCAATCTTTGCACCTACAAGATAACTTGATAGAATTGATGAAATTATATTTTTTGAATTAAAATCTCCAATAAGAGAACTTTCATCTCTATCACAGATATAAATCTTTTCATTATTTATATTTAAATAAATTTTTTTATCTTTAAGGAAGATACCATCAACTTCTTTATTTAATGAGAAGTAATAAACTTTACTATTAATCTCTCTATTTAGATTTCTTACAATTTCATCATCATAATTTAAAATTGCGAAATCATTCTCATCCTGATTTTCAAATATTCTCTTTTTGAAAAATAGATATTCATTTAGATCTTTGTATCTATCAAGATGGTCTTCATGGAAATTTAAGAATGTTGCTACTTTTGGCTTAAATTTTTCTATTGTTTCAAGTTGAAAACAGGAGACCTCAAGAACAAATACTCCATCTCTTTCATTAATGACAAGAGAAGATAATGGAATACCTATATTTCCTCCAAGATGAGATTTAACATTACTCTGTTTTAAAAATTCATAAGTTAAAGTTGTTGTTGTGCTTTTACCAGATGTACCAGTTATTCCGACAACCTCACCATTGATAAAACTATAAGAAAGTTCAAGTTCACCTATAATTTTTTTATTTAATTCTTTTGCTTTTAAAATTAATGGATTTTTATAGGAGACACCTGGACAGGGAACTATTATATCGCTCTCATAAATTTTTTCTGAATTTTTTCCAAATTCAAAATTTATTCCATTTGTTTTTAGAATTTCAATTTCCTTTTCAAACTCATCTTCTTTTTTTACTTCACTTAAAAAAACAATAGCACCTTCTTTTTTTAATAGAAGTGATGTGTAAAAACCTGATCTTTTTGAGCCACCAATACCTATAACTGAAACCTTTTTGCCCTTTAAATCCAAAAATTCCTCCTATTTAATAAATAAAATTGAAAAGGATACAAGAATCAATAAAATTTGAATTGTCCAGAATCTAAATGTTATCTTCTCTTCCGGGATTCCAAGAAGTTCAAAATGGTGATGAATGGGAGCCATTTTAAAAACCCTTTTACCTTCTTTATATTTTATCCTTGTATACTTAAAATATAGAACCTGTATTATAACTGAAAGTGTCTCTATTCCGAAAATTAACATCAAAATTGGAACCATAATTTCAAGTTTTAAAGAAAGAGTGTAAAAGATAAAAAATGCTCCAAGAAAAGTTGAACCTGTATCACCCATAAAAATTTCTGCAGGATGGTGGTTAAACCATAAGAAGGCAAGAAGTGAACCTCCAATTGATAGAAGTGGAATTATAAATCTACTTTGAAGAAAGAAAAAGATAAAAAATGGAATTAAAAGTAAAGATAAGCCAGATAGAAGCCCATCAAGACCATCTGTAAAATTGAAACTATTTATTGCTCCAACCGATAGAAAAAGCGTTATAATAACAAAAATTGGAGTTGAAATAAAAATGTCTTTGCCTGAAAAAGGTAAATAAAAATAGGTACCATAATTTTTTATTAGAAATAGGATAAATGGGATTGAAAAAATTGTCTGTAAAATTATTTTCCATCTTGCTTTTAATCCATATGCATCAGTTTTTATTAATTTAGTTAAATCATCAAAAAGGCCTATTGATGATTGTAATAAAACAAAAATCATTAAATTATTTGTAAATGGAGTTTTTGGAATGAATAGATATGTCAAAATGAGAACTATTATAAAGGAGATACCTCCAAGAGTTGGAGTACCACTTTTTTTATAGTGCATCATTGGACCTTCTTCTCTAACTATTTGTCCTATTTTTCTTTTTCTCTGAAAAAATATAATTAGATATGTTATTATAAGAGTTAAAATAAATGAAATAATAAAAGGCAAAAGAAACTTCATCTTTTTCCCTCCAATTTTTTTGAACCCTTGTTCTTCAATTCAAACAAAATCTCTTTAGTAACTTCAATATCATTAAAAGGAATTAATCTATCTTTAATTCTCATATTCTTCTCATCTCCTCTTCCAAGAATAAACAATCCATCGCCTCTATTTGTAAATTCTATTGCTCTTTTTATACACTCTCTTCTATCTTCCACAAAAAAATATTTTACATTAAATTTCTTTAAAAAATAGATGAAATTTTTATTGCACTGAAAGGGCGTTTTTTCTTTTGAATCATCTCTTGATATAAAAATATGATTAAAATTTTCTATAAGTTGTTTTGTTATTAGAAGCGTCTCTCTTATATCTTCTTCCTCAAAAAAAGAGAAAAGAACAATTTTTCTTTTTAAATCGATCTCTTTTGTTTTTTCAATCAAAAATTTTATTGAAAGAGGGGTATTTGCCTTATCAACAACAATAAAAGGGTCTTCATTTACTATAACCCACCTTCCCTCTGGTTTCTTATAAATCTCTTCTATCTTTTTTATCACCTCATCAATATCTAAATTGAATAGATAAGATAAAGATATTGCTGGCAAAATTGGATAAATATCACTTTTTTCTTTTAAATTTATATGAAATACTTTTCCAAATAAATTTATTTTGAAATTATAAAAATCATCTTCTTTAGAATAATTTTCTATATAAAAATCGGCCTTATTTTTATATGAAAAATAGTAATTTGAACTATCCTTTTTAAAAAAAGTTGAATAGGGATCATCTTTATTTATTAAAAATGGACCATTGACAAGTTCTTTTAATTTAAGTTTAGATTCAAGATAATCATTTATATTTTTATGGATTTTGAGATGATGAGTTATTGAAAAATTTAAAAATATTCCACCTTTAAAATCTATTCCGTAAACTCTTTTTCCTTTTAAAGAAAATGATGAGGTTTCAATAAAAAAATTTTTTACACCCTTATCTAAACTCTTTTTAAGATAACTATTTATTATATGTGATTCTGGGGTTGTTAGAGTAGTTTCTGATTCAAAAACTTTTTCGTTCAAAATGTAGATTCCTTCGCTTCCAATTGAACCAGAATCTGGAAAAATATTTCTTAATAAATATATGACACTTGTTTTCCCAGAACTTCCTGTTATGCCAAAAACATTCATTTTTCTTGATGGATCATCAAAAAAATTTTTTGAAATTTTATAAAGTGCTTCTCTTACATTATCAACAATTATTAAGGTTGAATCATCTGGATGATCAAAAATCCTATCTGAAACAAAAACCTTTACTCCTTTTAAATAAGCATCTTTAAATAGATTAAGACCATCAAAACTTTGCCCTTTTATAATGAAAAAAAGTGAATTTTCTTTTATTTCATTTAGATTTATGGATAGTGAATTTATAATAGAATTACTATCTCCATATATTTTTTTGTAATCAACATCTTTTAATAGTTCATTTACCTTTTTCATCTTCTTTTATTCCATAATAGTTTATAATTTTTTCTGTTATTTTTCTAAAAACTGGCGCTGCAATCCCTGAAGCAAAAACATCATAACTTCTTATTCCATCAACCACAACTGTCACAACATATTGTGGATTATTACAAGAAAGAATTCCTATAAACCACAAAACTGATTCTCCTTCTACATACTTTCCATCTTTAATTACTCCTGCTGTTCCTGTTTTACCACCGATTGAATATCCAGAAATTAAAGCACTTTTTATACCCTTTTCACTTACAACATAATCAAGGTATGAAAGCATTTTATCTGCTGTCTCTTCTGAAATTACTTTTTTAATTAAAACTGGCTTTGCTTCTTTAATAACATCTTCTCCATCAACTATTTTTTTTACAATCTGAGGTTTTAATCTATTTCCCTTATTTGCAATTGCTTGATAAAAAGTTGTTTGCTGAAGTGGTGTAACGGTTATTCCAACACCAAATGACATAGTTGTTAAAGTTGTTGCACTCCAATCTTTTGGTTCGAGAATATCTCCACTTCCCTCATATGGAAAGTCACAACCAATTTTTTCTCCGACTCCAAAAAGTTTCAAATAGTAGTAACTTCTCTCTTTTAATCTTTCTCCCACCTGTATAAATCCAACATTACAGGAATTTCTGAGAAGGTCTTTTAAAGTTTGCTTACCATGAGCAACAATACATGTAAATGTTTTGTTATCCCTTACAATATAACCCTTACATTCAAACTCATCATCTTCTTTAACTACTCCCTCTTCGAGAGCCGCGGATGCAATTAATGGTTTAAATGATGAACCTGGTTCATAATTGTATCCATAAGATGGATCTGGATATGAATATTTAGAAAAATCATTAAAATCATTAGGATTAAAATTTGGTATAGTTGCGATTGAAACTATTTCTCCTGTTTTTATATCTTCAACAATTCCAATTACTCTTTTTGGATTGTACTCTTTATAACAATTTTCGAGTTCCTCCTCCACCATTCCCTGTAAATTTATATCAATAGTTAGATATAAATCTTTTCCATTTTTTGGTTTTTTAATTACAAATTCAGTACCAGGAATTTCATTTCTCAATGCATCTACCATAAATCCAACTTTTCCATCTTCTCCCCTTAAAATATCATCAAATTGATACTCTAAACCCTCAAGACCCTTATCAACACCCATAACTCCAAGTAGATATGAAGCAAGATTTCCATAAGGATAAACTCTTTTATAATAGAGTTCAAAGTAGAGTGTGCTATCAAGTAATTTTTCGATTTTTTGTTTATCTTCTCTTTTTATATCATCTTTTAAAACAACCTGACCATTATTTTTTGAAAATGATTCTCTTAAAACTTCTTTATCTATGCCTAATATTTCACTATATTTATTAATCCATGTATCAATATCTTCAACTTGATTCTTATTTAATATTAATTTGTATCTTTCTATTGAAATTGCAAGAATTTTTCCATTTCTATCATATATTGTTCCTCTTTTTGCCTTTAGTACTTTTCCACTTTCCATCCATTGATTTAAACCCATTTCTTTGAGTAGTGAACCCTTTAATATACTTATATAAAAAAATCTTAAAAAAACAATAACAAAAACTATTACAAAAAAGTTAAAAATATTAAAGATTTTACGGTTTATTTTGAGTTTCTTCTTTAGAAGATTCTCCTTTATCAATTATTATCACCTTTCCTTTATCATACTTTACCTTCAATTTTTCTATTGCTCTATCTATCAAATTTTTAGGATTTGTTATCTCTTCATACTTAATAGTAAGTTCAGATAGTTTTTCTTCTAAAAAATCAAATTCATCTTTTAATGCACTCTTTTCCTTTTCAAGACTCATAATTTTAAGGTTAATAACTCCATAGAAAAGCATAAATAGAATTATTATAATAATCAAAAAACTAAATTTTTTGAACCACTCTGAGTTTTGCACTTCTACTCCTCCTGTTTTCTTTTATTTCAAATTCAGATGGAGTTATAACTTTTTTATTTAAGAAAATCAATTTATCCATCTCCTCAAGTTCTTTTAATCCATTTTTTACTATTCTATCTTCTACTGAATGGTAAGATATAACTTCTAAGATTCCATCTTTATTTAAGTAATCAGAAAAAACTAACAAAAATTCTCTTAAATTCTCAAATTCTTTATTTACAAAAATTCTTAATGCCTGAAAAATTTTTGTTGCTGGATGAATTTTCCCTTTTCTTTTTATAACTTTTTCAACAATTTTTGATAATTCTATTGAAGTTTCAATTTTTTTCTTTTTTCTATATTTAATTATTTCATCTGCAATTTTTTCACTTTCCTTTATCTCACCATACTCTTCAAAAATATAAATAAGATCTCTTTTATTTAATTTATTTATATAATAATCTGCTCCTTTTGTTAATTTACTATAGCCCATATGTAAACTTTTTTCATCAAGAAAAGAAAAACCTCTTCCATTATTAAGTTGAAATGATGAAAAACCAAGATCAAGAAGCATAAAATCAACTTCATCTATATTTATCTCTTTAAGTTTTTTATAAAAATCTTTGTAATTTTCATTAAAAAGTATAAATTTTTTATTTAATTTCATTAATCTTTGTTCTGCGACTTTAAGTATTTCTTCATCAAGATCAAAACCTATAAGTAAAGAATCTTCGCTTGCTCTTTTTAATATCTCTTCACTATGACCACCCTCACCAATGGTTAGATCGAGAAAAATTTTATATTTTGAGAAATCTATAAAGGAAATAACTTCATTTAGTAATACAGGTTTATGCTTTATATCCATCATTTACCTTCAAGAATTTTTGAGATTGATTCCTCATAGGTTATTTCTTTTGAATTTCTATAATTTTCCCACATTTTACTATCCCATAATTCTACTCTGTTATAAACTCCAATAAAAAATATCTCTTTGTTTAAATTTGCAAATTTTCTAAAATCAGATGGTATCAATATTCTTCCATAATCATCAATGTCTATTTCAATCGCTGAAGAAAACCAAATCCTTAAAAAATATCTTGATTCTTTTGAGGATAAAGGAATTCTGGATAATTCGCTTGAGATCCTTTCCCATTCAGAAATTGAGTAAAGAAATAAGCAATTTTCAAAACCTCTGGTAATGATAAACTTATCCCCCAATTCCTTTTTAAATTGAGGAGGTATCATTACTCTACCTTTATTATCCATTTTGTATAAAAAAGAACCCATAAACATTTTTTATATTTTACCACAAATTACCACATTTTACCACAAGATATAAAAAATGAATAAATCAATTATAAAAATTTTCAACTTTTTATTGAAAGATTCCTTTTATTAAAGAAAAGAAAAAATAATTAGGATTTATTTAACTCTTTCCACTTTTCAAGAAGTTCTTTTTCTTTTTTTGATAACTTATCTGGAATTTTTATTTTTGCAATTATTAAATAATCTCCCCTTCCTCTACTTCTTAAATAAGGAAGTCCTTCCCCCCTTAATCTTATTGTTTCATTGAATTGAGTTCCTGGTTTTATATCAATTTTCTTTTTCCCATCAATTGTAGGAATTTCAATTTCCCCTCCAAGAATTGCTGTAAGAAGTGGAACTTCTGCTTCATAAATTAAATTTTCTCCACTTCTTTTTATATATTGATGAGGTCTAACTTTTACCTCTATATATAAATCACCCTTCAATCCATTTTTAGATGCATTTCCTTCTCCATCTAATCTTATTCTCATTCCATCTTCAATTCCTGGTGGAATTTTTACTTTTATAATTCTCTTTTTATTTTTAACACCTCTTCCTCCACAATTTTTACATGGATTTTTATTTATATAACCTTCTCCTTTACAGGTTGGGCATGTTGTTATTGTAACAAATTGACCAAATATTGATGATTGAGTTCTCTTAACTTTTCCAGTTCCATGACATGTTGGACAGACCTCTTTTTTAAAACCTTTCTCAACACCACTTCCACCGCAAACTTCACAGATTTCATCTCTTTCAACTTCAAATTCAATCTCTGTTCCATATAAAACATCTTTTAAATCAATAGTTACTCTTCCATATATATCGCTTCCTTTTTCAACTCTTCTTCTCTCTTCTGTTCTTGAAAAACCACCTCCAAAAAAGGTATCAAAAATATCTTCAAAACCAAAGTTAAAATCTTTGAAAAAATCACCAAAAGGAGATTCATTTGAATATTGATAGGCATAATCCCCGACACCTTCTGCAGTTCCATACATATCATATCTTTTTTTCTTTTCTGGATCTGATAAAACTTCATATGCTTCATTAATTTCAGCCATTTTTTTAGCAGCATCAGGATTATTTTTATTTAAGTCGGGGTGATATTGTTTAACAAGTTTTCTATATGCTTTTTTAATTTCATCAGGGGTGGCATTTCTATCCACCCCTAATACTTCATAATAATCTTTATTCATTACTTAACTTCATAATCTCCATTTATTGTTCCTTTATCATCGTCTTTTTTATTATCATCCTTTGGTGGTTCTTGTGTTTCTCCAGTTTGTCCACCTGTTGTTCCTGTCTTTCTATAAATTTCTTCTCCAACTTTTGAAAGTGCTTCGTTAACTTCATCAAGTTTTCTTTTTATCTCATCAATTTTATCCTCTTTAAGTAAATTTTCAAGTTCATCAAGTTTTTTTTCTGCATTTTCTACAACTTCTTTACTTACTTTGTCTCTATTCTCTTTTATTGTTTTTCTTCCAGTGTAAAGAATTTGATCTGCAAGATTTCTTGTTTCAATTTTTTCTTTGAGTTTTTTATCCTCTTCAGCAAATTTTTCTGCTTCTTTCTTCATCTTTTCAACTTCATCTTCAGATAATCTTACTGCCTGAGTAACAGTGATATTCTGGCTTTTATTAGTTGCCAGATCTTTTGCTGTAACATGAAGAATTCCATTTTCATCAATTTCATATGTTACTTCAATTTTTGGAATACCACGAGGAGCAGGTGGAATACCATCAAGAATAAATCTTCCTAAAGAGACGTTATCTTTTGCAAGAGGTCTTTCTCCTTGCAAAATATGTATTTCAACAGATGTCTGGTTATCAGCAGCAGTTGTAAAAATTTGTGTTTTTTTAATTGGTATTGGAGAATTTCTGTCAATCATTTTTGTTAAAATACCACCAAGGGTCTCAATTCCAAGAGTTAAAGGTGTAACATCCTGAAGAACTATCTCCTGTTTTACGCTTCCTTCAAGAATTCCTGCCTGAATAGCAGCACCAACTGCGACACACTCCATTGGGTCAACTCCTCTTTCAGGTGGTTTTCCAAAAAAGTTCTCAATGAATTTTTGAACTATTGGCATTCTTGTTGGTCCACCAACAAGAATTATGTTATTTATATCATTTGGAGAGAGTTTTGCATCTTCAAGTGCCTGTTGAAGAGGACCATTACATCTATCAACAATTGGTCTTACAAGTTCTTCAAGAAGTGCTCTTGTAATTCTCTTAACAAGATGTTTTGGTTCATTATTAACAACTGCAATGAATGGAAGATTAATCTCTGTTTCAAGAACACTTGAAAGTTCAATTTTTGCTTTTTCAACTGCCTCTCTTAATCTTGGAAGTGCCTTAGGATCTTTTGATAAATCAACTCCAGTTTCCTTTCTAAAATCATCAACAACATAGTTCATTAATGCTTCATCCATATCTCTTCCACCAAGCTGGGTATCACCAGATGTTGAGATAACCTGAAATACACCTTCACCAAAATCCATTATTGTAACATCAAGAGTTCCACCACCAAAATCAAAAACTAAAATCTTTAATTCCTTTTCACTTTTATTAAGTCCATATGCAAATGCTGCTGCCGTTGGTTCATTTATTAATCTAACAACTTCAAGTCCTGCGATTCTTCCTGCATCTTTTGTCGCTTGTCTCTGGTTGTCATTAAAATATGCAGGAACTGTTATAACTGCTTTTTCAACTCTTTCACCAAGGTATGCTTCTGCATCTTTTTTAATTTTCTGTAAAATAAATGCTGAAATCTGCTCAGGAGTGTATTCTTTATCATCAATCCTCACTCTATAGTTTGTTCCCATTTTTCTTTTAATACCTGTAATTGTTCTTTCTGGATTTAATGTCATTTGTCTTCTTGCTGGCTCACCAACGAGAAGTTGTCCATCTTTTGTAAATGCAACATATGATGGAACAGTTTTACCTCCTAAAGATACTCCTTCTGCAGCAGGAATTATTGTTGGTTTACCTCCTACAATAACAGCAGCAGCAGAATTTGAAGTTCCAAGATCAATTCCAATTATTCTTGCCATATTAATTTACCTCCTTTTTGTAAACTTTTACATAAGCAGGTCTAATAAGAAAATCACCTATCTTATAGCCCTTTCTATAAACTTCACTTATCTTTCCATCATCTCCATCGTTATTTGTTAAATCTACGCTTATAGCCTGATGAAGAGATGGATCAAATTGCTCTCCAACAAAACCAATTTCTTCAACCCCCTCTTTTTTCAAAAAATCTATGAATTGTTTTTCAATTAATTCAATACCCTCAATTAAATTTTTATCATTAGATTTATTTTTAGCCCCATCAAGTGAATCAATTATATGCAATAGAGAAGAAATAATTTCTCCTTTCTGTTTAATTTTTCTATTATTTTCTTCTTCTTTCCATCTTTTTTGAAAATGTTCAAGATCCCTTCTCTCCTTTTTAATAAGAAGAGAAAGTGCTTTAACCTCTTCTCTTAATTTTTTTATCTCATCTTCTTTTTCTTTAAGTAGTTTAAAAAGAGAATAAGAAAAATCTTCTCTATTCTCCATTTCTCCTCCTTTTAGCACTCTATAGTTTAAAGTGCTAATTTCATTATTAAATTTTATAAAATAAAACTTTTTTGTCAATATATAAAAATAAAAGAGGAGATATTTAATCTCCTCTTTAAAAAACCTTTAAACTTAAAGCCTTTAATTTACTTAATGAAAATGTTAATCAATCTTAAAAAGATATTTTTTATAAATGATAATAAATTATTTGAACTATTAGTTGTAGTTGTACAAGAACACCTGAAATTTAAAGTTGTATATTGGGGACAACATGGAAGAGTTACATCTATATAAGCAGGTTCAAATTTACACTTTGGATTATATGGTCTAACTCTATAAGTTTTATTACATGGAATTGTGCAAAATGAATCATAATTTCCTTGAGCATTTCTTGTTAGAGTTGTAATTTTTACATTATTCATATCATAAATTTCTACAGTTGTATCAGCAGGACAATTTCCTGAAATATTTACTACAACTCTGCCCATCTGGATACAAGAACATTCAAATTCTAAATACCCATATCCATTAGGACAACATTGTACTAAATTTATTGTTTTTGATTCTGGCTTAAATGTACAATTTGGATTATATGGTTTAACTATATAAGTACCTGGACAATTAAGATTACAACCAGTTGTAAAAACACCATTTGCATCAGGTTCACCTAATCTGTAAAGCAAATTACCACTAATATCATAAATTTCAACTTTTGCAGGTAAACAATTTAAAGGAAGTTTCACATCTATTCTTCCTTTATAATGACACTCGCACTTAAATTCATATGATTGGATATCAGGACAACATTTTGTTAGTTCAACCTTTAATGTTTCTGGATAAAAAGTACAGTTTGGATTATATGGTTTTAAAGTATAAGTACCAGGACAGGTAAGATTACATCCTGTATCAAACAATCCTTCAGAATTTGAAAGATAACTTCCAACAATTTTTCCTGACGAATCATAGATATAAAGAACAGTATCTTTTACACACTCTTTTGGAATTTTTGCTTGAATTCTTCCCAAGGGTTTTACACACTGACAAGTAAACTCAACTTTATAATATTCAGGGCAACAATTTTTTAATTCAATTTTTGTTTCAGACATATTTGTACCAGGTACATAGAATTTACAATTCTTATTTTCAGGTTTTATTATATAGATTCCAGGACAATCTAAGGCGCAACCTGTATCAAAAACACCATCTTTATTTGCAATTAAAGTTAAAACTTCAACATTTGTTTGAGAATTTATTATATGAACAACTGTTCCTTCAAGACACTCTTTTGGCATAGATACAACTATTCTACCTTTAGGTACAACACATTCACACTTAAACTCAACTTTATAATATTCAGGGCAACAATTTTTTAATTCAATTTTTGTTTCAGACATATTTGTACCAGGTACATAGAATTTACAATTCTTATTTTCAGGTTTTATTATATAGATTCCAGGACAATCTAAGGCGCAACCTGTATCAAAAACACCATCTTTATTTGCAATTAAAGTTAAAACTTCAACATTTGTTTGAGAATTTATTATATGAACAACTGTTCCTTCAAGACACTCTTTTGGCATAGATACAACTATTCTACCTTTATTTGATGTAGCACAATCGCAAGTAAATTCCACAACTGTAACAGTTGGGCAACAATCAACCTTTACAACATGAGAAACTGGTTTGAATTTACATTTTTCATTAACTGGAACTACTTTATAGACACCTGGACATTTTAATGTACATCCTGTGTCAAAGGTTCCATCTGGACCTACTCCTCCACTCCAGGCAACCCCTCCTGCTTCATCATAAACTGTAACTTTTGTCCCCTCAGAGCACTCTTTTGACATTTTTACAATTATTCTTCCACCCTGACCAACTTCTTCGCAACATGGTTTTTTATCTGGAAATGCTGCCCACTCATGTACATTTAATGTGCCAGATTCATAAACTACAACAATACAACCTAAGCCTGATGGTACTGGATGGTCAAATTTATTATAGTAATCTAAAATTGTAAGACCAAGATTTGTATCAAGTAGAGTTGTTGGGAAATTCAAAACAAGATCATAAACAGGTTCTCCTTCTTTACAATTTAATTTTATATAAACCTGATAATAACCATTTGCATCGGGTTGCGTAGTCATTCTGACTATACATGCACATACCTTTTGAACAAATTGAGTTACCTCTTTACACTCAAATTCAACAACTTCAACATGATCGCAACACTCTTTCAAAACTACAGGTTTAGATTCTGGAACAAAAAGTAAATTCGGGTTCATTGGAACGACTTTATATTCACCTGGACACTTCAAAGTGCATCCTGTGTCAAAAACACCTTGATCATTTACAACTCCACTCCAAACAGGATTTCCAGTTAAATCATAAATAACAACTTTTGTATCTTTTAAACAAATTTGAGGCATTTTAACAATTATTCTTCCATTTTTTATTTCTTCACATTCACACTTAAACTCAACCCTCTTATATGCAGGACAACACTCCTTTAAATCAACCTGAATAGTTTCTGGATAAAATTTACAATTTGGATTAACTGGTCTTACTATATAAGAACCTGGACAAT
>Ga0078972_1003228_pt1 | contig 49775 bp, 51 predicted proteins | sample YelNatPaOPGAMG01_FD_67568 | JGI IMG/M metagenome (GOLD analysis project Ga0078972, IMG submission 67568) | Hot spring thermophilic microbial communities from Obsidian Pool, Yellowstone National Park, USA - OP-RAMG-01 (SPADES assembly) (version 2) | ecosystem: Environmental > Aquatic > Thermal...
GTCGACTACGAGGGCGGGCTGGTCACGGTTCACGACCTGGCCGACGGCCGCCGCTTTGAGGAGCACTTCGACTACCTCATGCTGGCCACGGGCGCGGTGGCGAGACGGCTTGGCGTTCCCGGAGAGGACCTTCCCGGCGTATACGGGTTGCGCACGGTGGAAGACGCGATCGCTCTCCGCGCTAGTGCCGGCCTGGCGGAAGACGTCGTCATCTGCGGCGGCGGCTACATTGGCCTCGAGATGGCCGAGGCCTTCGTGGCCCTAGGCAAACGCGTGACGATCCTCAAGAAGACGCCCCAGATGCTCCTCAACTTCGATCCCGAGATGTCGGCCTTGGTCGAAGAAGAGGTGCACGCCAACGGTGTCGACGTCCGCACCGACATCGACGTGCTCGCGCTGGAAGGTCGGGGACGAGTCGAGAAGGTGGTCACCAACAAGGGCGACGTGAAGGCGGAGACAGTCCTCATCGCCAAGGGCGCCGCGCCGAACACAGCGCTCGCCGAGCAGATGGGCGTGACCCTGGGTAGCACGGGGGCGATCGCCGTCGATCGCCACCAGCGCACGAACCTCGAGCGCGTCTACGCCGGCGGCGACTGCGCCGAGGCACCCCACATCGTCACCGGCAAGCCAGCCTACATCCCGCTGGGCACGACAGCCAACAAAGCTGGCAGAGTCGCGGGCGAGAACATCGGCGGCCTCGCCACGGAGTTCCCCGGCATCGTCGGGACAGCCGTCTCCAAGATCTTCGACCTCCAGGTCGCCCGCACCGGCCTGAGCCTCTCTGAGGCGCTCGCTAACGGCTTTGCGGCGCGCGGCAGCACGATCACGCACCTGTCACGGTCGAAGCACTATCCGGGAGGCTCACCGATCACCGTGCGCCTCATTACAGAGGCCGAAACTCACAAGCTCCTCGGCGCGCAGATGATCGGCAAGGAAGGCGTCGCCCACCGGATAGACGTCTTGGCGACGGCACTGCACGCGGGCATGACGGCGGACGACGTGTACCACCTCGACTTGGCCTACGCACCGCCATTCGCACCCGTGTGGGATCCCATCCTGATTGCCGCGAACACAGCCCGCAAGGCGTAGGCAACGGGGCTTCGCTGTCCGGCGCGCGTCCTTCGCCGAGCGACGCGCGTCCTTCGCCGAGCGACAGGCGTCCTTGACCGCCCGACGAGCGTCCTTCACTGAGCGGCGCGCGCTTCACTGGTCGGCGTGCGCCGGGCGACGGCCTTGTAGCTCCGCAGTCTGATGCTCCTCGAGAGTTAAGCCGCGCCCGTAAAGGCCGAAGGCCCACGTGCTCACCAAACCTAAGGCACTGACAAGGACCAGCAACCCCAACACGGCCGCGACGCCCAGGGCCGCCTTAACGAGCGGCAGCGTGAACACGCCCACGGTTGCGCCCAACTTAGCCACCGCAGCAGCAAAGCCAGCCCCCGTTGCTCGCAGCTGCGTGGGATAGAGCTCGGTTGGCAAGATGAACGTCGTGCTGTTCGGCCCCACGTTCATGAACAGGTTGAAGGCCATGAATCCGCCGAAGACCGCCAGCTCGTACGCTCGTCCACCATGGGGAAACAGCGCCGTACCAAGCAGGAGAAATCCCATACCCAGGGTCATCCCCGCGAAACCGGCCAGCTGCATGCGAATGCGTCCGTAGCGGTTCACGGCCCACATCCCTAGCGCAAACCCGATCAACAGGAGCGTATCGATGAGCCCCGTGCCCCGCACGAGGGCCGCAACGCGCTCGACCAAGGGAAGATGAGCACCGCTTGCATGGAGCTCGCTGAGAAGGACCGCGGTGAACAGCCCCACGCTGTACGTAGCGATGTCCATGAAAAACCACGGCACTGTGCTGAGTAGGGTGCGGCGCAGATAGGCCGGGTGAAACAGCGTCAGGAAGCCTAGGGGTTGCGCCGCACGCGGCACACGGGCAACGTAGTGCACCGTGTCACCCAGTCGCGCCGCCATACTCTCCAGAGCTTGCCGATCGACAACGACGAAGCGCGCCAGAGCATGCACGGCTTCACGGTTACGTCCCTGGCCCATCAGCCAGCGCGGACTTTCCGGCAACGTGAGGCGCGCCAGCAGAAACAGCGTCGCCATGACCGCCTCGGCGGCGAAGAACCAACGCCAGGCCCACGCACTGGAAGCACAAGAGAGAAGTGCCGTAGCCAGCAAGGCCGCCAGCAGTAGGCCGGCGGCTTGACAAGCGATCGTGGCCACCATCATGCGGCTACGCCACCCGTGTGGCGTGCACTCAGCCACGTAGCTGCCGCTCACCGGAAAGTCCATGCCGATGCCGACGCCAACCAGCATTTGCGCGACGATGAGGGTGGCGGCGCTGCCCGTCAGCGCGCTCACAGCCGCAGCCAGCGCTACGACGACCATGTCGAAGAGAAAGACCGCCTTGCGGCCAAGGCGGTCAGCCAGGCGTCCGCCCGCGGCTGCGCCCACAACCGCGCCCGCGACCAGGGCCGCCGCCAACAAACCTGTCGGCAAGGCCGACAAGCGCAGGTCGTGCGTGAGCAGAGGCAGGGCCGCACCGAGCATGAACACCGACACACCGTCGATCAGCGTACCGCCGCTCGCCAGGGCCCAGGCGACGTAGTGCTGACGACGCATCGGAGCGGCATCGAGCAGGCGGATCATCTGCTCGTGGTCGGGATGCTGCGCGGCCAAAGCGGACTGAGCGATCGCCGCCCCAGCCTCCTGCCGCCCGCTAGAAGCGCGGGCGGGATCGACTGCTGTGGCCTCGCGTACCCTCACGTGAGGGCCGACCGCCGAACGTGGAGATGGCCTGAGCCTTGGACCGAGCGCGCGCCGTTCGGCGCACTGCCAGAGGTCCACCCTGCCACCGCGAGCGGTCGGGCTCGAACCAAGCATGACCCCAGGTGAGCCCGCCGCTCGCCGGCGCGCCGCATCTTCTGACAGGCCGAACAAGTCACGGTAGTTTCCTTTGACCGCCTACCACGTACACGCTGGTGAACCTCCGGCCATTCATCCTAGCGGCAGCGCGATGAGCGCGCCACAAACGAGAGCTCAGAACGGCCGCAAGGCGGCTACCGAGAAGCGCCCACCCAGGCGGACCGGTGAAACGCGCGCGGAGGCGCGTCGGCGAAAAGCACGTGGGGTCGGACTGGAGAAAAGCATGCCGGGACGCGTCGGCGACAAGCACGCCGCGGCGGACCGACAAAACGCGCGCCGAGGCGGCGCCGGAAGGCGAGCTCAGCGCGATTACTCAGCGCGATTAGTTCACTGCGCCGCCGTCCACTGGTAGGTGATCGAGAGACGCGCGCCTTGCACGCCGGCCACTGCCGCGCTGGCCGGCGAATCACTCAAGGGCAGATCGTTGGGGAACATCACGGTAAAGAGGTAGGTACGCGATTCGCCGGCGGCAAACCGCCCCAGCGACACACTGGTCAGCCCAGCCAAGACGCCATCGTAGACGATGCGCTCGGCAGCGCGCCGCCGGCCAGTGGCCCCCGTGGCGCTCGCTCCCTGCGCTGCACTCGTCACCTGCGCCACGGTGAGGCGCAGGACCGACCCTAGGCTCACGCCCCCCTGACCCAGAGTGTCGACGACCACGGTCTGGGAGAGCGTGAGCTGCGCGGGTCGGTTGCTCTCATTGGCGATCACCACGAGGCCGCGGCGGACGTCCCCGGGCGCCAAACGCTTGCCAGTCACGATCGCGGCCCCGTTGCGACTGTTGGCTTGCCGCAGGCAGCCGCCGCTAAAGACAGCTGCCGGGTTACCAGCGGGAGCAGCGTAGACAGCTCCGACGGCAATGAGAACGGCCAGGGCCACGACGGTCAACGAAGCAACCAGCCGTAGGACTACACTTCCTGTTCTGCCTCGCCGCCTCGCCATGCCCACTCCGATCCTTCGCGCACGCGAGTACCTCGATCGTGTCACTTAGGAGAGATCGAGCGGACATTTCCTGGGCAAAATAGGCAGTCTTACCCATCTTTGACATCGTCCCGCACGCCCAAACACCCGCAGCGACCGGATTGGGGAGCGACCGCGCAAGCGAACGGAGGAGCGGGGGAGGACGCAGGCTAAGGACGAGCGCGCAAATCGGCAATCTCGCTGGAGGAACCGGACTGGCTACCCGCGCCAGCGAGTTCCGGCAAGCGACTTACCCCGTGAACAAGCTCACCGGCACGACGTACTGGTAGTAGTTCGTCGGCGAGCCGGCAAAAGTGACCGTCACGACGACGTTGGGCGTATAAGACTGGTTCTTGCCTAAGCCCGCCAATTTGAGGGTGAGATTCACTTGCAGTTTCGCCCCCGGCGACAGGGTGGCTGAACTCGATCCTCCCGATCCGCCGACAGCACTCAGCGTCGCCGAGGTAATCGGCTGAGTACCGGAGGCATCCGCCTGCAACGTGAGCGTCGCGGTGATCTGGGTCACGCCATTGGGGAACGTCGCCGGCGCCTTCAAGGTAAAGACCCGGTTGATGGTCGTATAGCCGCTCCACCCAAGGCTACCTAGGTTGACTGCCAGGCTCGTGTCGCTGCCGGTGGCCGCCGGCACGGGCGGGCTTGTGCCCGCGCACGTCGCATATCCCGTGAGGCCATCCGGGTCGGTGCTCTGTGAGTAGAGGTGCAGGTAATCGTTCACGGCGGCCGTGTTGACGACCAACGTCGAAGTGCTCGTGCTGGTGAACGTCGCCAGTGACGCTTGCGCCGTGGCTACCGCGACGGCAACGAACGTGAGACAGCCCAAGAGGAGCAGACGTCGCCTCACGACCTAGCCTCCGGGTACGACCCGGCCGCCGGGTCGGGGGCGCTGGCGGCCTCACCACGACCTTCGGTTTCGCCGCCGATCGGCGGCCGCCAAATCGAGCGCAGCAGCGCCACGGCCACGAGGATCGCCGGGATGGCGATGAACAGCAGGCGTGCCCAGCGCAACGACAGCGCCGCAATGAGGTAGCCCACGTAGGGGATCTGGAACCAATAGACCGCCTGAGTCGGCTTATCGAGGGTAAAGCGCCAAGGGTCGGCGACGGGGTTTGCGTCACCCTTCGTGCGGAACACCAGCTGACCGCTGGCTTCGGGCGTGATCTGCACGATGCGGTGCGTCACCAGCGTGCGGTAACCCGGCGGGGCGTAGGTGATGATGTCGCCGACGCGCAGGTCTTTCACGGGCACAAGTCGCGAGTAGATGAGCGTGCCCTTGTCGATCGTGCCCGTCATGGAGCCGCTCGTTATCACGTAGCGCTGCAGGTGCAGGGCCAACGGGAGCACGAGCAGCAGAAGAGCGAGCCCGAGGGCGAGCACCGCGACCGCACCAACCAAGACTTTGGCAATCACGCGGGTCACGGCGTCGCTCCTTGGAACCGCAGCGTCACTGTCGTGGTCGCACCTTGCAGGCCGCCGACAGCCGCCCCCGTCGGGAACGTCACCGTGAGACGGTAAGACCGCGACTGGCCAGCGCTGAATGAGCCCAGATTGAGCGTGCCGACGCTCGTGAGGGCACCGCTATAGAGAGTTGTGCCGGCAGTCGTGTCTTCGACCTTGAGCTGCAGCGCTGCCGAGAGCGCCGGCGATGAGGGCGTGTCGCTGATGCTCTGGATGCTCATGGTCGCGGTAGCCGCCACATCGCCGCTGTTGGTCAGAGTGAGGTCGCCGGTGCTGGAGCCGCCGGGTACCAGATCCTGCACGTTGATGACCGCTTGACCAGCTTTGGAGTTAGCGAAAACCAGATGGCCAGCGGTGAACGTGTTGCCGGGGTTACGCGTCGTGTTCGACGTGAACGCGGCGGAGGAGAACACGGCGCTCGCAAGCGACACACCCAGCAAGGCAAGGACGATCGCCGTCAAGCCCAGACGCGCTGGGAGTGTTCGGCTTGCGCCCGGTCGAGCCGGGCCCGGTGATGTTGGACAGGATGCCATCAGGGAACAGGCCTAGCAGGGGCGGGATGCGCTGGGGGGCCTAGGCCCCCCAGCGCATCCCGCGACGCCATACTCCGACCTCGATGAAACAGCTTAGATGCTGACCGCCGTCCAGTCGAACTCGATCGACATCGAGCTACCCTGGTAGGCGTTGTCGCCCGTCGTCGCGGAGCTCGGCTGACCGCCATCCGGGAACGTCACCGTGAACTGGAAGGTGTGCGTCGCCCCAGCTGCGATCGTACCGAAGTTCGCCGCCGAGACCGCATTGATCGGACCGCTATAGACCTGCTGGTTGCCGTTCGTCTGGTCAACTACGGTCACCTGGAGCACGCTTGAGAGCTTCCCGCCATTAGCGCCCGGGGTGTCGCTCAAGTTGCTCGTGCTGAGGGAGAACTTCCCGTCAACGTTGCCGTCGTTCTTGATATCGACGGTGCCAGTGTAGGTGTGACCGGGCACCATGTTGGCGGCGGTCAAGATCGCCGCCCCAGCCTTGCTGTTCGTATGGTGCAGGATGCCCGCCGTGAAGACGTTGCTCGGGTTAGCCGACGTCGAAGTGAAGACTGCCCCCGACCCCATGACGACAGCCAGCGCCAGGACGAGGACGGCCAGCGACAGCAAGAGCTGCACGCGCCGTTGGCGGAAGAGTAGCGGAATTCGTTGCATGCTCGACACTCCTTTACTTGTTTGCCATGGGAGACCCTGGGACGATGCACGCGTCCGCCGCAGCGCCGCATCGTCGTGGGACCTCTATCGGACGTGACTCGCGTAGGCTTGAGCGATTCGTTGGCTCAACCGGCGCGATCAGGGCCGCCTCGGCGGCCGATCAGTGCGGCCTCAGCGGCCACTCTTCGGCCGACCGCGTTGCGCCGCTCTTACCCTTGCGAATCATATCACCCTTAGTATGCCGGCCGCCTCGGCAGCCGAGACTGGAACACTTATCTAGTTCATCACTGAGTCAAAGGCCAGCGAGCCGCGGCGACTGGCAAGCCTCCGGTACCCGGTCGCTGAACGGTTGCATTACTTCAGTCGCGCCGTTAAGGCTCGGTAAACTTGACTGCAGAAGTCGACAATCGAAGGAGGTCTCATGCAGTCGTTGCCCCCGGAAGCCTTGCCGAGCGTGCACCACTTCATGTTCACGCTGTTCGGCATCCCGGTGACCGTCGCCTGGCCCAACCTCATTGCCTGGATCGTCGTGGTCGCCGCATTCGTCGTTGCGCTGTGGCTACGCATCCCGCGCTGGTTCGGATAAGGAGGACGCCATGAATCTCACTGCCTCAGCGCAACGAGCCTTGCGCCGCACAGTCACCCTGGAAGACGCCCTGCCCACTCGTATGCCAGTCTACGTGAGCTCAATCGTCTACCTCTTCGGAGCAGTCGCCCTCATGTCGTTCGTGATGCTCATCGTCACCGGTGTGCTGCTCGCCCTGGGCGGTCCCTTCTGGTACCACACGAACAGCGTTGGGCGCTTCTTCGACTACCTCCACTTTTGGAGCGTGCAGCTCTTCTTCGGCGGCATCGTCGCCCACTTCCTGACCAAGTTCTTCATGGGAGCTTGGCGCTCCGGCCGTTGGCGCACGTGGATGATCGGCGCCCTGCTCTTGGCGGCCGGCATCTTCACCGGCCTCACCGGTTACCTCTTGCAAACCAACTGGGACTCGCAGTGGATCTCCACGCAGGCCAAAGACGCCATGAACGCGGCCGGCATCGGCGCCCTCTTCAACACCATGAACACGGGGCAGGTCCTCATGCTGCACGCCATCGTCATGCCGCTCGTCGTTGGCCTGCTGGTCGGTGTGCACCTGCTGCTCGTGCGCCACGATAGCCCCGTCAAACCCTACGAGGACTGAGACCATGAGTACGGGTGCGGACACACATTCAGACCCGGAGCTGGCTTCTTTCGGACCGCGCGCGCAGGAAAACCTCGCTGGTGTGCCGCTGAAGCACTACGACCTCATCCGCGAGGGCCTGTTCGTCCTCGGTTTCGTCCTGCTCGTGGTCGTCGTGCTTGCGGTCGCCTTCAAGGCCCCGGATTATCCGACTGTGAACGCGCAGAACGTGGCCACGCTCCAGCCGCTCGCCTTCGTGCAGACGGCGGCCGGCATCTTGGCTAACGACGGCGAGATCTCGGCGGTCTCCGACTACGGCCCCCCCTACGACGGCGACACGTCGGCTTCCCAGCACCTCGGCCCGATTAATCCAGCGGCTTGGGCGAAGGCGATCTTCGGCGTCACCATCCCCATCGACCCACCGCGCGACCTCATTCTGCGGCCACTGCGCCAGGCGGCCGCCCTCGATCCGGCGCTGAGCGGCGCCCTCGACCGCTACGCGACAGCTACCGCGCAGCAGCAAAGCGCCTGGGTAGGCGCCTACCGGAAGGCCCTTGACTCAGCGACCGTGTCTGCTGGCAACGTCATTGTGCCACCGGGTGACTACGGCCCGGTGCCAGAGCTCATGGATGGCATGCTCCGCCTCGGGCGGTCCGGGTTGCTGGAAGGCGCCCTGGCGGCCGAGAACAACCGCTACTACCCTTACACGTTCGACCCGACCAAGGCGCTGCTCTTCTTCAGCATCGCCAGCCCCTACACGGACTCAGCCCAGCACCTGCAGCAGCTCGGCAACCCACAGTGGGGCATCGTGCACGAGACGGGCAACTACCCGGGCGCCTGGTGGCTAGACATCTACCAATTCTGGTACGAGGTTCCCCAGATCGCTAACTCGCCCAACGCCGACCTCATCGTCGTGCTCATCATGGTGGCGCTGTTCATCGTGCTCCTCCTGCTGCCCTTCATCCCAGGGCTGCGACGCATCCCGCATGGAGTGAAGCTCTACCGATTGATTTGGCGTGACTGGTACCAGCGCTACGCGTCGCGCGGCTGAGGCGAAGGAGACGGCCGGATTGACGGGAACCGAAACCGGAAGGAGCGCGCCTCTCGTCCCTAGAGTTGCACTACACGCACGACGCCGGGCAGCTCGGCGAGAGCGGCCCCGATAGTGCTGCGCTCAGCATGGCCCGAGCGGATCAGATGGCCCTCGCAGCCGCAGTCGCTGGCCCCGAAGCCCGGGGCCCAGACTTGCGCCCCGATGACGGCGCACAGGAAGCCCACGAGGGCGCACTCGCTAAGCCCCGTGTCGAGGAGCCACGCGCGCACGGCGGGGTGGCGGGCGAACAGGTAGTCAGCGTGCCAGCGCAGGGGCTTGTCGGCGCGCATGTGGCGCGCGACGCGGGCGTCCCGCCCGCGTCGCGCGCTGCCCACGTAGGCGTACCAGCCGCGCGTGAAGGTCACCGGGCCGAGTGCTCCCACGGAAATCGTCTCCCGGCGCGGCACCCAGGTCGCAACGACGTAGAGCCGGTTCATACTGGCAGCCTCAGTCTCCGTCTGCCCGCAGCCCTGAGAACGACGCCTACGCTTCGTCACTGCCCTGCGTGTTCATCGTCGGCGAAGACCGCCGACGGTCGACCTCGCCGAGGTAGCAGGACGAGATGACCGTCTTGCACGACTGGCCACGTGTCGAGGCGGTTGGCAGCGCGGGCAGAAGTGCGTGCTGCGGCCGCTGACGACGATGCGCTCGATCGGCGTGCCGCACACGCGGCAGGGCTGGCCCGTGCGCTGATAGACGTTGAGCATCTCCTGGAAGCTACCGGAAGCGCCCTCTGGGTCAACGAACGTATCCACGGAGGTGCCAGCGTTGGCGATGCCCAAGGTCAGCGTCTCGACGAGGGCGTCGTGGAGGTGCTGCGCGCTGCGGGCACCGACGGTGCCCGCAGCGCGCAGCGGATGCAAGTGCGCACGAAAGAGAGTTTCGTCGGCGTAGATGTTGCCCACGCCGGCGATGCGGCGCTGATCGAGCAGGAAAGCCTTCAGTGGCTGGCGCCGCCCGGCCAGCAGCCCGCGCAAGGCGGCGACCGTGAACTCGGGACTGAGTGGCTCCACACCCATCTCGGCGAAGAACTCGGGCAGACGCGCCTGCCGCACGGCCCAGACGCGGCCAAAACGGCGCGTGTCGTAGAAGAACAGGTCACGGGGGGGAGCAAAGGCCAGCGACATCCTCGGTAGGCGAGCCCCTTCCGGGCGCGAGAGGAGGAGCTGACCCGTCATGCGCAGGTGGATAACCAGCCACACGTCGCCGAGGTCGAGGGCCAGGTACTTACCGCGTCGCTGTATGGCTTCCACGCGCCGTCCGGTCGTCAAGCGGCGCAGCTCGGCAACGGACTGGTCGCTCACCGTCTCGTCGTACACGGTCACGCCCGTGACATCACGTCCCACCAAGAGCGGCGCCAGCCGCCGCCGGATCGTCTCCACTTCGGGTAGCTCAGGCATGGGCTGAGAACTGCCACCACTGGCGCACGAACTGCTCCGCCTGCGCGCGGGTCGTCACTTCGCCAGCCTCGATCTCGTCCTGCAAGGCGCGCAGAACACGCCCGACTGCCGGTCCCGGAGCAACACCGAGCACGGCCATCACGTCGTCGCCGCTCAACAAGCGCGGCGCTGGCGGCGGCACCCCCTCCCATACCTCCCGCGCCAGGCGAAAGTGCCGGGCGATCGACTGCAGCGAGGTCTTCTCGCCGCGGGTCGCCACGCGATCGCAGAGAGAGACCACGATCGCCTCGAACACGTAGGGTTCCACATCGCGACGAAAGCGCGCCAGGGCACGCCGCGAGAGCGGCTGTTCGCGCACCAGGAAGCCGAGACGCAAGTGCTGACGGACGAGCAGGCGGAGGTAGTGCTCGAAGCGCTTGCTGAAGTGGAGGCGGCGCGCGACATCGCCGACGAGGCGGGCACCAATGGCGTCGTGATACCAGAAACGGACGTTGCCCGCCTCGTCGACCTCGCGCGCCGCCGGTTTGCCGATGTCGTGCAGGAGGACGGCGTAGGCCAGGGGAGCGAGCGGGCCGGCACCGGCGGCCAAGCCGAGCGCGCTCGGCTTGGCCGCCGGCGCCGGCCCGCCAAGCTGCTCGACCACGCCAGGCACGTAGCTCAGCGCCTCTAACGTGTGCGCAAAGACGTCCAGGTGGTGGTACGGGTTCTGCGTCACGCCCTTCAACGCCGCGACCTCCGGCAGCACGACGTGCAGCGCAGCGAGACGATCCAGGTCGGCTACCGCGCGCGCCGCGGCGGGTAGGCTGAGCAGCCGGGTGAGCTCCTGCTCCACGCGCTCGCCGCTCACGCTGCTCAGCCGCGGCGCCGCGGCGCGCGCCGCCTCTTCCACACCGGCCACCGGCGTGAGCCCTGGCTCGTGCTGCAAGCGCACGAGACGCAAGACACGCGCCGGATCGGCCATCAGCGCCTCCGCGGAGCACAGACGCAGGTGCCCGGCGCGTAGATCATCTCTGCCCCCTAACGGGTCGACCACTTCGCCGCTGCGCACCTCGCGCGCGATGGCGTCGACAGTGAAGTCGCGCGCCGTCAAGTCGTCAAGCAGAGCGCTGCCACGCAGCGGCGCCACATCAATGATCAGTCCCTCGAAGCCGGCCAGTTGCGCCTGGTCACGAACACCGGGAGGCACAAGCACGCGCCACGTCGCAAAGCGTTCCGAGAGGGGATAGACGGTCGCGCCGAGTGACTTCGCCAAGCGATGCGCCACTCTTGCGGCGTGCCCCCGCACGACCACATCGACGTCGTGCGGGGGCACGCCGCGCAGCGCATCGCGCACGGCACCGCCAACGATCCAGGCTTCGTCCTCAGAGCTCAGCGCGGCGCGCAGGGCGTCCAGAACCGCGGTGAGACCTACAGCAGCTGGCTCGCGCGACGCCCCGGCCATGAGGCTCAGTCCTCAGTCGCTGCTTGCCGACGGCTCGCCGATGTAGCGCCGCTCGACACGCGGTCCGATGTCACAGACGACCTCGTAGTTGATGGTGCCCAGCAGGCGCGCCACGTCCTCGGCCAGAATGCGCTCGCTGCCTGAGACGCCGATGAACGTCACAGTGTCGCCCGCTCGCCCGACACCACTGGGCAGCTCAACGGTGAGTTGGTCCATACTGATCGTGCCGCGGATCCGGCAACGTCGCCCGTTGACCAAGACCTCGCCGCGGTTCGACAAAGCGCGCGCGACGCCGTCGGCGTAGCCAATGGGCACGATGCCGACGCGCGTCGGTCGTTCCGCCACGAAAGTGCGCCCGTACCCGACCGACTGACCCGGCACCACCTCCCGAACGGCCGCTACGTAGGAGCTCAAGCTCAGCGCCGGCAGCAGACCGTCAGCATCAGGGTTGTCGTTCGCCGGCGCGAGACCGTACATGGCGATGCCACAGCGCACCATGTCGTTCCAGGCACGCGGCTCCCACAACGTCGCCGCACTGTTGGCCGTATGGGCGATGAGCCCCGGGTAGCGTCGCTTGAGCTTCGTAGCCAAAGCGAGGAAGCGGTCGAGCTGGAAGGCGAAGAACTCGTCCCGCCGGTCGGCGGTGGCGAAGTGACTCATGAGACCCACGAGCCGCCCCGCCTCGTCAGCCAGTTCGGCCAGCCGCTCGACAGTGGCCTCAGTGGCTCCCAGGCGCCCCATACCTGAATCGAGTTTGAGGTGAACGCGCGCCCCGTGCCGGAGGGCCTCGACTAAGAAGGATTGCGTCCAGACAACTACATCGGCGTGGGCGTGAACAGCCCGCTCCAGCTCGGCCCCAGTCAGGGGCCCAAAGATCAGCAACGGCTGCGTCAAACCGTACCCGCGCAGCTCCTCCGCCTCGTCAACGGTAGCCACCCCCAGCCACCGTGCCCCGGCAGCCACGGCCTCACGGGCAACGGCCGCCGCGCCGTGGCCGTAGCCGTTGGCCTTGACGACCGCACAGTACGCACAGCCCGGCGGGAGCGGCTCCGCAAGACGACTCACGTTATGACGGATCGCGCTCAGGTCAACTGTGGCCAGAGCACGCTTGCGTCCCGCGAGCATTGGCTTCAGAGCCCCATGCTACGCACGACGTCGTCGCGCGTGACGATGCCCACCAGCTTGCCGTCCTCGACAACGGGCACGCGGTTGATCTTGTGGTCGCTCATCAGGGTAGCCACCTCACGCACAGTCGTCTGCGGACTGACAGTGAGCACATCCTTGGTCATCACGTCGCGCACATAGGCGCCGACGGCCTTACGCACACGCTCCTCGAACTTCTTCACACTCTCCAAGTAGATGATGCTATCGAGGAACTGGATGTAGTGCGGGAAGTGCAGGTCGGCGTCTTGAGCTACCAGGTCACCCTCGGTGACGATGCCAACCACGTGCTCGCCGTCGTCCACGACGGGCACACCGCTGATCTTCTTCTTGCGTAACAGCTCGGCCAGCTCTTGCACGGTGGCGTCGGGGCCGATCGTGACCACGCGCCGTTGCATCACTTCAGCGACGAGGGGTTCTCCGCTCGCCGGCGTCCGCCGATCAGCCATCTCTCCCGACCTCCTCTTTCCCATCGGCCTCAGCCATCCGTTCTGCCTGCCTCATTGGTCACGCCAGCCCTACTCGTCGTGGTCGTGCATGTGCTCATGCTCGTGCTCATCCTCGCTGGAGGCCTCGTCGTCCTCACCCTCTTTGAGCGCCTCGACCGCCGTCGGCAGCGCCTGCAGCAGATCGCTAGCCACCATGCCCTCCGTGCCCGCTCCGGCGCGCGCCGCCAAATCGGCTGCCATGCCGTGCAGGTAGCCGCCCACACAGGCCGCCTCCGTGGCGCTCAAGCCCTTGGCCAGCTGGCCAACGATGACGCCACTCAACACGTCGCCAGTGCCTGGGCTTGCCAGTCCAGGGTTGCCCGTGGGGATCACGTAAGCGCGCCCTGAGGGATCGGCGACGATGCTGTGCCAGCCCTTCAGGAGCACGGTCGCGCGCGAGCGCGCGGCGGCCTCGCGCGCCTGCGCGAGGCGCCGCGCGCTCACCTCCTGCGCGCTGACCCCGAGCAACCGCGCCAGCTCGCCCTCGTGGGGCGTGAGCACGGTCGGCGCCCTACGATCGCGCAACAGCGCGAGCTCGTCGCCGAGGGCGTAGAGGCCGTCGGCATCAATGAGCAACGGCACGTCGGCCTCGGCGACGAGCTCGCGCACGAGCGCGATCGTCTCCGGGTCGCGTCCCATGCCTGGCCCCAGGGCAACGGCGTTCGCCATGCCGTCTATCTCAGCCTTGAGGGCCGGCTTTGCCGCCCTGCCCAGCCGGCCCTCGCCGGGCACGGGCACATTGATGACCTCGATGAACGGCTTCTCGGCCGCAAGATCGACCGGCAGCGCGCAGTGCGTCAGCCCCGCACCAGACCGCAGGGCACCCATCGCCGCCATGGCGGCCGCGCCGGTCATTCCCCGGCTGCCGCCGATGACGAGTACGCGGCCGACCGAGCGCTTGTGGCTGCGAGCGGTCTTCGGCTGCAAGAGCGGCTGCAGGCCAGCGGCCGTCAGCAGCCAGACGTCGGGCTCCTCGTCGCAACTCGGCGGAATGCCGATCGGCACAATCACGACCTCGCCGGCGTGCTCGGCGCCCGGCATGACGAACTGGCCCACCTTGGCCGCATGCAGGGTAACCGTCAGATCGGCCAGCACCGCCGGACCCTGCACCTCGCCGGTCGACGCGTCGACGCCCGAGGCGATGTCGAGGGCCACCACGTCAGCGAAAGCCTCGTTCATCTCGGCGATCGCCGCAGCTGCTGGACCCTCGGCGACTCCAGCAAAGCCCGTTCCGAAGACGGCATCGACAACCAGGTCGGCGTCGCCGGCTGGCGCCACGCCGTCGCGCACTTCGATGCCGAGGCGTTCGGCGATGTCGAGGTTCAGCTTGGCCTCGCCGGTGTACGCCGCGCGCCCGTTGACGGCCTGCACGACGACATCGACGCCAGCGTTGAACAGCTCGCGCGCTACGACGAACCCGTCGCCGCCGTTGTTGCCCTTGCCGGCGTACACGACGACGCGCTCGGGCGCGTAGCGCAGGCGAATCTCGCGCGCCACCATTGTCCCGGCGCGCTCCATCAAGTGACCGCCCGGAATGCCGATTCCCTCGATGGCCGCCTTGTCGGTCGCTCGCATCTTCTCGGCCGTGTAGAGGCCGACGAGCAGCGATTCGATCATTCTCATCCTCCTTCAGGCGACTGACCATTCGCCGGCGCAGCGGACCACCAGTTCGCCCACTCACCCGGTCTCCCACTCACCAGGTCACCTACTCACCGGAGAGCACCTGCTCACCCGGTCACTCGCCCAGCGCAGTCAAGTCTACATGCCGGCGGGTCAGCCGGCCGGCTGCCGCGCCCGCACTGACTCTAGCCTTCCCCGCGCAGAGCAACCGCCAACGCGAGCGCCTGATCGTCGGTATGACTCAGTGAGAGATCGACACGCGTCACGTGCATCTCCCGGGCAACTTGCGCCACGCGCCCATGCAGGGCTACACGCGGCTGGCCACCCGAGAGCACCTCGACGTCGCGCCAGCGAAAGCCGATGATCCCGATGCCCAGCGCTTTGCCAACCGCCTCTTTGGCAGCGAAGCGCGCCGCATAGCGAGGGTAGGAGTCGGCGAATCGCTCGCAGTACTCCCGTTCCTGCGGCGAGAACAAACGGTCTGCCGCACGCGGCTGACGTTCGAGCAGCGCCCGCATACGACGCACGGGCACGGCGTCGATCCCGACGCCAACCACGCAGTCGCGCGGCGCGGAGTCACTCACGCAGACCTGCCGTTCACGCAGACCTGCCATTCACGAGAGCCTGCCGAGCCGAGCCCTGCTCACTCCGCTCTCACCATCCCTCTCACTCCGCCGCCACCGTCTTGCCCGCTCCACGGTCACCGTCTTGCTCACTCCACCGTCACCGTCTTGGCCAGGTTGCGCGGCTGATCGACGTTCAAGCCCTTCAGGCGGGCGATGTGGTAGGCGAGCAGTTGCAGCGGCACCACGGCTACGATCGGCGCCAGCAACGGATCGCACGCCGGCACCCAGAGCACGTCGTCGGCGAGTTCCGCGATGTCGCTGTTACCCTCGCTGGCGACGGCGATCACGTCGGCACCCCGGGCACGCACCTCTTCCACGTTCGAGAGCAGCTTCGCGAACACGGGGCTATCGGTGGCGACGATCACTACCGGTGAGCCCTTGTCGAGCAGAGCGATCGGCCCGTGCTTCATCTCGCCGGCCGCGTAGGCCTCCGTGGGGATGTAGCTGATCTCCTTCAGCTTGAGCGCCCCCTCCAGACAGACGCCGTAGCCCATGTGGCGCCCCAAGTAGAGGAAGAAGCGCTCGTCGTGGTAGCGCTGCGCCACCCGGCGGACGCCGTGGTCGCCGCCGTTGCGCTGTCCGTCGAGCAGCCGCTGCACGAGGAGCGGCAAAGCCCGCAACTCGCGTCCCAAACGTAACCGCTCCTCGGCCGGCAGGCTGTCGCGCCGGCGAGCGAGATCCAGGGTGAAGAGGAGGAGTGCGGCGACCTGAGCGACGTGCGTCTTGGTCGCCGCCACGCCGATCTCCAGCCCGGCGCGCGTGAAGAGCACCGCGTCGGCCTCGCGCGTCGCTTGGCTGCCCATGATGTTCGTCACGGCGAGCACCGGCGCCCCCGCCGCCCGGGCCAGACGCATGGCCGCCAACGTGTCGGCCGTCTCACCTGATTGCGTGATGCCAATGACGAGCGTCTCGGCGTCGAGCACCGGATCGCGGTAGCGAAACTCGCTCGCCACCTCGATTTGCACGGGCACACGAGCCAGACGCTCGATCGCGTACGAGGCGATCAGGCCAGCGTGGTAGGACGTACCGCAGGCGACGATGTAGATGCGCCGCAGGCGACGCAGCACCGCGGGGTCGAACTCGACCTCGGACAAGTCGACCTCCCCCCGTTCGTCGACCCTGCCCGCCAGCGTATCGGCAAGAGCGACCGGCTGCTCGTAGATCTCCTTGAGCATGAACGTCTCGTAGCCGCCCTTCTCGGCGGCGTCGACGTCCCACGCCACCTCGTCAATCGGGCGCTGCACGGCGTTGCCCTCGCCGTCGGTGAACGAGGCGCCCGTGGCGCTGATCGTCACCACGTCACCGTCTTCGATGACCACGATACGGCGCGTCTCAGAGAGAAAGGCGGGGATGGCCGAGGCGATGAAGGTCTCGCCCTCGCCGACGCCAACGACGAGCGGCGCCTCATGACGCGTGCCGACGATGATATCCGGTTCGTCGGCCGACACGGCACAGAAGGCGAAGTGGCCTTGGAGGCGCTGGGCTGCCGCCCGCACCGCGGGCGGCAGCCCAGCGCCGATCTCCTCCTCAATCAGGTGCGCCACGACCTCGGCGTCGGTCTCCGAGGTAAACTCATGCCCGCGCGCGCGCAGCTCGGCCCGCAGCTCCTTATGGTTCTCGATGATCCCATTGAGCACGATTGAGATGCGCCCGGTACAGTCGGCGTGCGGATGCGCGTTCACCTCCGACGGACGCCCGTGTGTCGCCCAGCGCGTATGGCCCAGGCCGACACAGGCGGGGCTGTGACCGTCGCCAGCGGCAGCGACCAGCGCGTCGAGGTTGCCGATGGCGCGCACGGTCGCCAAACCGCTCTCCTCGACCAGGGCGATACCCGCCGAGTCGTAGCCGCGATACTCGAGCCGTCGCAGGCCTTCAATGATGATGGGTTTGCCGGGTCGGCGCCCCGCATATCCCACGATGCCACACATGGAACCTCGCTTCCGTTAGCCGGGCGCGCAGAATCAGGGGCACTCTCGAGCCGTTTTGTCCTCGGCGTCACCGCCGAGATTTGTCGACCCGATCACGACCGTGCCAAGCCGGGAGGCACCCGCCGAAACTTTCGATGAACCTCCACCTCGTCACCCGCAGTTCGGGCACTGGCGCGATTTCGGCTCGCTCCCTGATCGCACTAACCAGACAGAAGCCGCACAACCGCCCCGAACACCTTTGCAGGTCTGGCGCTTACGTTGCTGTGACAAAACCGGATCGCGCACGCGCGGACAGTTCGTGAGAATCTTCGTTACCCCCGGAGGGGAGCACCACCTCCCTCGGGCCACTTGATAGAGCACTCAGAGCCGTCGCTCACCGGCTCATTCTACCAACATCCGCCGTGGCGCTCTCGGGCGGCAGTTCAGCCCAAATGCTCTTGACTGCCAAGGTGAAGAGGAAGGGGGGTGAGAAGTGAGGCTCGCCCGCAGCAGTTTCAGCCTAAATGCGCAGCGACCACGTCCGCCAGGCGCCGGCAGACGGCGTCGCACTCGGCCAGCGTCGGCGCCTCGACCATGACGCGCACGAGCGGCTCCGTGCCTGAGGGGCGCACCAAGATACGCCCATCCGCCCCCAGTCGCTGCTCTTCCGCGGCGACCGCTTCCCACACAGCGGTTGCCCCCGCCAAAGCCTTGCGATCGCGTACGGGCACGTTGACGAGCCTCTGGGGCAGACGACTCATCACCTTGGCAGCCTCGTGCAAGGGCACCTCCATCTCGCGCAGCGCTTGCAGGAGAAGCAGGCTGGTCGCCAACCCGTCCCCCGTCGTGGAGACGTTGCGGTTGATGATATGGCCAGATTGCTCACCACCGAGGACGTGGTCGCCTTTCAGCATCTCGGCGATGACGTAACGATCGCCAACGGCCGTCGTCGCGACCCTGATCCCCTCGCGCTCCATGGCGAGCTTAAAGCCTAGGTTCGTCATCACGGTAGTGACGACCGTGTCGTTGCGCAGTTCGCCCCGGTCGCGCAAGTACTTCGCCAAGATGGCGATGATGAAGTCGCCGTCGACCAGCTCACCGCGACTATCGACAGCGAGCACGCGATCGCCATCGCCGTCGTAGGCCAGTCCTAGATCGAACTCGCCCTCGCGCACGAAACGCTGGAGCATCTCGATGTGCGTCGACCCACAGCCGGCGTTGATGTTGCGGCCATCGGGCTCGTCGTTAAGGACGACGACTTGAGCGCCCGACTCTTCGAGACCCAGCGGCGCCGCACGATGCATGGCCCCGTTGGCGCAGTCGAGAGCGAGACGCATACCGGATAGGTCGAGGGGGATGCGCCGCACGACGTCCCACACGTAACTCTCCAGGGCACCCTCGACGTGCTCGGCGGTACCGATCCCGGCGCCGCTCAACGCGGGCAGCTCACCGCTTGTGACGCGCGCCTCGATCTCCGCTTCCTCCTCATCGGAGAGCTTCAGACCCTGGTGGTTGAAGAACTTGATCCCGTTATCTGGGAAGGGGTTGTGCGAGGCGGAGATGACTACTCCTGCGTCGGCCCCCTCCTTGACGACGAGGGCCGCCAACCCGGGAGTCGGGATGACGTCGACGATCTCAGCCCGGCCGCCGCCACTCGTGATGCCCGCCACAAGCGCCGCTTCGATCATCGGCCCAGACAGGCGCGTATCACGACCAACCACGAAGAGGGGGTGCTCGCCACGTCGTTCGGCCAAGACAACCGCGGCCGCCCGGCCGACTTGCAGGGCCAGCTCCGGCGTTAGTGTCTCGCCCGCTACTCCGCGAATGCCGTCGGTACCAAAGAGCACCTCCGCCTCCTCCTTCCGCCGGGCATCCACCCGATCACGCACGAACCGCCTAATGGTACGTTGCCCGCCACACGCCGGCAAATTGCGCTGGTCGGCGCGGTCTCCACCGAGGTTAGGCGCCCGCTGCACCGAGCGGGCAGTGTCGGTCGGGTAAGAGTCGCCGGCTGCGCGCCTGTGAAACGCTTCTCAAGCTCGCTGCCCGCCGTGCCGAAATAACACCTGTAGGCGGATAACGACGGCGACCCGCCCCTCGCGCCACGTACAGCATGGCTCACGACGTCTGTCACGAAACGGTTCCGGAACGGTCCGCTGATCAGCCGCAGGTGATCAGCGGCCGCGACGTCGCCATGGGGTGGATCCTCCTCGCCATGGCGGCTTTCGGCCTGTTGGTCGCGCTCACCTTTCCGCTGCTCACCGAACGGTTCGTCGTGTGGCGGCCGGGCGAGCGCGGCTGGTTCCGTCTCGCCTGCATCGTCGCCGGCCTCGCGGTGAGCGGTTTCTCCTACGCTCTGGTCCGCTTCACCCTCTACAAGACCAACCAGCGCCTCGCCCACTTGGCCGCCTACGACATGCTCACCGGCTTGGCCAACCAGCGTCAGTTCTTCCGTCAACTGAGGACAGAGCTCTGCCGCTCGGCACGCTTGGCCGCTCCGGTCAGCTTGATCATCGCCGACATCGACCACTTCAAGCTCGTCAACGACACCCGCGGACACCTGGTCGGCAACGAAGTTCTCGCTGCCGTCGCGCGCCAGCTCGCCGCCGCCGTGCGCCCCTTCGATACTGTCTGCCGTATCGGCGGCGAGGAGTTTGCCGTGATACTGCCGCAAACCACCAAGAAACAGGCCCTCGCCGTCGCCGAACGCATCCGCGCCTGCGTCGCTTGCACGGAGCAGGACACGTTACCCTGCGTGACCGTCAGTCTGGGCGTCGCCGCCTATCCTGAAGACGCCGACTCGCTGCGCACCTTGGTCAAACGTGCCGACGACGCGATGTATCTGGCCAAGGAAGCCGGACGGAACACGGCCCGCGCTTGGACGCCGAGCGCCGCGCCAGCCCTGGCGTAAGACTCCAGCGCAAACTGACAGAGAGCCGCGGCGGATGGTAAGGGAAGCGCGAGACTAGCGGAAGCGCGAGACTAGCGCTTGCTGAACTGTGGCCGCTTGCGAGCGCCCTTGAGGCCGGCCTTCTTGCGCTCGACCTCGCGCGAATCGCGGGTCAAGAAGCCAGCTCGCTTCAGCGGGATACGCAGGTTTTCGTCGGCAATCGTGAGCGCCCGCGCCACGCCGTGGCGAATGGCTCCCGCTTGGCCGGAGGGACCGCCGCCGAAAACGTTGACCTTCACGTCGAACTTGCCCTTGGTGCGCGTCACCTCGAAGGGCACGTTGGCGACCATCTGCAGGACCTTGCGACCGAAGTACTCCTCGAGCTCCCTGCCGTTGACCACAAAGCGGCCAACCCCGGGCGTAAGGATCACGCGCGCGACGCTCGTCTTGCGCTTGCCGGTTGCCGCATAGGTGACTGCGTCTGCCACTCCGTTACTCCTTGATCTCGAGCACTTGCGGCTGTTGAGCCTCGTGCGGATGGTCCGGCCCAGCGTAAACCTTAAGCTTGCGGTACTGGGCCGCGCCCAGCTTGTTGTGCGGCAGCATGCCCTTGACGGCGCGCCGCACGACCTCTTCGGGCCGGCGCGCCAGAAGGCTTCTGAAGGTCTCACTCTTGATCCCGCCGGGATGGCCCGAGTGGCGCCAGTACATCTTCTCGTCGGCCTTCTTGCCCGTGACGATGACCTTCTCAGCGTTGACGACGACGACGAAGTCGCCCGTATCGATGTTCGGTGTGTAGATCGGCTTGCGCTTGCCGCGCAAGGCATCGGCGACGACGGTAGCCAGCCGGCCGAGCGTCTGGCCAGACGCATCGACAACGTACCACTTCTTCTCGATCTCAGCGGGTTTTGCGACGAAAGTCTTCATGCCACTCCCTTGCACACGCGAAGGGGTATGTTACCGGCTCCTGGAAAGGTTTGCAAGTGTGCGAGTCAAGGCCCCCGCCCGGGCCTCCACTCCCAACTACTGCGCCCGCACCCGCCGCAGCTCAATCACATCGCCAGGCTTAATGCTCAGCACGTCCTCGGCCGACCCCGTGTTCACCGCCAGGGCAACTTGGCCGTAGCTATCGACCAAGACCATGATGTCGCTCGGGCGTAACGAGGCAAACGTGCGCGCCAGTTGCGCCAGGTAACGCTCGCCGCCGCACACTACCTCAATGCGCTCACCCAGCTTCGCCTGCTCAAGCTGGTGCGCGTCGAGGTTGAGGGCGACGTTGCCGAAACGGTCGATCAGCACTGCGGTAGCGCGCAGACCGGCCCTGGTCATTTTCGGAGCTGGAATCTCGATGCGGACGAGGCTCGCGGGATCGACAGGTTCGCCAACCTCTTCCAACGACAGCCCTGCGGCCAGTCGGGCCGCCACCGGAGCGAAGACGTCGCGCCCGTGGAACGTCGCCGACAGGGGCCGCAGCCACAACCGACTGTTGGTGAGCTCGCGCGCCTCGACCACGCCGCCGTCGGCATCGCACGCCAGGGGGAGTAAACCGTTGTCGGGACCGACGAAGAGGCGGCCGCCCGCAGAAAGCAGGGCGAGCGGCCGCCTCGGTCCGCCTACTCCCGGATCGATCACTGCCAGGTGAACGGCGCCGTCGGGCATGTAGGGCAACGTGTTGCGCAGCACGAAGGCCCCGCCCATCACGTCGTGGCGCGCCAAGCCGTGCGTGATGTCAATGACGCGCACCTCCGGCGCCACGCGCGCGATGACGCCCCGACAAGTGCCGGCGAAGTCATCCTCATAGCCGTAGTCGCTGAGAAAACAGATCGACCTCATACCGGCGGCACGATATGGCAAAGTGACGTCCGAATCAACGCTCCGCGCACGCAAGCTGCGACAAGTCAGAGCCCAGCTCGCCTGGTCACGCGTAGCGTGCCCGCTCAGCCACTCACAGCGAAGCGGCCGTAGAGGCCGACCAACGGTAGATCATGCCCGAGGCACCTGGCACGACCTTGGCCCCCAGAGAGCGCCGCAGCTGGGCGACGGCCGTCTCGCCCGTGCAGTGGCAGGGGATCACAGTGTGCGGATTCAGCGACTGCAGCTCGGCCGCGGTGCGCGCCAGCCGCTCGGCACTGGCGTTGCCGAGATGAAAGCCGCCGATCACGGCACGTACCGGCGCATCGTCGTTGAGGCTGCGCACGTAGCGGACCGTGTTCACCACCCCAGCGTGGCCACATCCCAGACAGATGATCAAGCCGCTCTCGCTGCGCACCCAGAGAGCCATGTCGTCAGCGAGCGGATCTTCCTGGCTGCCGAACTGGTCGAGAAAGAACGGCCCACCGGTGTCTTCGTAGTCGGTAAGCCGCGGAATCGCGCCGGTCAGGCCGATGTGCTCGGATAACCACACGGGCCGCTCCACCCAGTGGAGTCGGTCGGCCGGCAGCTCAGCCACGGCGGCACGCGCCGCCGGCGGCATGCCAATGTACCTGGCGTGTCCGTCGCGGACGCTGTAGCGTTCGCGCACGCTTGCGGGATGACAGTACAGGTGCGCGCCCGGAGCGCTGCGCAGCACGTCCGCCAACGCACCAGTGTGATCGTAGTGCCCGTGACTGAGGACGACGACGTCACACCGACCCACATCGACACCGAGGGCACGCGCGTTAGCGGCCAGGGCCGTGCCTTGCCCGGTGTCGAAGAGGATGCGCTGGCCCTGGGCCTCGAGCCACACGGAGAACCCGTGCTCGGCTACGAGCCCAGGGCCAGCGCGATTATCGACGAGGACAGTGAGGCTTTCAGCCCGCAGGCCGGCGCCGTTGCCGGCAGGAGGAGTGACGCTCATCCGTCGGGCGCGGCGGCATAACGACGGCCCACGCCCTTATCCGTCGGGCGCGCTCGGGAGGTGCCGCCGGCGCCCCCAAAACCACCTCGATGCCCCGCTGAGCGAAGAGGTCCTGCGCGCTAGGGCCCATTCCGCCAGCAATGATCACGTTGGCGCCACGCTCGGCAAGAAACGTCGGAAACATGCCCGGCGCGTGCGGGGGAGCGTCGACGTCTTCCCGCTTGACGATCCTGTTGGTTGCCTCGTCCACGTCGATCAGGGCAAAGCTCTCACAGCGGCCAAAGTGCGCCGTGGGCATACCGCCAGCCAGGGGAATGGCGATTTTCATCAGTGATTCCTCCTCATGACACTGTACGTCGAGTATGGCCTGCACATTTCGGTCAGGCTGCAAAGACTGTTCCGCGAACCGCGTGCACTGCAGTTCTTGCCAGTGTGACCGCCCAGAAAAACACTAGGAGCCAGTACAGTCCGAAGCCAAGGTAGTTTATCAGCTGCACATGCAGCGCCTGCGACACGGCATGGCTCCCGGCGACGTACGCCCCCAAGGGGAAGGTGAACGCCCACCACGACATGGCGTAAGGCAACTTCAGGTTCTTGAGGTGATGGAGAGTGATGAGTAGCGAAATGATCACCCACCAGACTCCTAGTCCCCACAGCAAGAAGCCAAACACGAAGAAGGGCTCCTTCACCGTGACGAAAGGTGAGTACTTCACGAGGTTGGCGAGAGCGGCCACACCGGCGCCAATCGGCCCCAGGGTGATCCAAGCCGTTGGGACAAGCGTGTCCGGCAGTGGCGTGTGCAAGATGAAGCGGTACATGCAGATCGCCGACAACGCCAAGTACAGGAAGAAACCGGCGCCCCAGCCGAAGTAGTTGAGGAACACCACGAACTGCTGCATCGTCCCCGAGAAGTGGGGGATCAGCAAGCCTCCCGCGATAGGGATGACAATCAAGCCAACAGGGGGGATGAACCAGGCCGGGTTGATGTGGTGAATCTTGACGTGTTCACCCATGAACATGATGTAGGGAGTGAGTACCGCGAAGATAATCGTGCCGGCCACACCGCAGAACCAGAACACTTCGCCAACGCCAACGTTCTTGCCGATAACGATGAAGTCTACCGCCAGGACAAGCATGGCCACGGCAATCGTCGCGTAGAAGTTGGAGATAACGGGGTCGCGCAAGTCGCGTAAAGCGGCGCTGCGGAAGAGGATCCAGCGCAACGTCCACGGGATGAGCAGGACAAAGAAGAGAACCACGTTAAACCAGAGGAGCACCGTCGCCGCCGTGCTTAAGAAGGACACGTAGGACGAGAAGAAGGACGAGGTCGTCGCCAGGATTCCCGTCCCCATCACGCTGGCAAACCACGAGGGGGTGAAGTTCTTCACCACGACGGCGCAGCAAACGAGAGTAGTTGCGGCGGATGGCATCGCGATCCTGGAGAGCAATCTGTGGCGGCTCCAGGTAAATGCCCTTACAGAGGCGCACGTTGGGCACGAGATCCGCCAACGCCTCCACGTCGCGCTCAGTGCGCCACAGGCGTGCCTGTAGGACGATGCCGAGGCTCTCGTGCCCGGCGCTGCGCAAGGCGCGGTAGAGCGCCAGGGTAGCGTCGGTCGTCGTGGCATCTTCCATATCGATGCGCACGAAGGCTCCCAGCCGTTCGGCGTGCGTGACGATGCGCTCTATCTGCTCGCCGGCAAGCTCCCAGCTTAAACCGCTGCCTAATCCACTGGGCTTCAGGCTGACGTTGGTCGGTAAGCCGCCTTCAGCAAGGGCATCCAGCGTCGCCAAGTAGGCGTCCGCGGCGGCCAGAGCGGCTTGGCGATCGGCGACGTCCTCACCGAGGATATCCACGGTGGTCTGCAGGCCCTGCTCCCGCAGGCGCCGTACCAGCTCGAGGGCCTCGCTCAGCGTGATGCCGGCGACGTAGGGAGCCCCCAGCCGCCGCACCAGCGGACCGGGCACGAAAGGCACGGCTTGGGCAACTAAGCGATCGAAGAGCCCCGTATCGGCTGCGCTACTCATTGCGCCTCCCACACCCGGTTACGCCGACGCACAGTCTGCTTGGTCGACTACCGCTTAGATTAAATGACGAACTGCTTACTAGCAAGAAGCAGGACGGAGCCCGCAAGCACGCCTTTCGCACGAGAAGCCAACTGAACGAGGGCGAGGACATGCCGGTCGAGCCAGCCGCTAGCGCCTCTGCGCGAACGCCTGAAGAAGACGGGGCTCGCGACGGCCAGGGACAACGCCTCAGTACGTCGCTGGGGAGTAAATCCAGATGACCTCAGCGGGCCGCTTACGGGGATTGCGCACGTCGTGGAGAAGCGTCCCCGGAAAGGTGAGCGCGTCGCCAGCGCGCAGCGTGTAGGTCTCGTTCTCTACACGAACGACGATCTCGCCCTTCAGGACGATGGCCGCTTCAACTTGCGAGCCGTGCGAGTAGAGCTGGCCGCCAGTGCTACCGCCCGGGGCGAAGAAGCTGTGCACCGCCTCGATGCGGTAGGTCGGATCGGCTGTGAGCACCTCATCTCGGATGCCCGAGTCGGGGTAGGAGTAGACAGTGCGCTCTTGAGCTCGCACGAGTCGCGCCTTCGGACCCGATGCATCAAAGACGTCGCCCACATGCACCTGAAGGACGGCGCAGATCCTGACTAACGTGGCGATGGACGGCATGACACGGCCACTCTCGATCTGGGAGAGAAAGCCCGACGTGATGCCGCTGGCGGCCGCGAGACTGCGCACGCCAAGGCCGCGTTCCAGGCGCAGTTCGCGGATGCGGCGGCCAACGAGAGGTAGCCGCTCCTCGCCGCCTCTGGCCATTCCCGTGTCGGGAGACCGTTGCTCCCCCGCAGGCGCCACCTGCTCGTCGCTCGTACCACGTGTACGCGCCGGTGACACTCGCTTGCCTCTCTTGCCTCCGGAGAGTGACACTCGCTTGCCTTTCTTGCCTCCCGCCTCCCTGACGGAGGCATCATACAACCGCTTTGGCGTCGCAACGCGTTGGCCCAGCCACCTCGGCATCGCTAACGGGCGGTAAACCCAGGCGCCATCGCCAATGGGCGGTAAACTGCGTCAGCACCGCTGGCGGGTGTTAAACCGCCCCGCGCCTCGGCATGCCCGAGCTTGAGGGTTAGAACGCAAGTCCAGAGAGAAAGAGCGCCTCGGCCAATGTGCAGCGCTCCAGCTCGCCCAGGTCCACACTCTCGTCGAAGCCATGGATGTGCGACAGCGGGTCGTCGACCCCGAGCAAGATGATGTCCGCGTCAGGCGTCGCCGCCTGGAATGCGGCCACGAGCGGGACAGACCCGCCTTCTCCGATCTCGGTAACCGGCCGTCCATACGCCTGCTCCAGAGCCCAGCGAGCGACCTTCTGAGCCCCACCACCGGGACGGGCAAGGTACCCGCGTCCCGCCTCGAGCAGGGCAAACGTCGCTTTAACGTGCCACGGGACGTGCGCTTGGAGATGGCGCACCACGGCCTCGCCCGCCGCAACCGGATCCTGGGTCGGCGCGACGCGCACGCTGACAAGGGCCCGGGCTTTCGGAATAACAGCGTTCGTCGCGCTCTCAACGGTAGGAACGTCCATGCCAATTACGTTGATCGCCGGCCCGGTGAAGAGGCGTTCACCCACTGAGCCGCGCCCCACGAGGTCGACGCCGGGCAGAACCCCGGCGTTAGCACGCAGCTCATCCTCCGTGCGTGGCGCGCCGGCGTAGGGAAGCGCCTCAAGCCCCTCCACAGCGGGGGCGCCCTGCTCGTCGTGCAGCGTGGAGAGCAGGCGAATGAGCGCCACGAGCGCATCGGGGGCGACACCGCCATAGGAGCCGCTGTGCACCGGCGCCGCGAGAGATTCCACGGTGACGTCAATGGTTGCAACCCCGCGCAGGGAGGTCGTCAGCGTGGGCTCCCCGAGCGCGACGTTGCCGAGGTCACAAACGACTATGGCGTCGGCAGCCACCAGATCGGGGTGGGTGGCGATGTACGCCTCGAGACCCCCGGAACCCGTCTCCTCAGCACCCTCGATGAGCACTTTGATACCCAGGGGAGAATCTTGGCCAAGGGCACGCAGAGCCGCGCTGTGAGCGACGATGCCAGCCTTATCGTCGGCCGCCCCTCGGCCGTACAGCCGGCCCTCACGAACGACCGGCTCGTACGGAGGGTTACTCCAACGTTCAGCGGCGCCGGCCGGCTGTACGTCGTAATGGGCGTAGAGGAGAACAGTAGGTGCACCCAGAGTGGCTGGGCGCTGCCCGTACACCGTGGGTGGATCGGGCGGTACGTCGATGAGGCGCACGTCGGGCAAGCCCGACGTGCGCAACAAATCCGCCACGGCGCGGGCACAGCTCTCTACCGGCTCGCGCGGCAGGCCAGGGAAGGCCACCGAAGGGAGACGAACTAAATCCTCGAGGGCTTGCTGCGTCGACGGCATGGCGGCGTCCACTCTTTGCCGCAGCGCTTCCACGTCCACGTTCGCCGCACGATCTCGTTCATCCGTCATTGAAACCCTCTCATTCTTGTGTCTCTGTTGCCTAACACTCGTTGGCGGACCGCCGCGCGATCAGCACAAGGATACCCTCATGCTGGCGTCGCCCCGTTACCCGTGCCGGCTAGCCTTCAGTCAATGAACTTCGTCTTGTCGGGCGGCACGTACAAGCCGCTGCGCGCGTGCCGCAGACCGAGCTCGGCCAGGATCTCGGCTGTCTTCAAGGATTTGCCGCATCGCGACTATGCCCGGATCGGCGAAGCAGTTGATCACGATTGCGTCGCAGTCTGCGCCGTGCCGTGTTGCTCCACGACACGGAGAATTCCGGGGAGCGCCAAGGCTTCATCGTAGAACGTCTCGATAGACGCCGGCCCCAGAGTGATGGCGACGGTCTCCACGACCGTTGTGGGGCCCTGTACCCGGTCGAGATACCTGACAAGCTCCTGGCCGTCGCCGGTCTTCCAGGCTCTCATGACGACTGGTTGAATGACAAGCACCGTTCTCACGAGGGCACCCTTAGGGAACCAACCCGGCTGTTCCGCACCCCTGCGACCAGCAGGCTCACACTATCGCGCAAGCACCGCAGCCAGCGGTCGATAGTCCACATCGAACCCGAACGAGCGCGGCTCGAACACGCGCAGCGCTTCAGCCGACTGCCACCTTTCGTGTGCCGGCAGGGCGATCACCGACACCTTCGCGCCGACATGCTGGTTCGGGTTCGTCAGAGGCACTCCGGCATCTTCATCAAGCACGCAGATCAGGTCAGGCGCCGTAACGAAGGGTGCGCCATCCAGCCACGACATGAGGTTCTCGTTCTTGAACCAAATGCGCAGCGCAGAACCGGCGAAACGCCCCTCACCTGCCACCGTGAACTCGCCGAGAGTGAAGCCGTCCTTGTCCTCCCATGAACACTGACTGACGGGACCGCGGAAGATCACCGCGCCCCCACCCTGTCGGGCCACAGCCTCTGCCGCGTCGCCTCTCGCCTCTTGCGCTTGACGATAGGCTTGCCCCACGGCCAACGCGTAACTGACCGCTTGCGATGCTGCCGCCGGTTTGAGGTCACCTACGCGCACCGGGTGGTCAGCCACACACACCTGGTTTCTGCTCACGACTGCCAAAGCTCGTAACAGAGTCTCGTCGCGAAAGTCGTTCACAACGTGCGTGATAATCATAGTTTCGCCAAACTCGTTGGCGACCGCCTGTGGCGTGATTGGCACACCGTGGACATAGAGAAGCGAGTGTTGGATCTCGGGAACAGAGCGCCCGGCAGTGTCAGCGTCGAGCACCGGCAGACCAAGCGAAGCCGCTACAGTGAAAGCGTCGACAATCGCCAAAGCGCCGATTTCGCCAGGCAGAACGGCCGCGAACTCCTGCCCCAGGTACTCCTCCAGCACCCTGACCGCTGCCAGCGCCGGGGATTCTTCGACGACAGGAAGCCCAGCAAACCGGTCATCGTCGGCAGAGGGAGTCAAACTACCAACGCCGTACGGACACACCACGCGCGCGTCGTCGGGAAGATCATCGAGGCTCGCGAGAGCAAATTCCGAGTCGTCGCTGGTATCACGCTCAAACGCCACCTCCGCTTTCTCGAGGTGGCCCCCTCCTCCGCAGCCGAGAATGGTTGACCCGATCAGCAGATCCCTCATGTCGCGTAACGTCAACTTCTTCATTTCCCCTCCTGTTCTTTCGGCATCAACCCGCAGCCGCGCCATCAGGCATAACGTCGCGAACGAGCGACAAGTCTGCCCCGGCCAAGACTTCTTCCGCCCGATGGCAAGCCGCCATCCGGCCGGCAGCCACCTCTCTCAACACAGGCACTTCAACACGGCAGCGATCTATGCAAAGGGGACAGCGGGGGTGAAAAACGCACCCTGAGGGAGGAGAGACCGCGCTGGGCGGCTCCCCGGCAAGCGCAATTCGCGCCAACCGGGCAGCGCGATCAACCTCGGGCACAGCGGAACGCAGCGCCGCCGTATACGGATGCGCTGGGTGGAACAAGAGCTCCCCCGTCGCACCCAGTTCAGCTACTTTTCCGAGATACAGAACCACCGTCATTTCACAGAGCTCGCTGACTACAGCCAAATTGTGAGTTATGAGCAGGTAGGCCAGCTTCCGCTCTTCTCGGAGACGTTTGATCAGTGCCAAGATTCGCGCCTGGGCAGTCACATCGAGAGCGCTCGTCGGCTCGTCCAGAACGAGCGCCTCGGGGCCGACAGCCAAAGCACGAGCGATGGCGACCCGCTGCCGCTGTCCACCCGATAGTTGATGTGGAAACCGACTAGCAAAGGCAGGATCGAGAGCCACCTCCTCAAGGAGGTCACGTACGCGTGCCGCCGCCTGCCGCCGAGAGACGATGCGGTGCGTCGTGAGCACCTCGGCCATCGTGTCCCCGATTTTCATTCTCGGGTCAAGGCTGTTATCAGGATCCTGGAAGACGATCTGCACATGCCGGCGGTATTCCTTCAACGCCCGACCGCGAAGGCGCAGCACATCTTTGCCCTCGAAGAGAACCTCGCCACCCACGGCTGGGCCGAGGCGCACTATCGCGCGCCCAACTGTCGTCTTCCCGGAACCGCTCTCGCCTACTAGCCCTACACCATATGGCCCGTAAGGAAGGGCGAACGACACGCCGTCAACAGCCCGCACCAATCCAAAGTGCACTCGCAAGTCGCGAATTTCCAGAAGATTCGTCACCTGCTGACTCCTCTGTAGACGATCTTCGGAACGGCGGCCAGGAGTTCGCGCGTGTAAGCGTCCTGTGGGTCCGCGATCACCTGATCCGTCGGGCCAAACTCAACAACTCTGCCGGATCGCATAATAGCCACTTGGTCGCAGAGTTCTGCGACCACGGCCAGGTCATGACTGATGAAGAGAATGCCGATCTCCCTCTCCTCACGAAGCCCCCGCAGGAGTTCCAGAACGTCGCCCTGCACCGTGACATCGAGTGCGCTTGTCGGCTCGTCGGCGATCAGCAGATCACAGCGAAGTGCCAGAGCAATCGCAATGGAAATGCGCTGCAACTGCCCGCCTGATAACTGCCACGGGTACCTGTTCAAGAGCTCCGGGGAGAGATAGACGCTGCGCAGCGCGGCCGCTGCCCGCTCCTCAGCTTCCGATCGTGAACCGGCTCCGTGCAGCTCCAACGCCTGCAAGAAGATCTTTCCCACGCGAAATACGGGATTGAAGGCCAAGCCTGGACTCTGAAAGATCATCGCCACTCGACGGCCACGAATCTCGCGCAGGGCGTGCTGCGGCAGACCAATCAGCTCCTGACCGTCCAGCCGGATGCTCCCTTCGACGCGCGCTCCCATCGTGTCGGCAAGGCCGAGCACGGCCATCGTGGTCATTGACTTCCCCGAGCCACTTTCGCCTGCCAATCCGACGATCTGGGCTCGGTCTACCTCCAGCCGATCCATGTCGACAACAAGCCGCTCGCCGAAAGCGATCCTCAGGCCACAAATCTCGAGCAGACTCATATTCTTACAGTTCGTCTCGGGTCAAGAATGTCGCGCAAGCCGTCACCCAACATGTTGAAGCCCAACGCAGTGATGAGAATTGCCAGTCCTGGGAAGGTGACGAGCCACCACTGCGTCGTGAAGTAGCTCTGCCCTTGACTGACCATGAGGCCCCAGTCGGGTGTCGGATCCTGCGCTCCCAAACCGAGGAAGGAAAGAGCGGAAGCAGTCAGGATAACGCCACCGACATCCAAAGATATCTGCACGATGAGGGGCGTTACCGCATTGGGTAGTATGTGGCGAAAGATGATCCGCATCCGCGAGATGCCGAGGGCCCGACAACTCTCAACGTATGGGCGAGCCGCCACGGAGGCGGCCTGCCCCCGAATCAGCCGCGTATACCATGGCCACCAGGCGATCGTGATCGCCAGTGTCGTGCTTGTCAGGCTCGGAGGAAGCACTGATGCGAACGCAAGAGCGAGCAGCAGCGCCGGGAACGCCAAGAACACGTCGGTGACGCGCATGATCGCCTCGTCGATGAACCCGCCAAAAAAGCCGGCCGCCAAGCCCAGCGGAATGCCGACGGCGCACGAGATGAGGATTACGAAGAATGCAATCAGCGGCGATACGCGAGCTCCGTACACCACGCGTGAGAAAATGTCTCGGCCCACTTGATCGGTACCAAACCAATGACTCGCTGACGGAGGCAACAACACGGAGAGGGGGTGAGTCGCCGAACCTGCATCAGCGGGATAGGGCGCTAGCAAGGGCGCCAGGATGGCGACAACGACGATCACGACGGCGACGGCGCCACCAGCCGCAACGAGCGGATTCTCTCTCACGCGTCGCCATATGAGTGACGACCGGGATGGTGCAGAGAGCACGGTTTCTGTCATTGAAGCTTTATCCTCGGATCTAGCAGGACCTGAGTCACGTCGACGGCAAGGTTCGCTACGACATACACAATCGCAATGAAGAGGGTCACCCCGGTAATGGCCGGCGTGTCGAGCGAAGCAATCGACGCGGCAGCGTAATTGCCCAGCCCCGGCCAGTCGAAGATCGATTCGACCAGGAACGTGTTCACCAGTGAGTAGGCGAAAACGAGAGCGATTACAGTCGCCACCGGACTCCAGGCAAGCTTCATGGCGAAGCGGGCGAACACGGAACGCTCAGAGAAGCCAAGGGCACGAACCATCTGCACGTGGGTCTCGCCGAGCGTGTCCAACACCGACGCGCGTACCATCCTGGCGATGACTCCGGCAGGGTAGGCAGCCACCACCACGGCTGGCATGATGAGGTGGGAAAGCGAACTTTCCAACATCGGCCAGTTCCCAGTGATCAGAGCGTCAATTACAGGCATGCCCGTATACGTGCGCAGAGGGTGCGCAAAGGCAACGTTGGGATCGTATTCACCGGTGACGGGCAACACGTGAAGCTTCTGGAAAAACACCATCTGAAAGATAAGAGCCATCCAGAACAGGGGCATCGACACCCCAAGAATGGAGCCGACACGCACGGCCTGATCTACCGGGCGGTCACGCTTGGCCGCGGAGAGCAATCCCAAGGGTACGCCAATCGCAACCGCGATGAGAAGCGCCGCGATAACCAGCTCTAGAGAAGCGGGAACTGCTTTCCGTAGGTCGGACAGCACCGGCCGGTGCGTGTGTATCGACGTTCCCCAGTTTCCTGTGAACACTCCCTCGAAATACTTGCCGATTTGCACCCACACCGGCCGGTCCAGGCCGAGCTGTCTGCGCACTTGAGCGATCTCCGAAGCCGGGGCGTGCGGGCCCGACCACGCAACCGCCGGATCGCCCGGCACAATCCGAGCAATCAAGAAGGTCAGCACGACGACACCGGCGACCACACCGATCGCCAGTAGGACACGTTGTGTGAGGTAGCGCGTCAAGCCGGCAGAGGTTTGAGGTTGTAGACGAAGATCACGTTCGGGTAGGCGGGGTTCACCTCCAGGTTCCCCACAGACTTAAGGACCACATATTGGTTGTTCTGTGTGTAGAGGAAGAGCGCCGGTGCCTGATCGAGCAGAGTGATCTGCATCTGGCGATAGAGAGCGACGGCCTGCGCTCGATTCGTGCTCGCGTCGCTCTCGGCCTGGCTCATCATCTTGTCGAGTTGCGGATTGCTGTAGTAGCAAAGGTTGTAATAGGGGCTCGACTCGCTGTGGAACAAGTTGATGAACCACGAATACGGGTCCGCATAGTCGGGCCACCAGTACATGAGCGTGATGTCCTGGCGCTGCGCCAGGTTCGACGAGCGAGCCTTAGCCCACTGTGTCGGCCACGCGAGTGGCTGCACCGTGAGAGTGATGTTCAGTGGCGCCAGATCAGACTTGATGATTGACGCTACGAGTTGTTCGTTTGAGTCGCCCTGCGTCAAGGTGAGCAAGAGCTTCATCGGCTTCTGGCCGGGGCCGTAGCCTACCGATTTAAGGAGCTGCGCCGCCTTCGCAGAGTCGTAATTGTAGTTCGGCAGATCATCGAAGTGGCCCCAAAGACCAGCCGGGATAACACCGCTCGAACGTACGGCGGCACCCTTCAATGCCGCGACAATACCGTTGTAGTCGATGGCGTATGAAATTGCCCGACGCACAGTCAGGTTAGCCAGCGGGCCGCTCTTGCAGTTCATCAAGGCGAACAGGTTCTGCCACGACGGCTTGTCGATAACCTGAACGTGCGAATTGCCCTTCATCGACGCCCACAATGAGGGCGACATTTGCTCGACAAAGCTGACTTGGCCCGAAGTGATCAACTGAGCAGCGGTTGTGTCCTGCGGTACGACACGGAACACCACTCTCTGATAGTGGGTACCGCTCCAGCCGCCCCAGTACTTGGGGAACGTCTTCAACACAAGTTCGGTCTCCTGACCACTGTTCCACGTCTGGACCGTGTAGGGGCCCGTACCGGCATCGTGCCCAGCGTCGAACCACTTCGCCAGTGGCTCACTGCCGGATGCCTTCGTGTCGAAGATGTAGGCCGCATAGTCCGCTGACGCGTTCAGGTCAAGCGGCGCGGGGTACTTCAGATGGAACACGACAGTGTCTTGGCTCGGCGTGTCGATCGTCTTAACCGCGCTCCAGATATAGGAGGCTCCCTGATTGAGCTTGATTGTGCGCTCGATCGCCTCCTTCACGGCTTCCGCGGTCATGAGGCGGCCGGTGTGGAAGTACACGTTGGGCCGCAGCTTAAAGGTCCAAGTTAATCCGTTAGGCGAGGAGGTCCAGCTCGTCGCCAGCAACGGGTCGACCTTCTCCGTCGCCGGGTTGTAGCGCGTGAGAGTCTCGTACATGTTGCTCATGGCAATGATCTCGTTGGAGTAGCTCGTAGAGGGGTCCCAACCGACCATCACCTGGGTGTACGTATCGTAAGTGAACGTCGTCGACACTGGTCCTGTCGAGGCGCCAGATTGTGACGATGAGCTGCCGCAGCCCGAGAGCACAAACAGCAGCGCCACCCCCGCGGCGACGAGCAGAGACACCCCCAGCAAACCTCGAGTCCGTGCTTTCATCACTGCCTCCTTCCGAGACCAACGTAGTGTGCGTGACGCATCCCCGTCAGAGTTGCGACAAGGTGTTTGCACACCGTGACCCGTGCCGGGGTTGACCGCATTGCCCCCACGACGCCGGAACCGGCCACTTCGTCCCTGAGCATAGGGGTCGACATTCTCGCTTGCACCTACTTTCCCAGCCTGTGAGCTAGGTCTTGGAGAACCGGGTCCAGGACCTGGCCTCTGTCCATGAACTGAACGCCATCGAGCCAAACGGATGTGTTCAAGCAGATGCCGTCGCAGTGGGAAGGCGCGCTAATACCTCCCGGGAATAGGTCGGACGGCACCTGGCCGATACCCCACTCGGTTGATCCCCAGACACGCTCGTCCTCAAGAATGTTGCCGCACAACTTGGCCCCCGGATTGAACCCGGCACAAACGTGAGCAAGACGACGCATCTGCGGGTGGTTGAATGATCGAGTCCACGCATCGAACTCCTGCGCCTCAGCGCCGCCCTCGATCTTCACGATCTCGCCGCCCTTCACGGAGAGAGTGATGGGTTGGTTCAGGACGCGGGCAAACGGCGGGTCCAGCGAACCGTCGAAAACGATGGTCCCGTTTACGGAGTTCAGGTCGATGGACCACGAGATCTGGCCAGCCATGTAGTGATCCCCCGGCGTCGTCGACAACCCGAGGTCGCCATAGCCGACCCCCCAGCTTTCGTGGCTGTTATTGAACTCAACGTCGCCACCCGCCGGAGTCGTGAGGCGTACGTGATCGGCAGCGAAAATCATGTCGGCGAGTCTCGTCTCGAATGCGCCGAGAACCTCATAGTCGATACGGCCCACACAGCGAACCAGCATGTCGGCATCAGAGCCGACCAAGACCAGATGTCGGAGGTTCTTGTTCTCCGCCATCGCCCTGTCGTAGACGGTTGAGTACAGAAGCCACTTGTTGTTGAACTCAACCCACGCATCCGCAGTCTTCAGCAGAGCCGTGAGGGATTCGACAGGCAACATCGGGTCTGCCGCCTTCGACACGCCCAGTGGAGCGACGTTCCAGACAACAAGCGGCTTGGCACCACAAGCAAAAGCCGCCCGAGCCACCGCGTCGACAACGCGTTCGTCACTCTCAGTGTCGGCAGTGATAACCAACGTTTCGTCGGGTTTCAGATCAAAGAGTTGTCGAGCGATAATCTCGGCCGTCTTGCCGAGCTCATACTCGTAGTGTGCAGGCATACCGTCTCCCTTCCGTCGCTCGGCTACGAGACCACTTTTGCGCTGAAAACCGTCCCACTAGCATCTCCTCACTAGAGCGTCCACAGGCCGACAACCTGACGCGATCGCGCGGGAGCCACGGTCATCGGTCACTGAACTCATCAATCGCCCTCAGCAGAGACAAGACCAAGTCATCCAGAACGGTCCTCAAAGCATGCGGGTTCTCGCCCATCGCACTGCTCTCAATGTCTGCAAGACGCCGTCCAACGGCTTCCAGAGTTTCGCTCGACAACCCCTCAGCCGTAAGGATCTCGACCAGGTGATGAGCCGCCTGAATCAACCGCAGGGGCCCGTACTCCGCCGGCTCGTCTAAGAGCCCCCGAGCACTCGTCAACAAGTAGCTGGCCAGCTCCGTGAATCGCTCGAGCAGGCTTTCGCGGATCACTTCATCCATGGTCGGCTTCATCCGCGCCGTATGTCTCCCAGTACCACACGCCTTCAGTCCGGCGCTGAGGAGGATCGGGGATTCTCGCTGGGTAGCCCACCGTTACGATCAGCGCCGGGACGATGCCTGCGGGCAGACGGAGCAGGTGCCGCACCGCTGCGTCGTTGAACGACCCGATAATGCACGAACCCAAGCCGTGACCATGCGCCGCGAGAGTGATGGCGTATGCGGCCATGAACGCGTCAGCGATCGTCAACGCACGCACATCTGGGCCCGCAGATTGGTCCACAAGGTCCGCGACGCTTTCGCAAACCACGATGGCCGCCGGAGGGTCGCCTATGAATCCTGGCGAAACCATGCGCAGCGCGCGCAGCCGCCTCTCGTCCGTGACGATGATGAATCGCCAGGCTTGACGATTTCCTCCAGAGGGGGCCCAACAACCAGCTTCTACGAGCCCGAGTAGCACATCGACGGGAACGGAACGCCGTTCGAACTGGCGCACACTCCTCCGTTCCCTAAGTGCCCGCAGCACACAGTTCACAGCCGGCTCTCGTCTTGGTCGACGAGCAACGGAGCGCGCCTCGCTCTCTTCACCTTCGCGTGAGCGCCTGCGAGAACGGTTCAACCCAAAGTCCTTGCGCAGACCGTAGCGCGCCCAACCACGCCCACGGCAACCAGTCGAGTGACCCTGCCATCTCGTTTGGCCAAAGAAACACCATCCGTCCTAGCAACCACCTGCGTGTGCAGCCTGACGCCCCGCTATTCTTCCTACCGATAGGTATAATTGCGCAGTTATATTCGATGGCGGTAGATTGTCAAGTGCATAGCCCGAAAGTTGCTTTTGAGTCGGACGGTGGCTTTTGAGTCGGACGGTGGGGGACTCGTGCTCCTGCCGCCACAAGGGTGTCCAAAGAGGTGCCCGTATGCGAAGGAAAACATCACTCGCCTCGCGCAGCCAACTCGATAAAGGTAGCGCTCCATCGTCCGTCACCTCTCGTGAGCGTGTCCTGCAGATGTCGGCCGACTCTGTCGAGCAACTTCCCCCCACAGCCCGACGAATTCTTGCGGCAGCACGACGTATTCTGCGCAAGCGGGGCTTTGCTGCAATGAGCTTGCAGGCTGTCGCAAATGAAGCAGACCAGGTTAAACCGACAATCGCCTACTACTTCGGCAACAAGGCTGGGCTCGTATCGATGATCGTCAAGAGCCTCATGAGTGAGTCGACCGCACTGGCAAAGGCCAGTGCCGATGACTCACCGCCTAGTGAGGCCAGGGTTCTGTCGTACATAGACGGCATCAAGCAACTCTCCATGCACCGGGACACAACCATGGAGTTCCTCGAAATCCTGCCCTGGGCAGCGCGACACGAAGAGATGGGCCCTGCCATGCAGAACCTTTACTCTTGGGCGGGCGAGTACAACGCGAAGGCTATCGCGAACCTTGCCGACAACGTCTCCGCCGACGACCTTCTGCCCTGCGGAGTCCTGATGGCGGCCGTGCTCGACGGCTTAGCCATCCAGAAGGTCGTCGGCGTCGAAGATGCCGTGCTCGACCGGGCATGGGAGCAGTGGCGCAAGATCGTCCTTCTCGTCGGACGTGAGCACGCCGAAGCCAGTCGAAATCGAAGTGAGGACGGTGACGGAGTGTCCAGCGGCGCTGAAGCGTCGGGCAGCGCCGAAGCGTCGGGCAGCGCCGAAGCGCCGGGCAGCGCCGAAGCGTCGGGCAGCGACTGAGCGACAGATGCCCTATCCGGATGAACTAACTCCGCGACAAAAGACGCGCGAATCAGAACTGCGAGTCCGCCGGGGAGGCGAAAGTCCTTGATCGCGATTGTGCGCTGCGTCGCTCACCCAGCGACGCAGCGCACAATCGCCGCTACCAGGCCCTCGACCGTGTAAGGGTGTGCCTCGACGGCGACGGGCAGGCCGTGACGGCGCAGGGCCTCGCTCGTCACCGGCCCGATCGAGCACAAGCGCACGTGAGCGAGGCGCTGCGCCAACTCGGCCTGCCCCATGAGGGCGACGAAGCCCTCCACACACGATCCTGAAGTAAACGTGATGAAATCGGCCGTCTCTATGCGCTGTGCCGGCACCGGCAACGTCTCAGCGAGCACCGTCTCGTAGACCGGTAGGACGTTCACACGGGCGCCTTGCTCGGCGAGTGCCTGAGGCACAACCTCGCGCGCCTCGCGCGCCCGCGGGATCAGCACGCGCTTGCCCGCTGGCCGAAGGCCCGACTGGGCAAGCGCCTCCACGATTCCCTCCGCCACGTAACGAGTCGGCACGACGTCGGTGTGCACGCCACGCTGAGCCAGTGCCGCGGCGGTCTTGGGGCCAACAGCCACAACGGTCGCCCGCGCCAGAGAGGCGGCCGATCGGCCGGACTCTTCGACCCGATCGAGGAAGTGACGGACGGCGTTGGCGCTGGACAAGATCACCACATCGAACTCTGCCAGCGATTCAATCGCGGCGCGCATTTCACCGTCGACGGGCATTGGCACAATGCGTATCGTGGGGACGAGCAGCACTTGCGCGCCCAGCTTCCGCAAGGGCTCGGCGAGCGCGTTCGCTTGCTCTTCGGCGCGCGTCACGACGACCGTCGCATCCCTCAGCGGATCGCCGCCACCTGAGCCGTGTGTCAACTCCACTTCACCCTCTCTCGCCCTCACACTCTCTCAGTCAACCGGGGCGAGGGGCTCCTCCGGACGCGCCGGCGCACTGGACGCCAAGCCGCGCACCGCGGCCAAGATCTCCTCGGCGCCCTGCGCTCGTAAACGCTCCGCCAAGGTGATGCCGACACTTTCCGGCTCACGCGCAGAGCCAACAAGTTCGGCGCGCACGGCGTGGCGTCCGTCGAGCGAACCCACGAAACCGCGCAGGTGGAGGCGCTCGCCGTCGATCTCGCCGAGCGCGCCAATCGGCACCTGGCAGCCGCCTTCGAGGGCCCGCATGAGGGCGCGCTCGGCGCGCACGGCGAGCGCCGTTGGCTGATCGTTCAAGGGCGCTACGAGAGCAGCCACGCGTGCATCGTCGGCTCGCATCTCAACCGCCAAGGCGCCTTGGCCAACCGCAGGCAGCATCTGCGTGAAGTCGAACAGGAAGGCGACCAGGTCGAGGCGGCCAAGACGTCGCAGCCCCGCGGCCGCCAAGACGGTGCCCGTCATGCCCTGCTCCTCAAGCTTGCGCAAGCGCGTCTGCACGTTACCGCGGATATCGGTCAAGCGCAGGTCCGGCCGCAGTGAGAGCAACTGTGCCCGCCGACGCAAGCTCGAACTGCCGATCAGAGCGCCGGGGGGCACGTCGGCCAGCGACACCGCGCCACCGACAAACGCGTCGTGCACGTCCTCGCGCTGCGTGAAAGCGCCGATAACGAGTCCCGGCGGCAGCTCCGTCGGCATGTCCTTGGCCGAGTGCACGGCCAGATCGATGCGCCCGTCGAGGAGCGCCGCCTCGAGCTCCTTGGTAAACAGGCCTTTATCGCCGATCTTGGCGAGCGGCGCGTCGAGCAGTTTGTCGCCCTTCGTGGCAATCTTCTCAATGCGCACCCTTAGGCCTGGGTGCACTTCGCGCAGGCGATCAGCTACCCACTCGGCCTGCACCAAGGCCAACACGCTGCCGCGCGAGCCGACGACCAGCCGGTTCGTGGCCCCGTCAGCCACCGGCGCCGCTCTCACGCCGCATCACCGCGGCGTTGGCTTTGGCGAGCGCCGTGGGCCCCTATCGGGGCCGCCACGGCGCTCGCATCCTCCTCACCCTCAGCAGCCTCGTCACTCCCAGAGGCCTCGTCATTCCCAGCAGCCTCGTCACTCCCAGAGGCCTCGTCACTCCCAGAGGCCTCATCATTCCTAGCGATCTCGCCAGGTGCCGTCGCAGCCAGCGGCTCGGCAGGCGCTGCGCCGTCGCCGCGCCCCTCGTCACGCAGGCCAAACAAGCGTCGCAGAGCCTCAACGTAGACGTAGGCGTCCTCGTGAGCAGCGATCTCCTTCAGCCGTACCGTAGGCTCGTGGAGGATCTTGTTCACCAGGCCGACGCTGAGCGCCTTCACCTTCTCCAGAGTGGCCTCATCGAGGTCGCCGAGTCGCCGCGCGATACGGTCAAACTCAGTGGCCCGGATCGCTTCGACCTCGGCCCGCAGCTGGTGGATGGTCGGCACAACCTCGAGTCCGGCGAGCCACTTCTCGAAGACCTCGACCTCCTCGGCGACGATTGCCTCGGCCCGGGCTGCCTCTTTCTCGCGCTCACCCTTGTTGCGATCAACGATCGCCTGCAGGTCGTCGATGTCGTAGAGGAAGGCGTTATCAATGTGGTTGATCTCGGGGTCACAGTCGCGCGGCACGGCGATGTCGATGAAGAAGAGCGGCCGCCGCTTGCGCACCTGCATAGCCCGCTCGACCTGAGCCCGCGTGACCACATAGTGGGGCGCTGCCGTCGACGAGATGACGATGTCGGCAAGGGCGAGGTGCTCGTCGAGCCTATCCCAGTTGACCGCGGAGCCACCAAAGCGCTCAGCTAGCTCCTGGCCGGCACTGAAGGTACGGTTGGAGACGAAGATCTTCTTGATGCCCTGCGCCACCAGGTGGGTCGCGGTAAGCTCGCTCATCTCGCCCGCGCCCAGGATCAGCACGGTGTGCTTCTCCAGCTTGCCGAGCACCTGGCGCGCCAGCTCCACCGCCGCCGAGGAGATCGACACGGGCCGCTCGCCGATGGCCGTCTCGGTGCGCACCCGCTTGCCCACCTCGAGCGCATGGCGAAAGAGCCTATTGAAGACCACGCTCGTGCAGCCGCCTTCGACCGCTTGCGTGTGGGCGGTCTTGATTTGGGCGAGGATCTGGGCCTCGCCGACGATCAAGGAGTCTAGGCTTGCCGCTACGCGGAAGAGGTGGCCGACGGCGCTGGCGCCGGCGAGCACGTAGGAGACCGTCTCCAGCTCGCCGGCGCCAGCGCCAGCGATGCTCGCTAACCGCGCCACTACTTGGCTCCGTACGCGCTCCACGTTGGCCGCGTAGAGGTAGAGCTCGACCCGATTGCAAGTCGACAGCACAAGCGCTTCGGCCACGTCCGGGTGTGCCCGCAAGTCGCTGGCTAACCGCACGGCCTGTTCGTTATCGAAGGCCAAACACTCGCGCAGCTCGACCGAGGCCGTCTTATGCGATATGCCGATGCAAACTACCTGCATGCCACCACTGTCCACATCATCCCACTGGTCAGCGCCGGCTGACCCGTCGCCGAGCACCCCGCGACCAGCCACCTCATGCTAGCTCCCGTACTTGTGGAAGGTGCTCAAGAACGGCACCCCCACGAAACGAATGAACAGCAAACAGACCAGACCGAGGAGCGCCACGTAGGCCGAGCGCCGCCCACGCCATCCGGCCACCACGCGGCCCCACAAGAAGGCCGCATAGATGAACCAGGCGACAACCGCAAGGATAACCAGCGGGTCGAAGTACCAGTCCTGAACGGCCCACTTCTCAGCCCGAATCACGCCCGCCACGATCCCCATCGACAGGAACGGCAAACCGAAGAGGATGGCGTGGTAGGTCAGCTTATCGAGGGTGTCCAGCGAAGGTAGCCGCCCCAACACCGCGTCGAAACCGCGCCGCTTAAGCTGCCACTCTTCGACGACGTACAGGGCCGCCGCGCCGGCCGCTAGGACGAAGGCTGCCAGCGCCGTAAAGATGACCACCACGTGCACGGCGACTAAGTCACTCTTCAACACCGGTAGCAGTCTCCCGGGAGCGTGGTAGTGCATCCACGCCACGCCGAGAAAGACCCACACGATAGGCATGACGTACAGTCCCACGGCGCGCACGCGCGTGCGCAATTCCAGCGCAATGTAGACCAGGACGATGAACCACGCCGCCAAGGAGAGGGACTCATAGGCGCCGACGACGGGCACGTGGCCGGCGTCGATGCCGCGCAGCACCAACGACACTCCCTGGGCAAGCCAGGCGACAACGACGGCGACCACCGCAAGGCGGTTGAGCGACGCCCGCTTGGCCAAGAGATGGTAGAAGAAGAGCACGAAGGCGCCTCCATAGAGGAGAAACGCGCTCCAGAAGAAGATCACCTCTAGGTGCTCCACCTCGCCGTCCTCAGGTCCGTGCCCGCCGGTCCCCCACGCGGTCGCTTAGCGGCTGCCCTCGCGTTTGTCGAGCGTCTCGTTCAACAAGCGCACCTCGCGCTCCAGCGCCGTGACGCGACGGGCGGCGGCGATCATGTAAATGACGGTGGCCACCCAGATAATGGAATAGGCTGCGGCCACGTACTTCACAGCTTCAGAGAGCGGCATCGCATTTCTCCTTCTCGTATCGGTGAACGGCCCGATCCTAGCGCGTTAGGTGCAGGTTCAGCCGAGCCGGTTCTTGAGGTAGTACAGTTCGTCTCTCAGCCGTTCGACGGCCAACTCGACGCGCAACAGGCCGACGAACAGCAGGCTCATGCCGAGCATACTGACCAAAAAGGCGATCAAGTCGCGGTGGTCCATCTGGGCGCCGCTGGAAGTGAAGACCACCGGGTGCAGCCCGGCCGGCATCAAGCGCGTGGCCAGGAACGTGATCGGCACGTCCACAAAGGCGATGATGGCAAACAGGGCCGCAAAGGTCGCCCGTCGCCCCTCTTCCTCAACAGAAGACCGCAGCACGAAGTAGCCGGCATAGAGCAGGCAGACGACCAGGAACGTTGTCAGTCGGGGCTCCCACGCCCACCACACGCCCCACGCGGCCTTCCCCCAGATCATGCCAGTGATCATGACCAGCACGCTGAAGAGCAGGCCGAGGCGCACCGAGACCATGCCCAAGCGATCGTACTTGGCGTTACTCGTGCGCAGGTAGAGGACACTGGCGACGAAAGCCACGCCAAACGCCAACAGGGCCGTCTCGGCGACCGGCACGTGAAAGTAGAAGATCTTCTGACTGAAGCCCATCGTGGAGGCGTCAGTCGGCGCCCAAAGGAACCCGAGCAGCACCCCCAGCGCGAGGCACGCGCCCGCCGCGGCGAGCAGGAGTGGCGCGCTCGCCACGCGAGCGAGGCCGCTCGCGCGCGTCGCGGCGGCAGACGCCGCCGGTGCGCCTGTTAATGATCGAGAGCTCTCCACAGTTACTCTCCTAAAGCGTAGTCGTAGGTGCCGTAGGCGGCGAGCATGAAGATGCCGTCGTACGCAGCCAGGAACAGGAGTTTGCTCCCCAGCGAGCCGAGACTGGCCGTCTGGGCAAAGATCGCCGTCGTCGCCAACGTAGCGGCGATGAGCACCGGGATGATGAGCGGCAAGAAGACGATCGGCAGCAGCAGGTCGCGCGCCTTGGTATTCATCGAGATCGTCGCCAGCAACGTGCCTACCGAACAGACGCCAAGGTCAGCGAGGAGTAAGACGGCCAGGAAGGCGGGCAAGTCGCTCAGGTAGCTGCGCGAGACGAAGAAGAGCGAGAACACGGGTACGGCCAGAGCTTGGATGACGAGTAGGAAGATCAGGTTGCCGATCATCTTGGCGAGAAAGATGGTCACGCGGTCGACGGGGCAGAGCAGCAGCCCATCGAGACAACCCTCGTCCTTCTCGTGCGCGAAGCTGCGGTTGAGGCCCAGGAGGGCCCCGAAAATGAACGTCACCCAGAGCATGCCGCCGGTGAAGTAGGTCAAGTCGGTGTGCGCCCGCACCGAGAAGGCGAAGTGGAAGATCACCATGGCCAACACAACGAAGAGGAACATGGAGAGGAGCATCTCCTTGGTGCGCAGTTCGTTGACCACGTCTTTCTTCACCACGACGTAGAGCTGTCGCCACATCGTCGTGTGCAAGCCCGGCGCGACCACCGGCGCTGCGACGCCTTCCACTAGATCGTCACCCCCTCGCTCACGTGTTCACGATACACCGCCGCGAAGTGCCCTTCATCGACCGTGCCCGACTGGCGAAAGACGATGCGTCCGCCATCCATGATGAGCACTTGGTCGGAGAGCTCAAGGGTCTTGCTGATCGAGTGGCTCACCATGACGAACGTATGCTCAGCGCGGATCTCAGCCAGTAACCCGTCGAGGATGTCGACGGCGTGCGGGTCGAGGCCGGAGTAGGGCTCGTCGAGCAGGAGCACGCGCGGCCGGTGCACGAGGGCGCGCGCGATCGCGAGACGCTGCGTCATGCCCTTCGAGAAGGTGCGCACCTGATCGTAGCGACGATGACTCAGCTCGACCCGGTCAAGGAGCTCGGCGATGCGCCGCTCACGGTCGGGCACCCCGTACATCTCGGCGTAGAAGCGCAAGTTCTCGTACGCAGTCAAGTCGGGGTACAGCAGCGGCTGGTGCGAGATAAAGCCGATCACCCGGCGTACGGGCATGGGGTCGTCGCTCAGATTGAGCCCAGCTACCCTCACACTCCCCGAGGTGGGCGTCAGCAAGGTCGCCAGGATGCGCAAGGTCGTCGTCTTGCCGGCGCCGTTCGGGCCCATGATCGAGAGGAAGCCGCCCTCTTCAACGGCGAACTCAACGTCGCGCAGCACGTCGCGGCGCCCAAAGACCTTGCTGATGTTGCTGACCTCAATTTCAGCCATGTCCGACTCGTTGTCTCTTCGTCAGGCCCGCCAGCGACGGCGCTGTCAGACGGCCGCCCCGCGCGCGACTCGCATCACTCTTCGCCAGCGAGCGCCCGCGATGCCGGCGCGCTCAACTCGCGCGCCTCGTCGGTAGCCGTGGCGATAACCCGTGCCCGGGCCGGCCAGAGCGAGACGGCCGATCCGCCGACCAACACAATGACGCCGATCCAAAGGAACTTGATCAGCGGGAAAACGTCGAAGTTGAGTGTGACTGAGCTGTTATCGAAGGCGTTAGGCGCCACGAAGAGGTCGTGCCACGCACTCGCCAAGATGACCGCACGCGGAGCCGTCTGCTGCGTCGTGGGGAAGAAGTCGATGTGCGGCTGGACCCGCCCAACGAGAGTCTTGCCCTTGTACACGTCGAGGACGGCGAACTCTTGCGTCGAATCCTGCACGCCGGTCTTCTCGCGGTAGCTCACGAAACGCACGGTGTAGGCGCCAGCCGTCGCGCTCGCACCGGCCTTTGTAGGTAACGAGATTTGCGTTTGCGTCTTATAGATACTGGAGCCAATGAGGCCCACGAGGATGAGAACCATGCCGATGTGACTGACGAGGCCGCCCGTGCGACTGCGGCTGAAGGCGAGCATGTTCCACAAGCGAGCGGCGGCGCTGCTGCCGCGAGCCTTCGTCGTCCGCAGCCACGCGAACTGCACGATCGCTACGGCGGCGAACACACAAACCGCCAGGCCAATCAGCCCCTCAACGCTGGAGCCCCACCCCGCCGCAGCCAAAACGATCAGGGCAGCGACGAAGCCGACAAGGGGCCAACGGAGATTGCGCCACAGCGTCGCCCCGTCGGTGCGGCGCCACGCCATCAGCGGACAGGCCGCGATCACCGCGAGGAAGATGATCCCCAGCGGGCGCGCGAACGTGTCGTACGTCTGCGCCTGCACCGTCTGGTGCATAATGAGTGGCACCCCGACCGTCGTGAACAGGATGAGCGCCGCGAAGAAGGCAAGCGCGACGTTATTCAGGTAGTACATGAAGTCCTTCGAAGCGATCGCCTCGATCTCATGCTTGGCCTCGAACGATGCCCACCGTGTGGCGAGCAGCCCCGCCGCTACAGCGGCCACCACGCCCATGAAGCCCAACAGGATGCCCGAAAGCAGCGGCGCGCGTTCAAAGGCATGCTGCGATTCGATGACACCGGAGCGAGTGACCCAGGTCGCCACGATCGTCAGCAGGAAGGTCACCGTCGCCAGCGTGACCGTCCATCTCTTGAACGTACCCCGCTTCACGTACAGGTTGAGCGAGTGCAGCAACGCCGTAGCGGTCAACCACGGGATGAGCGAGGAGTTCTCCACCGGGTCCCAGCCCCAGTAGCCGCCCCAGCCGAGCACCACGTAAGCCCACCAGGCGCCCAAGCCGATGCCGACGGAGAGGAACAACCACGCCAGGATGCCCCACTTCTGCGAGAGACGCACCCAAGCCGAGTCGGACCGCCGTAAGGCGAGGGCGGCCATCGCAAAGGCGAACGGCGTCGTCAACGCCGCGTAGCCCAAGAAGAGCGCCGGCGGGTGGAGCACCATGGCAGGGTGCAAGAGTAGCGGGTTCATGCCATACGGCGTCGCCGACGGCATTGGGTTAGAGACGAACGGGTTGGAGCCGCTATCGAAAACCATCAGCGCAGCGAAGAAGGCGCACACGGTCGCCAACACCAGCACCGCTGTCCCGGTGAGTTCATCGGCCTCGTTCAGGTTGCGCAGGGCGATCACCGCAGTGATGACGGCCAAGAAGAGCAGCCAGAGCAGGAACGAGCCCTGCTGCCCAGCCCAGAAACCGGCAATGCGGTAGAAGGTTGAGAGCGTCGGGTCGGATTGCTGGAACACGTAGAGGAACGAGAAGTCCTTGCCCAGGAAGGCCTGCAGCAAGACGCCGCTCGCCACGGCGACCGCAAGAAGCATGCCGTAGACGGCGAAGTAGCCGTTGCGAATGAGCTCGCGACTCCGCTGCCTGGCACCCACGCCGAGGAACACGACGGCGGCAAGCGAGAGTACTACCGCCAGCACGAGGGCGTACCGGCCGAGAAGGATCACAGCGGCTCCTAGGTTAGGGGGACGGGGACGCCGGTAGCGGCGCGCTCGACTCTTGCGCCTTGTACTTCGAGGGGCACTTGGTCTGCAGGTCGGTGGCGTTGATCGTGTCGCTCGCGGCGCTGAAACCGCCGGTCACCACAACATCGACGCCGGCGCCAAAGGTCTCGGGCATCTGGCCGCTGTAGTTGACCTTCACCGTGGCCGTCTTGCCGGTCAGGTCTTCCATAACGAAATGGAACCCAGACGCATCGTGCGTGAACCCGGGCAGCACCTTGCCGCCAACTTTCACGTTCTTCCCGTCGAGGTTCTGCGTCGTCAAATCCGAGACTTGGCGATAGTAGGCACCCTGCTTACTCACCAGGTACACGATGCCCACGGTGAGGACGACGACAATGACGGCGGTCGCGATAATGAGGCGCTTACGAGCCCGTTTGTTCACTGCACGTCCCTGCTCGCATAGAAAAGGTATTGTAGCCCGACCCTACGCACACGTCACGGTTGCGCCACGAAATACTCTCCACCCGTACCTGCTAGAGGCGCTGCCCACTCAGGGGACTCCGAGGCATGGCTACCTTTTCTTCAGGCTCCCAACGAGACACGGTCTCACCGGCGACCGCGCGGGAATTAGTCTAGCTTGTGACGAGAGTAACATAACTCGCCGCGCTCGGCTACCAGAGCCTTCCGTGGGCCTGAGGCGCCTCACTCGCCGCCTTCGCAGTCGTCAGAGGCGAAGTTGCCGGCCGTCCCGCCTCCTTCGTGGCCTACTTCGCCGTCGACGGAGGGTCCACCACCCAGTTGGTGAGGCACTCTCATTGAGCGCCGCGGCACTCTCACTGAACGCCAAGATCTAGTTGCAAATGACATGCAAGTGCCATAGATTTGCAGGTACCGTGCACCACGCGCGTGAGACATTACGGCAAGCGGGTTACCGCCTCACACCGCAGCGCACCTGCGTCTGGGAAGTCGTGCGGCGCGACGGACGCCATCTGACGGCCGAGCAGATCGCCGCCGAGGTACGCGCCACTCTACCCGAGACCAACCTATCGACCGTCTACCGCACACTCGAGCTGCTCGTCAGCTTGGGACTCGTGTTCGAGACCCGTTTGAGCACCGCAACCACGTACTACGAAGTTGCGCCGGAACCAGTACATCACCACTTCGTCTGTGAACGGTGCGGCGCCGTCGGCCACTTCAGCGACGACCTGTTAGCTCCCCTTTACGCGCAGCTGCGAGTGACGGCGGGATTTGCCGCTGAGCGCGCACGAGCAACCGTCTTCGGCCTCTGCCACGATTGCTTGCGGAGCGCCGCCTCCCCAACGACCGCTGACAGCTCAAGGAACGAGTTCACCGCAGGCAAAGCGGCGGCTATGGCAATCGGGTCGCAAGACTCTGGGCACGTCAACAAGGTGACCGAGAGCGGCGAGGCCAACGTGCCGGCCACGGCTGCTATAGCGGACAACCCTGGCCATCCCTCAAGCAGGAGGTAGCGGGTATGCACATCCCCGATGGTTATCTTGGGCCCGAGACCGTCGCCGCCGGGTGGGCTGCCTGCGCACCGATCTGGTACGTGGCCAACAAGAAAACCAAGGAGTTCCTCTCGCAGCCGAAGTCAGCGCCGGTGCTCGCGGCAAGCGCGGCCTTCAGCTTCCTCGTCATGATGCTCAACGTCCCCGTGGCTGGAGGCACGACGGCACACGCCGTCGGCGCGGTGCTGATCGCTGTGATCGCCGGGCCCTGGGTAGCTGTCCTTGCCGTCACCGCGGCGCTCGTGATTCAAGCCCTGCTGTTCGGCGACGGCGGCATCCTGGCGCTGGGCGTCAACAGCCTCAACATGGCCATTGTCATGCCGTTCGTCGGCTACGCCGTCTACCGCTTGATCGCGGGCGGCTCCGGCCTGCAGTCGGCCCGCCGATTGGTTGCCGCCGGCATTGGCGCTTACGTCGGTATCGTCGCCGCAGCGGCGCTGTGCGGCACAGAGCTGGGCATTCAGCCGCTCTTACATAGCGTGAACGGCGTTCCTCAGTACGCCCCCTACGGCTTGCGCACGGCGTTAGCCGCCATGGTCGGCGCTCACGCGATCGTTGTCGGTCCCATCGAGGCCGCTTTCACCGTGGGTGTCGTTGCCTTCTTGCGCCGTACAAGCCCCGAGCTCTTCCACACCGCTGACCTTCAACGTGTACGCGCCCGCTGGCTGGGCGTCATCGTCGGCGTCCTCGTCGCCCTCGTGCCGCTTGGCCTGATCGCCAGTGGCACCGCGTGGGGGGAATGGAGTGCCGAGGAGCTGCGCGGCCGCCTCGGCTACGTACCCAGCGGCTTTAGCCACCTGGAGGGGTTGTGGAAGGGAGTGCTGCCCGACTACTCCTTCGCTGGCGCGAGCGGGACAACGGCGGTGCTGGCCTACGTTCTCTCCGCGATCGTTGGCGTCGGCCTGCTCGGACTCCTCGCCTGGCTTCTCGTACGCGCCCGCCGCCGACGGCCCGAGCGGACGCACGTGGGCTCGTGACTTCACCCACACCGACCCGGCCGCCCGAGCGCCTCATCGCCGCCCTCGCTGGCGACATCGTCGGCTCGCGCGCACTGCCCGACCAGGAGGCTTTGGCCCTTGCCTTGCGCACGACCGCAGAGCGACTCAACGCCGCCTTTCAGCCCGTGCTCGCGGAGCCCTTCGCCGTCGTCGCGGGCGACGAGCTGCGCGGCGCTTTGAGCGACGCCGTCCAGGCGCCCCTCTGCGTCGCCGTGATGCGCGAGACGCTCGCGCCCGTCATGGTGCGTGTTGGCGTCGCCGTGGCAGCGCCCGCTGCGAGCGCCGTTGAGGCGGCGCGGCATTCGCCAGCGCGCGCCCGCGGGCGCCCCCCCCGCCCCCCCCCGC